>JADMIO011485808.1_pt1 | contig 100372 bp, 91 predicted proteins | sample 8958161 | NCBI WGS metagenome assembly JADMIO01 (sample SAMN16585339, study PRJNA669376) | soil metagenome | isolation source: Crop rotation soil | place: USA: Cullars Rotation, Alabama | collected 2011 | reverse complement strand
GCCGCGACTTCAAGTCACGTGAATTCCAAGCTTCGGATCCCACTGTGCTGGAAAGGGTGCGCCGCTGATTCTCGCCGCCAGCACACACTCAAACGAAGAAGAAATACTTCTCGATGCAGTCAAAAAACTCGGCAAGGTGCGATTGATGATTGCGCCTCGGCATCCGGAACGTTTCAAAGAGGTCGCGACGCTGATTCAACAATCCGGACTGAGCTGGACCAGAAGGACAAATCCGCCGGATCCAGGTGACACCAGCGCCACTGTCATTCTTCTCGACACCATCGGCGAACTGCCCGCGACTTACGAACTTGCGCAAATTGTTTTTGTCGGCGGCAGTATCGTGGATAAAGGCGGGCACAACGTGCTTGAGCCGGCAGCGAGTGGAGTGCCAGTAGTGACAGGCGCGCACACGCATAACTTCCAGGCCATTGTTGAATTAATGCACGAAGCGCACGCTATCGTGCAGTTACCACCGCTCGAGGGCTGTGTCGCCGCTGATGAGGTTGCGTATGCATTCGGGAAACTTCTTGAAAATGCCGTCGAGCGATCGGAGTTAGGGCGTCGCGCTCGACAACTGGTCATCGACAACCAGGGCGCTGCTAACCGAACAATAGAACTCATCGCCCCACTCATTTCTTCTACGCCGCGAGCCAGCTCAGACTCTCCGATTCTCGCAGCGAACGCTCACACTTCATGAAATCAATAGTTCTTCCTCCATTGAGTCTCTTGTATGGCGCCGTCACGCGAACGCGTCTCTCGCTGTATCGGCGTGGGACTTTTCACACGACCAAACTCGATCGTCCCGTGATCAGCATCGGAAATATCACTACCGGAGGCACCGGCAAGACACCTCTTGTCGAATACGTCGCGCGAACACTCGCATCGCAAGGTAAAAAGGTCTGCATCCTGACGCGTGGTTACGGACGTAAGGATCCGCATCTGCAGGTGATCGTTTCGGATGGCTATGGCGTGCTTGCGTCACCGAGTGAAGCGGGTGACGAGCCGCATCTGCTGGCGACGAAGTTGACGGGGTTGGCGGCCGTGATTAGTAGCGCCGATCGAATTGCAGCCGGCCGCGAGGCGATTAAAGACTTCGGCACGGATTGTTTTGTGCTGGACGACGGTTTTCAACATCTGCGACTGGCGCGTGATCTGAACGTTGTCACAATTGACGCGACGAATCCGTGGGGTGGTGGGCGTCTTCTGCCGCACGGGCGATTGCGTGAGTCGGTTGAGGGAATGAGCCGCGCTGATTGCGTTGTGATTACGAGGTGCGATCAGGTGGAGAGTGTCGATGGTTTGCAAGACGAGATTTCGCAATTGACGAGAGGCAAGCCGATCTTTGAATCGCAAATGCGTTTGGTGCGTGTGTCACCGTTGAAGAATGGTGGAGAGAGTCTCGCGCCGCCAACGCGTGTAGGGGCGTTTTGCGCGGTGGGGAACCCGGGATCGTTCTTGAACATGTTGCGGCAAGCGGGGTATGAGCTCGCGGCCGATAGAGCATTTCCCGATCATCACGTGTATTCGCAGGAGGAGATCGATGCTGTTAGCCGCGCTGCGAGAGATGCGGGAGCAGAGGTTTTAGTAACGACCGCGAAGGATGCGGTGAAGCTGCGGACGCTCTCGTTCTCGATTCCGTGTTACGTGGTGGAGATTGAGATCGCGATAGACGACCAGAAAGCTTTCAGTCGTTTGGTGATTGATAGCGCAGTTTAACCGAGGGCGGCCACGGAGGGCCGCCCCTGCAGTACGTTCGGCAACGTCCCGGCCCTTGTCATCGCAACGGCTCAAGGAATAAAAATTTTCGGAACGTACTGTAGGGGCGGCGTGGCCGCCCTCGGTTTAACTCAATTCGGAGTGGCGGTCGGTGATGGCTTTTCGGCGGGTGTCTTAGTAGCCGAAGGCGCCGGTGGTGGCGCTGTCTCCGGTAAGACGCTCTTCGTCGGCTCAGGCAACGGCGGTGCTTTGCGATTGCTGTTGCCGTTTGCATTACTGTTCTCGTTTGCATTGGCATTCGCCGCCGGACTCACATCCTCAATAGGCTCAGGTGAAATCGCCGCATTCGCATTCGGACTCAAATTCACATTCGCAGGCGGAGTGATCGCTCCACCAGACGGAATCCCCTGTTCACCCTTCCCACTCGGCGGTTGCGCCGACTGCACAGGCTGGCTGTTTGGATCCGCCGCGAGTGTCTGGTTCTGCTGATTCGTATTAACAGCCTCACCCGCGCCCGTGTTCCTCGTTAAGGCATAGATCACGACAAACACCACGAGCAACGCCACTGCCGAGGGAATTATGATCTTCAGCGGATTGAAACTCGAAGCAGTCTGAGGCGGTGGCGGCATCGCGCCGGAAACGGAAACTGTAACAGGTGCTCGCCGCGGAACCACTGGCGCCACATACTGCGGCTCCTCACGCGCTCTCACCACCGTCACTTCATCCGGATCGGGTGGAGGTTGCTCGGCGGTGGTCGTAATCACCGGCCCAATGCGATGGATCGTCATGCCCGCCGCTATCGTCAGATCTTCGATCAGTTCAGCGACAGTTTGGTAACGATTGTCGCGAACCTTAGCCATCGCACGCAAAACTACGCGCGCGACAGACGCCGGTACATCCGATCGTTCCTCCATGACTGAAGGCACTGGCTCCTGCAAGTGCTTCATCATCACCATCGTCGGCGAGTCACCTGAAAACGGAACGTGTCCAACCAGCATCTCGAAAAGAATCACGCCCAGCGAGTAAATGTCTGAGCGCGAATCAATCTCCACATCCTGGGAACATTGTTCCGGCGACATGTATTGCGGCGTGCCGATCACGAGATTAGGCGCGGTCAGACCAGTGTCTGCAGGACTCCCATCCGCCTCGTTGATCTTGGCGATGCCGAAGTCCAGCACTTTGGCATGGTCGCCCGCCATCGTGTCGACGAGCATGATGTTGTCGCTCTTGAGATCGCGATGCACGACTCCCTGTTCGTGCGCGGCGTTGAGCGCGTCTCCGACCTGGCGTGTGATATCGACCACTCGCGAGAGTGGCAACGGTCCTTCGTCGCGTATTACCTGCTTAAGAGTCTTGCCACTCAGATACTCCATCACGAGGAAGACGTGTCCACTCTCGTCCTCGCCAAAATCAGTAACACTCAATGCGTTCGGGTGTGAGATACGCGAAGCTGCGCGCGCCTCGCGTGAGAATCGCGCCACGATCTTTTCGTCAGCAGCAAGCGACGGACGCAGCACTTTGATCGCGACCGTCTTGTCCATCAACACGTGCGTGCCGCGATAGACAGTTCCCATACCGCCTTCGTTGAGACGTGCATCAATGCGATATTTTCCGGCGAGAGTGACGCCGACCAGTGAGTCGGGATCCTTTTCTAACGCAATGCCGTCTGCGGGACAAAGAGTTGTCGCGTCAGGATATTCGACTCCACATTTTGGACACTTCTTCATTGATGCCAGCCTATCACACAGCCTAAAACCTGTCTAAAAAATGCGGGCGAGGAGAATTATCTCCATCGCCCGCTCAAAGCAAAACCTAAGATGCGACTTAGGCAGCGCTGGGTTTGACAACCGCGAAGATCACCAGCAGTGCAAACAGCACCAGCGACTCGATTAGCGCCAGACCAAGAATCATCATCGTCTGGATTCGACCCGCAGCGCCTGGGTTACGCGCCGCGCCTTCGCACGCCGCAGCACCGATGCGCGACTGTCCGATCGCGCCACCAAAAACCGCGATCGCAAAACCGACACCTGCAGCCAACGCTCTGTACTTGTTAACTGAAGCGGCGTTGTCGCCGGCTTCCGCGCCCTGCGCAAACGCGGTCATGCTCGCCGCGAGAATTCCGATCGCGACAAACAGCACCATTCTCAATTTGCTCATGTTTCCTCCTCTAATCTGCATTGCAACTCACTTACCCGAGCAAACCGCAACGAGATAATTTCGCCTGCATCCGGTATCCACCGCCCCTCTTACAACGGCGCTCCTGCGAGACAGACATGCCTTGCTATAAATTGTCGGTTTACTTGAAATGAGTCTTGCGATGCGCGACAACGTTTGTGAACGCGATTGCCCACCTCGCTCGCCGCGCGCTTCTGATAAAGCCATTAAGTAAGAACTGGAGCTATATACTCGTCGCCGTCGTATTCTTCCTCGCCGTGCTCGCCCTCAGCGTGTGCATGATGCGGCGCGTGCGAGACCTCGCTGATATAGAGTTGCGAGAGCAGTATGAAAACAAACGTTTGAATCAAAGCCACAAAAACGCTCAACGGCATCAGCAAAATCGGCGCAAACCACGTCGCGGGGGGAGCAAGACCGGAAAGTGTTTCCAACACCTTCTCGTCTGCAAACAGGTTTCCAAAAAGACGAATGCCGAGTGAAAACGGTCGAATCAGATTACTGATCAACTCGATCGGGAAGATCAGCGGCGCGATCCACCAGATTGGACCAGCCAGGTGTTTCAGATGACCAAAGAGACCGTTCTCGGCGATGCCGATGTAGTTGTAGTAAAGAAATGAACCCAAGCCGAGCGCGAACGTCACACTCGTCGCCGAAGTAGGACTCATGAATAACGGAAACAGTCCCATGAGATTTGAGACGAGAATCAGCACCGCGAACGTCATCACCACCGGGAAGTATTTCAGTCCGTGTGGACCAATGATGTCTTCGATCATGTTGCGCACTGCGAGCACGCTCAGTTCGAGTGTTTGCTGTCCGTGGCCCGGCTCCTTTTCAGAAAGCCTACCCTTCAGGATCCAGATGATGATGACGCTCAAGATGCAGGCGATGATGAACATCACCGTGTACCACGGAATCGCGTTATCAGGAGTATAAGGACCAAAAGCAGCTTCGGCATTCGTGCCGAACTTGGCCAGGAACTTGTCCCAGATCGGCTTGGTATAGGTCACTTGAAACCTGTACACAGGCTCGCCGAACCAACTGTTCACCAGTTGCACGACGATTGGAGCGCCGTGCTCCGCCTCTTCGGCGTGCTCAGCTCCGTGTGCAGCTTCTTCTGCAAACCAGTACATCTACTAATTTTCCTCTCGCTTCGTGATTGCGAAGTAGAACTCTCTTACCGCTTCGACCAATAGCGCTACAACAAAACTGGACATTCCGGCGAGAACCGCCGGCAGCGAAATCAGATCGAGTGTGTACAAACTGAAAATGACGGCTGCGATTACTGCGTAGCGCAACACAAACTGTGCGAGCCTGAGTTGCGGCCGACCACCGGTTGTTGAAAGCTGAATCGCTGCTGCCGCTGAATTCTTCAACCAGCGATGACTAAACAGCGCCAGTAGACCGCCGACTAACAGACCCGTCGTCACTCGCCAGGGCGCAATAAAAGCCGAGATCGTCACGGCTAAAGCACTGACGACGACCATGCTGACAAACACTCTGTACTCCAGCATTTGCGAAGCCGGAGATTTTAACTGGAATGTCGATAAATTGTCGAGTTATCCGCGTTTATCCGTGGCTCAGTAGGTCTTGGAGCTAATACGGACAAATTCAAATAGGCCGGCTGCGGAACCGAGGACGATCCCGCCAATCAGACACCACGGTTCGGTGCCTAGCCACTTGTCGAGGAACCACCCGAGGGCACAGAAGGTAGCGACTGACGCAAACAATGTAATGCCCGCAGCATAGGCGAAGCCCGTCTTTCGGTTCTCGTCCTGGTCCGGTTTATCAGCCAACAGCTTACCAGCTTCCGCGTGTTAGGTAGTTCTTCGGAACGTCGTAAAGCAAAGCGCGACGCGAATGGCGCATGGAGTCGTGAATGAAACAGACGTGCGTGCACCAGCACGCTTTGCCGCCGTCGATTGCGTTGAGCTCGGTTTGGCGATCGTTAGCAGACCAGAGTGCGCCGAAGTCGTAATCAAAGTCTGCCAGTGACGCAAATTTTTCTCGCAACTCGCACGCGCGCACGTCGCCGTTGTAGTCGATCACCGCCGTTGTCTCGCCTGCCGTGCAGGGAAACGGCCATGGTGTTGACTGCTGAAAGTTTGCATGTTGCGTGCGGTAGTGCGTGATGATCGTGCCGGCGTAAACGGCGTTCTTAACAAAACGCTTGCTGGCGTCGTCTGCGGCAAACATCCGCTCGCCGTAGCGCTTCGTCAGTCTCGAAACGTGCGCATACATCGCAGGCAAAATTTCCGGCGGCACTTGCTTGATCTGTTCGCCGACAAGCGTCTCACCACGAATGATGTTGAAGTATTGTCCGTCGAGACGATAGTTGTCCCACATGAACTCCGAGAGCATCTCGATCTCGGTGTAGTTCTCAGCGCAGACCACCGTGTTGACGTTCAGTCGAAAACGATCGGTGTACTTTTCTTTCAGTGGGTAAAGAAATTCGATGCACGCGAGGGCCTTCTCCCAGTTTCCCGGAACGCCGCGAATACGATCGTGAGTTTCACCATAACCGTCGAGTGCAATGTTGAGATAGAGATCGATCCCCGGATTGTTTCCGAGAGCACGATCGACGACGTCGTAAACGCGCGTTTTGATCAGACCGTTGGTGGGGATGATGATCCGGTCGACACCGTTATTCGCAACAAACAGATCGATGACGTCTGACAGATCGCGACGCAGAGTCGGTTCACCGCCCGAGAGCCACAGGTCTGTGATCGGCGGCATGGTTTGCGAGACCTTTTCGAGTTGAGCAAAGGTCAGGTCGCCCGGCTGGTTCAACTCTTCGTGATAAAAGCAGGTTTGGCAGAACGCGTTACAGCGCGATGTGACGAACAGGATTACCGTCCCGAGACGTCTTTCACGCTTCGTCGAACGTAACAACTGCACGAATTGGGCGGCTTTGTTGGGCATTAACGATCGCGAGAGATAATGACAGCTTCAGTGGGTGATTTCAATTCATAGGTTATGCCGCGCCAGGTGATGCGGCGGGAAAAGCCGGCGACGATGGCGTTGTAGAGATAGAGCAAAGAGGCGACGGGCCACAGGAAGATATGCGCGAGGAGGTCGCGGTTCAAAGAGGAGCGATAGTGGTTGAGAGGGATTGTTACAGCGCGCCAGCGGATGAATGATTTGGTGGCGCCGAGCATGAAGACGATCAAGAGGACAAATAGCAAAGCGATTGAAGGGGACAGGATTAACAGGATGAGGCCGCCGAAAAAGACAATTGCGAAAAGCACTGAGCCGAGCAGGAGTGGAAGCCACAGATGTGAGGCGTAGACGCGCGTGATCTTGATCTGGCGCGTCGTGAACTCGAAGAGCTCTTTGAAGTCGCAGTCTCCGACGGACGCGACGAGACAATGTGGCGTGAAGTGAATCGGAAGTCTTGCTTCCTTCAGCACACGCGTGATCGTGAAATCGTCGGAGACTGTTCCGCGCCAGCGTTCACTCACTACCAGCCGGTCGAATACAGTGCGCCTGATCGCAGTCGATCCACCCCAACAAAAGTTCTTCGCAGTGTCATTGCCAAGCGCCGACGCGACAGATGCATTCCAAACACCACGAAGCCGCGACGCAATCCCACCTCTGCTCGGAATAAACCAGCGATAACCAGTCGAAGCCCCCAGTGTTTCATCCGCGAGCGGCGCGACGAGATGTTTGAGCCAATCCGCCCCCGGTCGAGCATCTGTATCGACGAATACCAGCACTTCGGATTGCGGATCGACTTCAGCCACCGCCACTCGTAGATTGTGCACCTTCTGCCCACTGTCCGTTGCTGATCCGGCAATTATCGTTCTGACAATCCGCGAAGATCCGTGTCCAATAACCTGAATCGCCGGATCATCGGCGCGGTCAAAAACAAACAAAACCTCATAGCGCGGATAATCCTGTTCCAGCAGCGCCTGAAGGTTCTCGCTCAGCCCCGGCTCCAATCCCCTGCCCGGTGCGATCACGGACACGAACGGCGTAAAGTCCTGCCACGCGCGACTCATCTCGCGGCGCACGTAAGCCGCGTAACGAATGCCATTCAATAACGACTGAATACCAAACCAGATGGAGAGTGCGGCGAGGAAGTAGAAGACAACCATCACGGCGATGGTATCAATGTCTGGGCGAGGGCGATGAACGGCTGCGGGTAAACCCCGATCACAATGATTCCGACTACAGAAACTATCAGGGCCACTTGAAGCGCGGGTGAAAGCGCAAGCGGTTTGTTGTCGGCAATGCGGTCGCCGAGATACATCACCCTGATAAAACGCACGTAATAGTAAAACGAAACTACCGTGTTAATGATGGCCCAACCCGCAAGCCAGTAGTACCAATTCTTGTGATCCTCAGCGCCGCGCTGGAGCAGCCCGCCAAACAGAAAATACTTACCGATGAATCCGCCGGTCATCGGCAAGCCACCGAGAGACAGCATAAAGATCGCCATCATCGCGGCCATGAACGGCGCCTTCTGGCCCAGCCCGGTTAGATCGTCGACGTTGTCGCCGATGATTCCGCGTCGTCGCAAACTGATGATTACACCAAAAGCACCCATGTTCATGAGCGTGTACACAAACAGGTAGACAATCAGACCGATGTTTCCGTACTGGTTATGAGCGATGAGCGCAAGCAGCAGATAGCCGGCATTCGAGATCGACGAGTATGCAAGCAGACGTTTCGAGTTTTCCTGTGTGACGGCGGCCCAGTTGCCGACCATGATCGTGATCGCCGCAACCAGACCGAGAAGCGGCGCCCAATCAGCACGCATCGGTTCGAGTGCTTCGCTGAAGATGCGTGCATACAACGCGAAGCTCGCAGCTTTTGATCCGGTCGAGAGAAATGCCGTCACTGAAGTCGGCGCACCTTCGTAAACGTCCGGCGCCCACATGTGAAAGGGCACTGCCGCAATTTTGAAAAAGAGTCCCGCGCCGAGCGCAATCATGGCGAGCAGCAGCATCGGTCTGAGTCCCGCGAGCGGCTGGTCAGTGGCACTCAACGCACCTTCAATACGTGGCATTAACTTCCCTAGCTCAGCTCCGATTTCGCCAATGTTTGTCGAACCCGCAATGCCGTAGAGCAGCGACATGCCGTAGAGCAACACGCCCGATGAAAACGCGCCGAGCAGGAAATACTTCATCGCCGCTTCGTTCGACTTCTTCTCGCGCTTCGTAAAAGCGACGAGGACGTAAAACGTCAGCGCCATCAACTCGAGACTGATGTAAAGCGAGATGAGATCGTAGCCGCAGGCAATAAACATCATGCCGACGGTGGCGAAGAGAATGAGTGCGTAGTATTCGCCATGTTGCTCTCCTTCGATATCGAGAAAGCGCGTCGAAATACCGATTGCGAGCGCAGCAGAAATCAGAAAGATTGCTTTGAAGAGAAGTGCGAAGCCGTCGATTCGCACCATGCCGTAGAAGCCATCGCCATAATTTCCCATCTGAAAGTAAAGCGAAACGAAAGCGAGGGCCACGCCGATGAGCGAGAAGTAAGCGGTGAGCTTGCTCTTGCGATACGGCAGAATAACTTCCATCACGAGGGCCACGCAGGCGCAGGCAGTCAGAATCAACTCCGGCGCGATCAATCGCAGATCGGCGACGTTAATGAGCGAGGTGGCGTTGGCTTGTAGAAGAAACATTGTTCTTTGAACTTGGTACTTTGTACTTCGTCACTGAGCGCCCACAAAGCGCCAAGAACAAAGTACAAAGATCCTATCTTTCGGCTCTTTCGGTTGTGGCTGGTGCGGCCGTTCCCGGTATCACATAGTTAGGTCGAACTTGCTTCACAACAGCATTCACGGGTTGCTGAATGTATTCAAGAAATGGTTTTGGATAAACACCAATCCACAACGCAAGAATCATCAGTGGCACCATGTAGGCCCACTCACGCCCTTTAAGATCGCGCAGACCTTCATTCTTCGGATTGTCGATGTTCCCGAAGAACATGCGCTGGTACAACCAGAGAAAATATCCCGCGTTGAGGATAATTCCTAAAGCCGCCCATCCGGCCCAGTATGGATTCGCCTCAAATGCTCCTCGCAGCGCCAGAAACTCTGAAATAAAGACGGCCAGCAACGGCAACCCGATCGCAGTCATTACCATGCCCAGGAAGATCGCTGCGTAACCCGGCATCACGTGTGATAGTCCGCCAAACTCAGCGACGTTGCGTGTGTGTCGCCGTTCGTAAATGATTCCGACGAGCAGGAACAGCGCGCCTGAGTAGATGCCGTGATTGATCATCTGCATCACACCACCGTTAACGCCATTCGGATTGAGCGCAAACAGTCCGAGCATCACCATGCCCATCGACGACACAGACGAGTACGCGACGAGTTTCTTCACATCGCCGTCCTTCTTGACGACGAAATACATCGCCGCTAGCGCGCCGTAGATGATGCTCACGATTGCCAGGAACACTACGACACTGCGCACGCCGAAGCTACCAAAACTGCTCTGGTCCTGTGACGCCCAGGGAAACATCGGCAAGTTGAAGCGATAAAAACCATAGGTTCCGAGTTTCAGCAGGATGCCGGCAAGAATCACTGAGCCGGCAGTCGGCGCTTCGACGTGAGCATCCGGCAGCCACGTGTGAAACGGAAACATCGGGACTTTGATCGCAAACCCGAGCGCAAAGGCGGCGAACAGAAGTATCTGCATCGTGCCTGTCGGCAAAACGGATCCCATCGCCTGCATGTAGACGATGTTGAATGTGCCGGTTGCTCCCCCGGAGTAGTGCGCAGCAGCGTCGAGCGTTCTGGAAACCAGATCCACAGTCTGCTGATTTCCGGCGACGAGGCGAATGCCTTCGGCTGTGATCTTGCTGGTCACAGTCGCGTCCTGCGTCAGGAAGTACATCTTCAAAACGCCGAGCAGCATCACGACCGAACCGACGAGCGTGTAAAGAAAGAACTTGATCGCTGCGTACAAACGATTCTCGCCACCCCAGATTCCGATCAGGAAGTACATCGGCACGAGCGATACTTCGAAGAACAGGTAAAACAGAAACAGGTCCATCGAAGCGAAGACACCGATCACTGCCGTCTGTAGCAACAGCAACAGCACGTAATATTCTTTCTCTCGTTTTTGAATGTATTCCCAGGACGATAACGCCGCGATGGCGCCGAGCAATGTCGTTAGAACGATCAGCAGGACAGCGACGCCGTCGACACCCATTTGATAACGCGCGCCGATGATGGGTATCCACTCGTGATCTTCGAGGAACTGCATGCCGCCCATGCCGCGGTTGTACTTCAGCAGCCAGAGCGAGAGGATGAAGTCGAGCGCAAACCAGCCGGTAGCAAATTTCTTGATCAGGCTCGACTGATCTTTCTTCATTAACGCCAGAATGAGAATGGCGCCGACCGCCGGCAACCAGGTGATGAAAGAAAGAATGTAGTTGTTCATATCAATTCTGCCGGCACATCCTATCCACAGATTACGCAGATTTATCTTGAATCTGTGTAATCTGTGGATTCAACGAAGATCAGAAAACCGTAGCAATAATGGCTCGAACAGCAGTAACAATGTCTTTCGCGAAAAATGCAGCCACTGCCAGCATCAATCCGAGCACCATCACAAGCGCATAGTTCTGCGTGAAGCCTGTCTGCGCTGCGCGGAAGAGCGGCGACATCAAACGCAGGATGAACGCGGCAATTGTATTGACGAGGCCATCGACGAAATACTTGTCGACGCCGCCAACGATGCGACTAATCTGCCGGCTCAGCCACGCGAGACCATTGACGATCCCGTCGACCACTTTCGAGTCAAACCGGTAAACGCCACGAGCCGCATCCATCGTGCGGCGGGTAACTGCAAGCCCGTAGAATTCGTCGACCCAATACTTGTTGTAACTGGCGTTGTAGAGTGGTCGCAGTCTTTGCGCCCAGATGTTCGGAAGTTCGGGACGCCAGATGTAGAACAGCCCGCCGAGTAACATACCGATGCCTGCGACGACGAGCGAGATGATGATGAATATCCACTCGGTTGCGGGTTCGCTGTGTGTTGAGTTCTCGACTGAATGTGCGAGATTGAATCCCGTGTCTCCATAAACGTTCGCGCTACCGTGAGCGCCTTCAGCCGGCGCGGCTTCGGCCGGCGCAGCTTCATGGCCGCCTTCAGCCGGATTGAATTCGCGCGTCACCGGATTCCAAATGATCGGATTGAGCCACGTGACAATATTCAAACGACCACCTGGATGCTCGCTGCCGGTTACCGATCTGAATGCTGGTCCAATGCCGACGAAACCACCGATAACCGCGAGGAGCGCCAGGACTGCCAAGGGCACCCACATCGACGGCGGCGATTCGTGCGGGATGTGCGCGCCGTGGTGCGCATCGTCGCCGTGTCCGTGCGTGGCAACGTGATGTGCGACGTCTTCGTGCACTGGTCCAACATGCTCGCCGGGTTCGTGTCGCGGGCGATCGCCTGCTGAAGGCCGCACAGCGTCGTGCGCCGCCAGTCCTTTGTCGTAAGCGGAAGCGTGCGCTTCGTCGGCTTCACCGCCAGCACCGCCGAGAAATCGCTCTTTGCCCCAGAACGTCATCGACATCAGGCGCGTCATGTAGAAAGCCGTGCAAGTGGCCGCGATGGTTCCGATCAGCCAGACAATCCAGCCCAGCGGGATGTGCGTCGTCGATGCCGACTGCCAGAGGATCTCATCTTTGGACCAGAAACCACTGAACGGAATGACGCCGCAGATCGCAAGCCAACCGGCCATGAACGTCCAGTACGTGTACGGCATGTACTTCTTCAACCCGCCCATACGACGCATGTCCTGCTCATGATGCATGCCGTGGATGACGCTGCCGGCGCCGAGGAACATCAGCGCTTTGAAAAACGCGTGCGTCATCACGTGGAAGATGCCGATCGCAAACGCGCCGACGCCGCAGGCCATGAACATAAAGCCGAGCTGCGACACGGTTGAGTAGGCAAGCACCTTCTTAATGTCGTTCTGCGTGATTCCGATCGTGGCGGCAAAGATGGCAGTCGCAGCGCCTACCAGCGCGACGACGAGTAGCATTGTTTGTGAGTGCTGGAAGATGACATTCGTGCGCGTCACCATGTAAAGACCGGCGGTGACCATCGTCGCAGCATGGATCAGTGCAGAGACCGGTGTTGGACCAGCCATCGCGTCGGGCAGCCACACGTGTAACGGCAGTTGTGCAGACTTGCCGCAGGCGCCGATAAAGAGTCCGAGAGCAATCCAGGAAAGAATGCCCCAGTGTCCGAGTAGTTCAATCGGAAACGATTTTGCCTGTTCGAAGACTTCCGTGTATTGAGCGCTGCCGAAAGTCGCAATCACTCCAAAGATTGCGAGCGCGAAACCGAAATCGCCGACGCGGTTAGTAATGAATGCTTTGCGCGAAGCGTTTGCGGCTTCCTGGCGATCGAAGTAGTAACCGATCAGCAGGTAGGAACAGAGACCCACACCTTCCCAACCGACAAACATCATCAGGAAGTTTGAACCCATCACGAGGACGAGCATCGCAAACATGAAGAGTCCCATGTAAGCGAAAAAACGATAGAAACCGGCCTCGCCGTGCATGTAACCGGTCGCGAAGACAAAGATGCAAAGACCTACGCCGGTGACGATCAGCATGAAGATGGACGAGAGGGGATCGAGTTGATAGCTCCACTCAATGTTGAGTAGAGCGTAGCGCGGCGAATCGACTGTTGCGGTGAGTATTGAGTGTGTCCGACTGCGCTCTTCCGGCGTCATTGCCGCGAGCTGTTCGTCTATTTGTTTTTGAGACTGTATCTCTCGACGCGCTTCACTGCCCTGATTGATACTGACCGCGCCACCGGGAATCCAGTTGAAACTAAAACCATCCTGACTCGTGAGGTACGGCTTGGGCCATTCGTACTGACTGCCAAACCCGTATGAAAAGACGGCTGCGGCGCTGATGACAAATGAGAGCGCAACCGATCCGACTGCAATGCCTCCGATGAGCGTTTCGGAAAACCGAAGCTTTCGGCCCAGCAGCCCGTTAATTGCAGCGCCGATTAGAGGTAGCAGGGGAACCAGCCAGATGTATTTTTGCATTTAGCTTTGTGCTTTGATCTTTGTGCTTTGTACTTTGAGCTTTGTTGAGTTCATTCAAAGCACCAAGTACAAAGACCAAAGATCTACGTCACCATTTCAACAGATCAATCTCATCAACCCAGATGGTTTCTTTATTTCTGTAAAGCGCGATCACGATGCCCAATCCAATCGCTGCTTCAGCCGCAGCCACAACGATCACAAACACCGTGAATATCTGCCCGGCAAGCGCATTGGGGCTACCCGTCTGAGACAGATAACGGGAGAACGCAATAAAGTTCAGATTAGCGGCGTTGAGAATCAACTCGATCGACATAAAGATGACGATGATGTTGCGTCGCGTCAGCACGCCCGCCACGCCGATGATGAACAACAGCGCGCCAATCACTAAAAACTTCGAGAGGTCCGGATTGAGTGCCGCCTGACGCATCGCATCGAAGCGGCCACGTTCGGCCTCCTGAAACAACAACGCCAGTGTTGGGCTGAAGAGGTTGAGCATAGTTATTCCAATCGCGGCTCCAGCTTCGCAATGTCAGGATCTCTCGCGATCTCTTCTTTCAAAGTGTCTGGATCGACGTCGTCAGCAGAAGCTTCCTGCTTGAGTGTGCGCGCCAGCATTACCGAACCAATGATCGCGACAAGTAGCAGTACGCTGGCGATTTCAAACGGTAACGACGCGTAGCGATAGAGACTATTGCCGAGACTCTGCGAATCCCTCGTGATCTTGCTGCTGCCTGTGCCTGACGTGGCATACGCCTGATCTTTTGTCGCCTGTTGCGCAGCGAGTATGTCAGGCGCCGTCGTCTGCTTAGCCTGCAAGCCGGCGTAACCTCTATTCACCGAATAGAGCACGCCGCCGACCAGAATGAAACAGAAGATCAGGCTGGCAGTAACCTGTCTCTGGTTATTGAAGATCTCTTCACTCCCACGCTCTTCAGCGGCAACATTCACAAGCATGATGACAAAGAGAAACAGCACCATCACACCGCCGACGTAAACGAGTATCTGCACACCAGCGATGAACTCCGCCCCGGACAGGACAAACAGCGCGGCGACTGAAACCAGCGACGAGATCAGAAACAGCGCGCTATGAACAGCATTGCGCGCCATCACGGTCAACAACCCCGCAAAGATCGCCGCGAGTCCGAAGATCCAGAAGAAGATTGCTTCGTAACCGGATAAGGTCATTATTGTATTTGGTGCTTTGATCTTTGTGCTTTGTGATTGGTTAGCCCTACGAACAAAGTTCCAAGCACAAAGATCAAAGATCTAACTCGTGTACTTCACCGTTTCTCGACCTTGCTCGAGCATTTCGCGATTCCAGACGAAGCCTGCGCGCGAGTAGGTGGCCAGTTCGAAGTCCTGCGTCAGTTCCAGACATGAAGTCGGACACGCTTCCTGGCACAAAGCGCAGAACATGCAACGAGACGTGTCGAAGATAAACTCGTCGAGCACTTTCTTCCGGCGCGGCTTTCCGGCAACGACGATCTCGACGTCCATCGGAATCACGTCGATGCAATCTTCGGGACACGCGATCGCGCAAAGATTGCACGCGATGCAAAGCGTGTCGTGTGTTTCCGGATCCATGTTGAGACGCGGCGCGCCGTGAAATCGCGGCGCCACATCAGGCCGAACCTTCGGATACTGTTCAGTGTAGATCCCTTTGCCCGCTACGGCGTCCTTATCAGTGATCGCGCCGAGATTGTATTTAAACGTCAGCCCCATGCCTCTGATGAGGTCGATCATGAAGAAGCGTTTGAGCTTCTGAGCGAACGTCGATTTTGGAGTTTTTACTAATGCCATAACTTAACTCTCTACCTGCACAGCGGGTTTACCTTTCGGCACATTCACGAGCTTGATATTTCGTCGCTGCACCCTCAAATTGAAATCTCGCGAGCGCCAGTTGATGCGCGCGAGCAGTGCCGCGGTGATGAACAGACCCAGTATTCCAAACGCGACCATGAGTCCCTTGCCCGTCGCAGTCATATTCAACCCGCGATCGAGGGTCTCGATGGTCACGATTCCTCGCCAACCATTTAGAGCCTGCACGACGAAGATTGCAAATGCCGAAAGCACAATATTGATCAGCGCGGACGGAATCAGCCACTTCCAGCCAATATCCATCAGTTGATCGTAACGGAATCGCGGGAGCGTCCAACGCAACCAGAAATAGATGTAAAGAATGATCGACGCCTTAACGAGGAACACCAGCAGACTGACGATGACGTACAGGTTGTGATGCCCACTCAGTTGGAGTCGATTAACAAACGGGAAGTACCAGCCACCGAGATAAACCGTTGTTGCCACCGCCGCCACGACAACCATCGCCGCATACTCCGCCATAAAAAACAGCGACCAGCGCATTCCAGAGTATTCAGTGTGGAAACCCGCAACGAGCTCTGACTCCGCTTCAGGCAAATCGAACGGCGCGCGATTGTTTTCCGCGATACCGCTGATCAGAAACAGCAGGAAACCCGCCGGTTGGTAAACGATGTACCAGATAGAATCCGATCCCTGCGCTGCGACAATGCCTGAGAGGGAGAGCGTGCGCGCAAACATCAGGGCACCGATCAGCGAGAGTCCCATTGCGACTTCGTATGACACCATCTGCGCACTCGATCGCAATCCACCGAGCAATGCGTACTTCGAATTAGACGACCAGCCGGCAAGAATCAACGCGAGAACGCCAACACTCGAAACAGCCAGCACCAGCAACAAACCGATATTCACGTCGGCGATGACGGCCCAGTCAGGACCAAACGGAATCACCGAGAAGACGATGAACGCCGAAGCAACAGCGATGTAAGGCGCGAAGAAGAAGATCCATCGATCCGCGTTTTCCGGAATGAAGTCTTCCTTGGTGAGCAACTTGAGTCCGTCGGCGATCGGTTGAAGTAGTCCCCATGGTCCAACGCGCATCGGACCGAGTCGCGCCTGCATAAACGCGGAAATCTTTCGCTCCAGATACGTCGCGTAAGCTACCCAAAGCGCGACTAAAGTGACGACGAGGCCGATCTGAATCAAGGGCCAAACGAAGAACTTTATCTGGTCCGCAGTGAGCCCGGTCTTCAGCAGCAGATCGTTGAGTACATCGATTGGCGCAAATAGAAGCATGTAAGTTACGAGAGTGTTTCACGCAAAGGCGCAAAGGTAGCAAAGGCGGTAAGAAGACTTCCTCTTTGCTGTCTTTGCGTTCTTCTTTGCGGCTTTGCGTGAAACTTCCTCAACGATCAATCTCCCCTAAAACGATATCCAGCGTTCCGATAATCGCGACCACGTCCGCAACGAGGTGCCCGATACACATCTGCCGCAGCGCCTGCAAATTGATGAATGACGGCGGACGAACTCTCACGCGCCACGGATGCGCGGTGCCGTCGGAAACGAGGTAACAGCCAATCTCGCCTTTTGGTCCTTCGATCGAGTGATAGTAATCACCGACGGGTGGCTTCACGACTTTCGGCAACTTCGCGTTGACTGGACCATCCGGCAGATTCTCCAGCGCCTGATCGATAATTCGACGAGACTGTCTCATCTCCTCAAGTCGCACGAGATAACGATCATAAGTGTCGCCGTTCTCGCCGAGCGGAATGTCGAAGTCCATGTCGGCATAAGCGGCGTAAGGCCGTGACTTACGCACGTCCCACGGAACTCCGGAACCACGAAGAGCAGGACCTGACAAACCAATCGCGATTGCATCTTCGGCAGAGATGACGCCGATACCCACGGTCCGGCTCAGCCAGATGCGATTCTCGGAAAGCACTGTCTCGTATTCGTCGAGTCGCTTCGGGAAGTTGTTAACAAACTGCCGGACGTCTTTATTGAAATCGTCATAAGCATCGTTTGGCATGCCGCCGACGCGCCATGCATGACACGTCAATCGAGCGCCAAACTGCCGTTCGAAGATCTTCAGAATCTCTTCGCGTTCGCGCAACGCCCACAAGAGAACTGTGACGGCGCCGATATCGAGCGCGTGCGTAGCAAGCCAGAGCAGATGTGAAGCGATGCGATTGAGCTCAGTGAGAATCGTGCGCAGGTAATGCGCGCGTGGCGGAACTGGAAGTCCCATCATCTGCTCGACCGTTTCCACCCACACGAGACCGTTTGAAACCGCGGCGATGTAATCGAGTCGATCCCAGTACGGCGCGATCTGCGTGTACATGCGGTTCTCGGCAATCTTTTCCATGCCGCGATGGAGATAACCGATATCGCAATCAAGATCGATCACGGTTTCTCCGTCGAGCCTGAGAACCACGCGCAACACGCCGTGCGTGGACGGGTGCTGGGGCCCCATGTTCAGCACCATCTCCGGGCTGTCGAGCAGTGTTTCCTGAGTTGTCGCGATTTCTACTTGATGCATTTATTCTCTTAAGCCGCGGGCGCCTCAGACGTTTGCGGCTTGTAACAGCCCGTCACCTGAAACGGCTCAATCACTAACCCGATATCCTCAACCTCGCCGCTTTCTCTTCTCTCGACGAGCTTCAAAACGATCGCACTCGCGGCACTCGCTTTGTTCCACACGTCTCTCGGCGCGGCGGTTTCAGTCAAAACAAACCCTGCCACTTTCGCCGCCTCCGGCGTGTCGAAGACTTTCGCACTGTAATGAGTGGCGATCTCTTTCGGCGTCATTTGATATTCGCACTTTGTGTTTTGTTCTTTGTACTTTGTTCACGAATCGAAAAGCATCAAAGAACAAAAAACCAAGAACAAAGCTCTACTTGTCTTTAGGCATCACTTCTTTGCCGCCGCGGAAAATGTCGCGCATGATTCGTTCCTGCGGCACTGAAAGAATCTCAAGCCCATAAGCGCGCCGTTGATGCAATTGCTCCGCCTCAACTTCAGTCATTACCGGCAGGTGATTCTCGGTCCACGAGTTTTCGACAAACTCGAGCGGGTAGTCCTTACGCAACGGATAACCTTCCCAGTCAGGCGGCAAAAGCAGTCGACGCAGATCCGGATGATTCGTAAAAGTAACGCCGAACAGATCAAAAACTTCACGCTCGAGCCAGTTCGCAGCGGGCCAGACACTCGTCACACTCTCAACACTATCTTTCGTCGCCGCCTTCAACCGAACTCGCTCATTCTCCTCAATTGAAAACAGGTTGTAGACGATCTCAAACGGTGTTTGCCTGCGGTCGGGATAATGAACGCACGTCAGATCGGAGAGATAGTTGAAGCTTACTTCGCGATCGTCTTTGAGGAAGTTGCAGATCTCGACAATGCGTTGGGCATCAACGCGAACCGAGAGCTGTCCGATAAACTCGGACGCATCGCCAATCGCGTCACCAAATTTCGCTTTTAGTTTTTTGACGAGTGGATGCCCGCTGGCGTCGGTCGGCTTCGGACCTTCTTCCTTTTTCTTAACTGGAGGTTTTGGTGTACCTGGGGCTGGCTCCGCTAATGATTCTTTTACCGCGGCAACGCGAGCTTTCGCCTGCTCGACCATCGACGCCTTTTCGGCGTCGGCTCCGGCGAGCGTTCCTGCGGACGGAATGGCTGAGGGAGGTGGCGTGCCGGACGCCTCAGCATCTGAGACGCCCGGCGATACGGGTTCTTCAGAACCAGGTTGCTTAGTGTCTTCTGACATTAGGCCGGCAGCTCGTCCACACTTACACTTCGATTCGGCTAATTATCTCCTCACAGAACTGGGAAGACAATCGCTCCGAAAGCACTGCTGTTACAGCGAATAAGAGAAGAAAGCGAAACAAATTATAGCAAAGCGTTATTCATATTACCTCATGGCGACAATGATCACACCAATTTTTTCTTTTGAGTGCGGCGGCCTGGCGCCGCTTTGTTATCGATCACGCTTGATCAAGGCTAAAGCGGCGCCAGGCCGCCGCACTCCAAGGAGAAGCTCGATGCGGTAAACTAGCTCGATGCAGAATACGCGGGCTCCGCTCAATCGAACGATGACTCTCTCGGAGGAAGATCTGGTTCGCTACAAGGCTTCACTCGCTACGCTCGAATCACCGGCAACACTCGAAAACATTCAGGACAAACTGTTTTGTCAGGACGTTTTCACTGCACTCCCTAATGTGCCCGATCAGTCGATCGATCTGCTCTTCGCGGATCCGCCGTACAACCTGACAAAAAGTTTCAACGACCGAAAATTCAAAAAAGTCTCGACTGACGACTATGCCGTGTGGCTTGATTCGTGGCTCTCGCTAACAGTCAGATTACTCAAACCATCGGCCTCCGTTTACATCTGTGGCGACTGGCGCAGTTCTGCTGCCATCCAGCGCGTCGGTGAAAAATATTTCATTTCTCAGAACCGAATCACCTGGGAACGCGAAAAGGGACGTGGTGCTAAGTCGAATTGGAAAAACTGTTCGGAGGACATCTGGTTTTTTACAGTTAGTGAGAATTATTACTTCAATGTCGATGCGGTGATGCTTAAACGCCAGGTCATCGCACCTTACATTGATCGGAATGGCGAACCGAAAGATTGGAGCGAAACGGAAAACGGCCGGTTCAGAGTCACGCATCCCTCAAATCTATGGACTGATCTGACAGTGCCGTACTGGTCAATGCCGGAAAACACTGATCATCCAACGCAGAAACCCGAAAAACTGCTGGCGAAAATCATCCTCGCGAGCTCACGTGAAGGCGATCTCGTGTTCGACCCATTCAACGGCTCAGGAACTACGACTGTCGTCGCGAAAAAGCTTGGACGGCGCTATCTGGGTGTTGAGATCGATGAGAACTACTGCTGCTTTGCGCAAAAACGTCTTGAACTCGCGTCCACGGATCGAAGTATTCAGGGGTATGTCGACGGCGTCTTTTGGGAAAGAAACAGTAAAAATATTTCACGCAAAGCCGCAAAGACAAAAGCTTAAGCCGCAAAGCAAGTACTCCACTCTGCGTCTTGTCTTCACCTTTGCGCCTTTGCGTGTGACTCCCTCATTGAGCTATCATATCCCGTTTGAAAAACGCGGCCAGGGGCCGCCTATGAGAGTGACGAAGAATTAAATGAAACCAGGAATTCACCCAGAATACGTCGATATTACCGTTACCTGCGCTTGCGGCGAGACCTTCAAGACTCGCTCAACCAAGAAAGGCGATCTGCACGTCGAAATTTGTTCGGCTTGCCATCCTTTCTTCACCGGCAAACAGAAGCTGGTCGATACCGCTGGACGCGTCGATCGTTTCAACAAGCGCTATGGCAAGAAACCCGCTGCGGAAACGACCGCACAGTAAACTTTTCGAATCAATGCTTTTGCAAAAACAGCATTAGCCACCCGACCTGTTAACGCCGGCATGATTGGCCGGTCGCTCTTCGTGCATCAAAGCACCAGCGACCGGCACACATCGCCGGCATTATTGTTTTCGATCACATTCAATACTTACTGCGATGAGTACACCAGAACGAGATCTAATTGTTGGGGGCCAGGCCGTTATCGAGGGCGTGATGATGCGCACTCCGAACGCCTACGCGATCGCCGTCCGCAAAGCTGACGGGACGATCGTGAACACCGCGGCGCCGCTTCCGAAGTGGAGCGACAAATATCCGTTGCTGAAGCTGCCTGTCTTACGCGGCGGAGCCGTTTTGGTTCAGTCCATGGGGCTCGGCATCAAGGCGTTGAATTATTCGGCTAACGAAGCTTTTGCCGAAGCCGAGGAAGCGAAAGCTGAAGAAGTTAAAGTCGCGCTTTCGCCGGCGGTGATCGAAGGCGAAGGAGATTTTGCAGGTTTGACTGGCGCGGTGCCCGGTCTGTTTCCTGTGCCCACGCAGAAGCGTTCGCGCGATGAGTTGAAGAAAGGAACAACTGCCGCAGCGGCTAGTTCGATTGTCTTCGCGTTGATCTTCAACGTACTGCTCTTCGTCGCGGCGCCACTCTTGCTCACGAATGCGCTCTTTATCGGCGCCGGTTGGGCAACAACTCCACCAGCGGCGACAGCTCCTGCTTCCACCACTCAGACACCTGCAGCGGAAACGGAAGACGAAGCCTGGTACGACAGCGCATGGTCCACAGTCCGAACTTACCTGCATCCAGTGCGTCCTTCAGTCGCCTTTAACCTGATCGACGGACTGATTCGCATGACGTTCTTTCTGATCATGATCTTTAGCTTCTCGCTCGTGAAGGACATTCGGCGCGTGTTTCAATACCACGGCGCCGAACACAAGACAGTTTTTACCTGGGAAGCTGGATTGCCGCTTACTGTCCAAAACGCGCGGCCACAACCACGACAGCATCCACGCTGCGGCACGAGCTTTCTGATGGTCGTGATGCTCGTCGCGATTGTGCTGTTTTCAGTGATCAAGTTTGACTCGTTGTTATTGAACTTCCTGATTCGTATCGCACTGATGCCCGTCGTCGCTGGTCTCTCTTACGAAATTATTCGCGTGTCGGCGAAGAAAGAGAGCAGTTGGTTCTTTAAGATAATGACGAGACCGGGTGTGTGGCTGCAAAACATCACCACGCAGGAACCCGACGACCAGCAACTCGAAGTTGCGATCGAAGCGCTGAAGGAATCGCTCAAGCTGGAGCCGGCGACGGCAGAACCTCTGCCGGCGCCGCTTTCATGAGGTGTTTCACGCAAAGCCGCAGAGAAGACGCAAAGACGCAAACAGTTTTGCGACTCTTTCTGACTTTGCGTCTTTGCGTGAAACAAATCATGCGTGAGGACTTATGTTAGATAAACTGGAACAAATTGTTAGCAGATACGAAGAGTTGACGCAGGAACTGTCGTCACCCGAACTGCTGTCCAATCCTTCGGCGTATGGGAAGGCCGCGAAACAACACCGCACGCTTGAAGAAGTAGTGCAAAAGTATCAGGCGTGGAAAGGTTTGAAATCGGAGTTGGCGGAGACACGCGAGTTGATGGATTCCGCCGACGACGAGGAAATGCGTGAGATGGCGCGCATCGAACTGGAGTCGCTGCAATCGCGAATCGACAAAACCGATCAAGAGCTCAAACTCCTGTTAATTCCAACCGATCCGAATGACGAAAAGAACGTCATTCTCGAGATTCGAGCCGGGACTGGCGGCGACGAAGCCACTCTGTTTGCAGCCGAGATGGTGCGAATGTATTCGCGCTACGCGGAAAAGCAACGCTGGCGTTTTGAGGTTCTCGAAGCGTCAGAGTCAGGCATTGGCGGGCTCAAGGAAGCGATTGTGCTGATCGAAGGTGACAAAGTCTATTCGAAGCTGAAACACGAATCGGGGGTTCATCGCGTGCAGCGTGTGCCGCAGACTGAAGCAAGCGGACGAATTCATACGTCGGCGATCACGGTCGCTGTATTGCCGGAAGCTGAAGAAGTTGACGTGAAGATCGATGCGAAAGATTTGCGTATCGACACGTTCTGCTCGTCAGGTCCGGGTGGTCAGTCAGTCAACACGACCTACTCGGCGGTCCGCATCACGCACCTTCCGACAAACACTGTAGTCTCGATGCAGGACGAGAAGTCGCAGATCAAGAACCGCGAGAAAGCGATGCGTGTACTGCGTGCGCGCTTGCAGGAACTCGAAGAGCAGAAGCAACACGATGCACTCGCCAGCGAGCGCCGTTCGATGGTGGGCTCGGGCGATCGCTCCGAAAAAATTCGCACCTACAACTTCAAAGAGAACCGTGTAACCGATCACCGCATCGGCCTGACGATTCACCAACTCGATCTGGTGATGGAAGGCAACCTCGATCCCTTCATCGACGCCCTGGTGGCACATTACCAGGCGGAGAAGTTGAAGACCGACGCTGTTGCCGCGTAGTACTTTGTGCTTGGTTCTTAGTGCTTTGTAAGTATCGCAGTCTAAGAACAAAGAACTAAGTACAAAGATCTAAATCCAAATGTCCCTTGCTACAACTGTTCTCCTCATTCGTCACGGTCAGTCGAGAGGAAACGCTGAACGACGTTTTGGCGGGCACACTGCAACACCCTTATCCGCTCGCGGTCGCAACCAGGCACAGGCGACCGCACTCAGTCTCAAATCAGAATCGATAACAGCAATCTATTCCAGCGATCTGGCTCGGGCCATGGATACTGCCCGCGCCCTCTCAAAAGTCATCGGCTTGCCTGTTCACGGAACCAGCGCTTTTCGCGAACGCAGTGTCGGCGTGATGGAAGGTCTGACGTTTGAAGACGCCGCGCAACAACACCCCGAACAATACGCTGCTCTGCTCCGTCGTGATTTTGAACACGTGTTGACTGGTGGTGAGAGTTATCGACAACTACTCGATCGAGCGGCCGACAAACTAGACGCGATCATCGACCAGCATCGTGGCGGCAAGATCGCGGTCTTCAGTCACACCGGAACGATCTGCATCCTCGCGCTGCACCTCATGGGCGCCCTCGATGCGCCCGAGCTGAAACCCGTCTGGATCTCAACCGGCAATTGCGGCATCACCCGATTTGAACTTCGCAACGACGGCTTCGTTCGTGTGCTCACAATTAACGATACCAGCCACCTCGCGAACGTTTAGAACATTCACGACCTTGCTTCTCTCATTCTCACCGGGCTTTAGCCCGGTGAGAACATTAGCATGATGATCTTCGAACCGTTTCAACGGTTTGTGCTGCGAAACCGTTAAAACGGTTTCCGATTTGTGCTAGCACGTAATCACCGGGCTAAAGCCCGGTGAGAATAAAATAAACCTACTTCGGTGCCATCTCTTTCAACCTGCGGCTCAACCCATTCTTCGCCCGCCAATAAGCCTCCGCGATCGCCTTCGGCACCTTCTTGTTGATACCCATCCACGTCGTCTTAAGTTCATCGCGCCAGCTCTCGAGCATTTTCTGGTCCAACTGCAAGACACCTTCACGAGTCACGCCCGCGGGCGGTGGATCAAGTGCGGCCATCTTGTCGTACACACGAGCACGATCACTACCGTCGACACGTGTAAGTAGATGCCAAAGTGTCAACGTGTCTTTCGGACGTGCGTCGTCGAGCATCAACGTTAACGCAACACTCCGCACTGCTGCATCCGGATCGAAGTCAACTTTCTTCAGCGACTCGCGAAACCTCGCGGAAGAATCTTCGAAGTAAGGCGTGCCTGGTCCAATCCCGGGCTGTGTGTCGCAAGACGCTTCCGCCGGAACTATCGATTCGCGATCTTTCAACTCCAACGCCACCCAACCCGACGTCACTCGCAGTTTACTTGCACCCTGATCGTCAACTTCAAGCGTGTACGCACATCCGAGATCCGCGGCGACTGCCGAAGGCGTATCGACAAAGAAAAGTCTTGGCGGCGCCCAGATCCGAGCACTCATCTTCCCGCGCGCGAGCTCGAGACGATGTTCGGTCGGCTCAGTCTCCAGCAAACGCACACGCGTGTTTTCGTCGATATCAACATTGCCGATTGAACCAACCGCGATCTGTGCCTTCGACTTTCCGTCTGTCTCCAACCATTCACCGACAGCCAATTTTCCGTTGGACGCGATTCCCTCTTTCCCGATCATCGGTCTCCCGTCGAGCGTCGTCACTTGCCAGTAAGGTTTCCCATTCGCAACGGCAGGGTTGGACCGCTTGTTGTATAACCACCACACACCAAAGCTCGAGACCAGCACGACTACCACCGCAGCGGCCACTTTCATCTGCCAAGACCAACTACCATTCCTTACACGACTAATCTGTGTAATCTGTGGATTCGCGAGCAGAGGCTCAAGCTCACTCCAAAGATGATCCGGCGCCGAAAGCTGTGGCAGTTGTTCTGCCAGTTTTATCCCCAGCTTGATCGCTTCAAATTTGGTTCGACACTTGATGCACGAAATAATATGTTCTGCAAACTGCTTCGACGCCTCGTTAGACAGTTCTCCATGACAATAAGCTGAAATATCTTTTGTTACGTGTCTAAAAAACATTAATCACCCCACACTGCGGGATTATTCAAGTGGGCCAGTCGCTTCGCTAACTGGCTGTGACCACGATTCAGTCGCGAAGCCACCGTGCCTTTCGAACAACCCATCACACTCGCAATCTCCTCGTATGACAGTCCCTCGATGTACTTCAACAAGATCGGCAAACGAAACTTCGGTTTGAGTTCTCCGATCGCCGCCTGCACAGCTTCCGAGACTTCGCGCCGCGCGTACTGTTTCTCCTGAGGCTTTTTGTCACTCGGGTTCGTCATCGTCACAGTCTCGGGCAACGGCAGCCATCTTTTGCTGCGGCGACGTTCATCGAGACAGGCATTGACGACCAGACGATACAGCCAGGTCGTAAACTCCGAATCGCCGCGAAACTGACGGATGGCAGTGAACAACTTCAGAAATATCTGTTGCGTGACGTCATCAGCCACAGCGCGGTCGCCACCGGATGAATAGACGGCGATAGAAAACACTTTGTCTTTGTAAGTTTCGAAGAGGAGTTGAAAGGCTGCGCGGTCGCCCTGCTGGCACGCTTCGATTACTTGTCCGCTAATAAGCTGTTCAGCCATCACCATCGTAGGTTAGACGCAGATTAACGCGGATTGCTTCCAAAAATAAAAAACCGCGGATTTACACAGATCCGTGCAAATCCGCGGCTAAATTTGTGATTCGAATTAGCGCGTGACGTGAACCAGCATTTCCGTGCCGGATTCGATCTTCAGCTCTTTGCTGCCGTTTATGGCCAGGGAGCCAGCGCCGCCGGCGCCACCGATGATCAAACCAATCGCTGCGCCTTTGCCGCCACCAGCAATACCGCCGACAATCGCACCGACCGTGGCGCCAATGCCCGCCCGCTTGGCGGTTTGTTTGCCCCTGCCGCTTGACTCGACTCCGCCTTCGTTATCGGCTTTCCCGGAACCCTCACCGTAAACTCTGGTGACGTATCCGTGCAGCACACCCCTGCGACCGTCGCTCAACTCGACCGAGTCAAAGGCGAGATTCATGCTGGTCCGGCCTTTGATTTTTCCGGACTTCTGTATTGAGCTGATGTGACCGTTGAGTTTCGCTTCGTCGAAGCGGCTCGGATTGATCACAGTCGCAGTAAATCGATCGCCGATGCGCGAGTCTTTACTCGAGAGGGTATCGTTGATTCGAACTTTGAGATCGGTTCCGACAGGAACGAGTGGAACCACTCTTCTAGCAGTGGTGGTGCGTCTTGTAATACGCGGCTTTGTTTGTGCAAGACTGATCGAGACCAGTCCTAAAACTACACTCAATACCAACAGTGTGCGAAATACGTTTCTCATCTCATCCTCCAAACTCTAAAACGATTATCGGAGAGAACCAACAATGGTCTCTCCGACGGCCATCCCTGCTGCACCAACTTCATCGGGGAACGGCCGGTTGCGATGAACTGTGCCATCAGAGTCAAAAATATAAGCCGAAGGGGCTTCACGCATGATGATGTCTTGCAGTCGCATCAAGCCATATAACAGAGCTTCAGGTCTTGGAGGACAACCGGGAATATAAACGTCAACGGGAATACATCGATCGACGCCCTGCATCGTCGAATAAGAATCAAACGGTCCGCCGGTGGAGGCGCAGGCGCCCATCGCGATGGCCCACTTGGGTTCCGGCATTTGATCGTAAACACGTCGCACGACCGGACCCATCTTCAGAGTTACCGTTCCGGCAATTATGATCAGATCGCTTTGTCGTGGACTCGGACGAAAAACACCCGCGCCAAACCGGTCGATGTCGAACCGGCCCGCGCCCGTGGCGATCATCTCGATGGCGCAACACGCGAGACCAAAGGTCATGGGCCAAAGAGCCGACTTGCGCGCCCAGTTAACAACCGGCGCCGCGATGTCGACCGTTTTTGCACCCACAGTACGTCGAATCGAATTCATGATCGAATCGACAGTAGTTAGAACAAATCCTTCCTCGTGTTCAGCCATATAACTCTACGCCCACTCCAGCGCACCCTTCCGCCACGCGTAATAATATCCAACCACCAGAATCGCGATGAACACAAACATCTCAATCAGCGCAAACTTCGTGAATGAGAAATCGTCGCCCATGAAAATTATTGCCCACGGCAGCAGAAAAATTGTTTCGACGTCAAAAATCAAAAACAACATCGCGACGATGTAATAGCGCACGGTGAAGCGCTCGTGTGCTTCAGTCGTCGGATCGATGCCGCACTCGTAGGGCCGCATCTTGCCCTTTTCATACTTAATCGGCCGCAGGAATCTGCCCAGAACAATCGGCAGGACCGGAAAGATCACGGCGACGGCGAAAAAGATCATCACCGGCCAGTAAGCGGTTATTGGGCTGCCTACAGTTTGAGTTGTCGTCGTTGCTGCCTGAAGAAGAAGCATCGTTCCCTTGAGGAGAGCTTGTAATTGTAGCGCTCAAAATAGTAAGGGTCGCCCGAGAGTATTGTCAACGACGCTTTTCGACGGCCTCTCGTTAATATCGATGTAACGTTACAGTAAGCTCAATTTAAGATATCAGACATATGATGTAGCGTCTTTTAACTAACCAATTTAACGAGGACCTGTTTACATGAAGCTGTCGATCAAAAATCGAGGAGGCTGCACTGTGCTACGACTCAGCTTATTTATCGTCCTACTCTCTCTTGGAATTACCTCGGTTCGCGCGCAGCAGCTCGTTCGGACTGCCGCCGAGCCATCGGACCCAAACGTCACGGAGCGCGTGCGGCAACTTGAAAGCGAACTGGAGCGCCAAAACACGAAGCTCGATCAGTTGCAGAAGACGCTCATGGAACAGCAGGCCACGATTCAGGCCTTGCTGGACAAACTTTCAACCACTCCGACTGGAACGACCGCGAAAGCAACAGAAACGCCGGCAACGCTCACGGCGCGTTCAGATGCTGCGCCGGCTGAATCACAAACACCGACGGTGGAACAACGACTGGCAAAGGTCGAAGGCCAGGTGCTGAAAATTGGTCCAGTGCGGTTTAGCGGCGACTTCCGGCTGCGCTTTGACGGCACCTATCGCAGCGCCACTCATTCACCGGATCCGCCACTCGATCATGTGCAAAACGCTCGCGGAAGATATCGTCTCCGGCTCAACTTCGATACGGATCTGTATCCAAATCTGAGTTTTCACGGGCAGCTTGCGACCGGGCCGCTCAACAACCCGCTTTCAACTAATCAGGATTTCACTTCCATCACCACGCGCGCGCCTTTCTCTTTGAGTGAGGCGTGGATTGAGTATCGACCGAAAAAGTCGATCCAGCTACAGGGCGGTCGCGTGCAGGATGTCTTCGCTGACAACTCGAGATTTCTCTTTGACGACGACATTCGCTTCAACGGCTTCAACGAAAAATACACCGCTACGTTCAAGTCCAATGCGGCCTACGTCTCGAGTCTCGAATTCCGCGCCGGGCAGTACATCCTTTCAACTCCCAATGTCGCCGTGATCACGCCCGGTAGTCCTCTTGCTCGTGCGGGCGAGGTTGTTGGAACCGCGGGCAGATCGGCGAGGCTTTTCCATCAGGGACTGCTCCTGAATCAGACCTTCAACAAACGTTGGAGCAGCCAGATCGGTGGTGACATTCAACTCTACGAGCATCCGAATCAGATACAGCTTGCGTCGACACAGGATGGTCTTGTGCTGCTGGTCCAACCAGGTTTGGGAATCGCTCTTTCAGGTCCGCTTCCCGGCACCGGAAACGCAACGACAACTCCCGGCGGCGTGGTGTACACAGCGCCTGGCTTCCAGGTTGCACGACTGACGTATCGCCTTAACTACGCGGGATTCACGCACGACGATCACACATTTCCAGTGACATTCAATGTGCAACTCGCGCGAAATGTGGCGACAGGCCTGAATGAACGCGACGCGATGCTCGCTGCGTTGCAGGTTGGCAGGATCACGAAACGCGGTGACACGTCGTTTCTGTATGTCTTCGCGATCAAAGGTGCAAACTCTTTGATCTCGCAAGTGACTGACGACGATCTCGGAACAAACACCGGCGTAAACATTCGCACCAGTCATTTCCGATTCGAGTATGGGATCAGCCGGAAGGTGACGTTCCAGAGTTTGTTCTTCGTTCAGAACTCGTTACGTCGCAGTGGACAGTTTCCAAGTTTCTTCGTCCCACTCGGCGACTTCGCTCCACGCACCTATCGCGTGCAGCAACAGTTAGTGTTTTCGTTCTGAAAGCCTTTACGACACCAGATTCAGTTGGGACAAAAGACTTCAATCTGCGCAGCGCCAACGGCGCGAAATATGGTAGCCAGGGGCAAGCGCCGAGCGAAGCGAGGCGCGTCGCCCCTGGGCCAATGCCTAAATAAGCGTGAAGCTCTGAAAGAGCGAAATAACTCACGATGATATTTCGCACTTTCAGTGCTCGCCTTGATTAATTTCCGTTAACCAGGGGCGACGCGCTCCGCTCCGCTTCGCGCTTGCCCCTGGCTGTCATATTTCGCGCCGTTGGCGCTTTGTTTTGCGGCGTTGGAGCTTGTTCGCGCCGTTGGCGCTTTGTTTTGCGGCGTTGGAATTTGTTCGCGCCGTTGGCGCTGTGCTACCGAGGAATCTTTCTGCTAGCCGTTGGCGCTATGCTATCGGAGAATCTTTTCTGCCAGCGATTTGATGCGGGAGTCTTTCTTTGGTGGTGGCGCATGATTGATGTTGCAGTAGGCGCTGGGTTCACTGCCACGCGGGTAGGTCATGCGGCTGCGCACGGGACAGTCCGGTTTCGCCAGTAGACCGCTTTGCGGATCGATCGTGACGGCTACTGTAGGCACGGCAGCCGGCTGTGTCTCGACAGGGCTTGAATTCGGATCAACTTCCGTTGCTGCTGTTTCGCCATCGCGAGTTACTTTCCGTGTCGCATCAGTTCGCGGACGCGCATCGGTTCGAGTTGAAGCTTCCTGATCGGTTTGAACACGGGCATCGCTTTCCGGCTCAGTGACAGGGTGACGACGTTGGAGCAAACTCCTTGTCGTGAACGCGAACACGGCGGCAAAGACCAGCAGCACCGCAACCCACTTCCAACTCCCGGTTGAATGCTTAGTCGCGACTTGCGCGCGTTCAGGTTCGTAGTAATAAGCAGCTTGCGGCGGTGGGGGCGGGGCGGACTGCGGTCGCGGCACCTTGCCCGAACTCAACAAGTCGTAAGCCTCGTTGATCTCCTTCAGCTTCTCCTGCGCCTTTTCCTGCAGACGCGGGTCGTGCTGAAACCTGTCCGGATGCCAAACCTTGGCAAGGTCTCGATGCGCTGCTTTCAGTTCCCTCATTGGAACGCCGGGCTTCACTCCCAGCAGTTCGTAGGCCTTGTTCAGGTCTGTGCTCAATTATTTTCCTCTAAGAAAGGACGTTTGCCAGTCTCGAAACTCCTCGCAGCAACTCGGTGGCGCTGGGCACTGGGACGCCCATGTAGTGCATCACGGTAACCAGAACGATCCCGACAATGGCGCTCGTCAGCACAGCCTTTATGAGCGCGATAGCTAGCTGCGTCACGAAAGACGAGACTTTCTTAACAACTCGCTCGATTTTCATAATTCTCCCCCAGACAACTCGGTCGTTGAGAGGGTTATGGGGCTGTCGGGGACGAGATTGAGGCAAAATCTCTGCAGGCATTATGGCAAACGAAGGCGAGAAGTTGCAACATTGTTTTTCAGCCGCTAAATTAAGTTTTCGGGAGATGAATCGTAAAGGTGGTGCCTTTTCCGAGCTCTGAGGTCACGGTTACCTCGCCGCGGTGGAGAAGTGCGAGGTGCTTAACAATCGCCAATCCGAGACCGGTCCCACCCATGTCTCTCGAGCGAGCGCGGTCGACGCGATAGAAGCGCTCGAACAGTCGCTCCAGATGCTGTCCCGGAATCCCGTCGCCATTATCCCGCACCAGTATCTGGTCACGCGCGCCCGACTCGTAACTGATCGCCACAGTCCCATGCTCACGGCTGAACTTGATCCCGTTATCAATCAGATTCATGAGCATCTGCTCGAGCCGTCGCGCATCTGCAAACACAGTCACTTCAGGTGCGACATCGTTCTTGAGCGTAACGTTTTGTGCATCAGCTTTCGCGGCCAGTGATGCGCATACATCCTGGACGAGACGGTGCAACTCAACCGGCGCGGCGCGGAGTCGGACATTGCCGCCTTCGATCGCAGTGAGCTCGAGGATGTCGTCAATCAGCCCATGCATTCGCGACGCATTCTTGCGAATGATTGAAAGAAACCGCTGACAACTCTCAGCATCTTCCATCGCGCCGTTTTCGAGTGTTTCGACAAACGCGATGATCGACGTCAACGGCGTGCGCAATTCATGTGAGACGTTGGAGAGAAATTCCTGTCTTACGTGTTCGAGACGCTCGGTGCGTGTAATGTCGAAGAAGACTCCGAGTGCGCCTTCAGCTCCATGTCCATTCACACTGCCAATCGGAACGACACGCAGATCGAAGATCTGTCGCTCTGGTCCATGTGTCTCGACTTTGACGCCGCTGCGTTCGATTCCTTTGAGACCGTCGAGAAACGCACTGTAGATCGCGGGATTGCGAGTCAACTCAGTTAGACGTTGCGATTTGAGCGAGGCCACCGAAGGATTGAACAGCCGGTGAGCGGCAGGGTTCGAGGCGACAACGCGCATATCTCGGTTGACTACGAGCAAACCTTCGCGCATGCCCGTCATCGTCGCCTCTAACAACGAACGGACTTCAAAGTTCTCCGGCGCATTTGTTTGCTCAACTGCCGAGTTGTTGACGTTTGCAGATCCACGACTGCCCAAAGCCCACACCACGCCAACAACGAGGATCAGGCCGGCCAGAATCATGCGTACGGAGAATGAGGGAATTATGAGCGCAAGAAAGGCGAGGACAATGCACGCGGCTATCAATAAAGACTGTCGCTTGGCCACGAGAAGTTAACCTTCAATTACTTTGAGAGCTTGCCGCCGCTTGTCCCGTGCAACCAACAAAACGATAGCCAACTCCGACAACAGTCTCGATGCAATCACCACACCTATCGAGCTTCTGTCGCAGTCGTCGAATGTGCACGTCGAGCGTGCGCGCATCGCCATAGTAACTGTAACCCCAAACACTATCCAGCAATTGCTGTCGTGTAACCACGCGGTCGGCGCTTCTCGCCAGCACCGAAAGGAGCGTGAATTCCTTGTTGGTGAGCTTTATCTTCACTCCCTCGCACACAACTCTGATGTCGTCGAAATCGATGAGCAGATGATCGTCTTCATAAGTCTTGCCCATCGTTTCATCCGCACGACGCATCACTGCACGCACTCGGGCGAGAAGTTCTCGTACTGAAAACGGCTTGGTGATGTAGTCGTCAGCACCGAGATCGAGTCCGGTCACACGATCCGATTCCGAAGCCTTTGCCGTCAACATAATGATGGGAGTGCGTCTTGTCGCAGGTTCGCGTCGCAGGCGCCGGCAGAGCTCGATCCCGCTCATTCCGGGCAACATGAGATCGAGAATAATGAGTCGTGGTGGCTCGCGTTCGTTGAGAGCAGCAGAGAGTCCCGCCTCGCCGGTTGGTGCGGTAACAGCCACCAGGCCTTCACGCTCGAAGTTGTACTTCAAACTCTCAGAGATGTCGGCGTCATCCTCGATGATTAGGATTGGGCGGGTCATAACTATGTGTGCTTGATGAATGCAGCCTCGGCCATGTAGACGGTCAGTTCACAAATATCGGTCACGTAGTCGCCGATGCGTTCGAGATGTTTCGCGACAAACAGCAGCCGCGCGTCGCGAGTTGCAGTAGCGGGCTCACTGACCATCAACTCGATGAGACGATGAAATGTGTGGTCGTAAAGATCGTTGATCTCGCTGTCGCTCTTGATGATTTCACGAGCCGTGATCGCGTCGTTCGATGTAAAAGCATCGAGGGCCGCGCGCAACATTCTCAACGCGTGTGCAGCCATGCTACTCATATCGAGCACTGGTTTGAGTTCCGGTTCGTTGTTGAGATCGATCGCAGTACGCGCGATGTTGCAGGCGTGGTCCGCGATGCGTTCGAGCACGGGAGCCATTTTTGCGACCGAGATGACAAAACGCAGGTCGCGCGCCGCTGGTTGTCGCAGCGCGATGATGTCGATGCACTGGCGATCGATCTCGACCTCGAGATGATCGACCTGATCGTCGTGATCGAGAACCTGGCGTGCGACTTCGCTGTCACGCTCGCTCAGCGAATACATTGCACGTTCGAGTGCCTGTTCCGCTTCGCCCCCGAGCAAGAGAACGCGGTCGCGCAAGGAACTCAGTTCGTCGTCCAGATGACGGTGGGTATCCATTTTCTTTGTTCTTTGCTCTTTGTGCTTAGTTCTTTGTGCTTTGTTAACTTGGATGCGTACCAAGCACAAAGAACAAAGTACCAAGCACCAAGCTCATCCAAACCTTCCCGTAATGTAATCCTCAGTCAACTTCTCATTGGGGGCGGTAAACATCTTCTCAGTCGAGTTTACTTCGATCAACTTGCCGAGCAGGAAAAACGCCGTCGTGTCTGACACGCGTGCCGCTTGTTGCATGTTATGCGTGACGATGACGATCGTGTACTGCTTCTTCAAATCGAAGATCAGCTCTTCGATCTTCGACGTTGCGATCGGATCGAGCGCCGAAGCCGGTTCGTCCATCAATAGTACCTCAGGACGAATCGCGAGTGCGCGTGCGATACACAATCGCTGCTGCTGTCCGCCAGACAAACTCAACGCCGAAGTCTTCAATCGATCTTTGACTTCACTCCATAACGCCGCATCCTTCAAAGCTTGTTCGACACGTCCAGCTAATTCCGAATTACTACTCGTCACACGATTGATTCTCAAACCATACGCAACGTTGTCGAAGATCGACTTCGGAAATGGATTCGATTTCTGAAACACCATTCCCACTCGGCGGCGCAACTCAACGACGTCTGTTCCCGGCGCGTAGATGTCGTGATCGTCAATCAGGACCTGGCCACCCACACGAGTAGCGGGAATCACATCGTTCATGCGATTGAGTGTGCGCAGGAACGTCGACTTACCGCAACCTGATGGACCAATGAACGCCATCACGATGCGTTCCGGAATCTCGAGTGAGATATTGTGGAGCGCCTGCACGCGTCCGTAGAAAAAGTCCAGATCACGAACAGCTACCTTCGCCGTACCAGTCGTTTCCGGAGGCGGCGCTGATGAACGCACTTCAATTTTTGGAGGCGCTATTTCTACGGGCATAAATTAGCCACAAAAGGCACAAAAATCACAAAAGGCACAAAAGAAATCTTGTACATCCTGTTTCATCTACAAAATCCTGTCTCAAAACTTCTTGCGCGTCAGGAGCCGCACGATGATGTTGATTCCCAACACCAAGGTCATCAACACGAGCGTCGCCGCCCATGCCTGTGCGTGCCATTCGTCATACGGCGAGATCGCGTAGTTATAAATCTGCACCGTCAACGACGCGATCGGCTCATTCAACGACTCCGGAAAGAATCGACTCCCGAAGGCTGTAAACAACAACGGCGCCGTTTCTCCGGAGACACGCGCGATCGCGAGCATTGCTCCCGTCGCTATGCCTGGCGCCGCGGCTGGAACAACCACTCCCAAAATCACACGCCATTGCGGTGCACCAAGCGCAAGTGCGCCTTCACGCATACTGTGCGGCACGAGCTTCAGCATTTCCTCCGTGGTGCGCGCGACGATCGGAATCATGATGAGCGCCAACGCCACACCGCCGGCCATCGCCGAGAAATGCTTCATCGGCAACACCAGGATCGCGTAAACAAAAACTCCGGTAACGATCGACGGTATGCCGGTAAGAGTGTCCACAATGAAACGCACTGCACCGCCGAAACGCCCTCTGCCGATCTCCGACAAGTAGATCCCAACACAAATCCCGAGCGGCAAGCCGACGACCGACGAAATCAAAAGCAACACGAGCGATCCGACAATTGCGTTTCCGATTCCACCGCCTTCACCAACAGGACGAGGACGATCGATCAGAAACTGGAAGTTGAGCGAACCAATGCCGCGGTACGCAATATAAAAAAGAATTACGAGCAGAGCGCCGACTGCGAGCAACGTGCATAAGAACGTTAACGTGGTCATCAATGTGCTGATGCCACGACGCATGCGATCGGAATTGCTGTAAATCGTCATCAGGCCGCTCTACCAACTCCGCCACTCCGGCGCGTTACATTCCAAACAAGGACTCTGGCGACGCCGTTCACAAAAAAAGTAACGAGAAACAGAATCAATCCGAGTTCGACCAATGAGCTCAGATAAAGATCACCAGTTGCTTCCGTAAACTCATTCGCGATCGCTGAAGCAATCGTGTACGACGGATCGAAGAGCGAAGCACTAATCTGTGGCCGGTTGCCGATGACCATCGTCACAGCCATCGTTTCACCGATTGCTCGACCCAGCCCGAGAATCACCGCTCCGGCAATTCCAGGCGCGCCGTTCACAAGCACGACGCGAATCATTTCCCACTTCGTCGCACCCAAAGCGAGCGCTGCTTCACGTTGCGAACCGGGCACCGCCGCGAGCACGTCACGTACAACCGCCGAGACGATCGGCGTCACCATGATCGCGAGGATGATTCCTCCAGTCAGCAATCCGATGCCGGTGATCGAGCCGCTAAATAAAGGTAACCACCCCAAAGTTTTTGCGAGAGCCGGTTCGACGTACTGCCGCAAGACCGGAGCGAGAACAAAGATTCCCCAGAGTCCATAGACCACTGACGGAATCGCAGCTAACAACTCAACCAGAAATGCAACCGGCCGTGCGATATAGTGCGGCGCCTGCTCAACTAAAAAGATCGCAATGCCCAACGAAAACGGAACGCTGATTAGAAGCGCGATCAGCGACGACGCGATTGTTCCGTAGACAAACGGAAGTGCACCGAACTCACCTTTGATCGGATCCCAGCGCTGGCTTGTCAAAAAACCAAACCCAAACTGTCGAATCGAGAGCATTGAATCGGACGCGAGTGCGAACACCATCGCCAGCACGATGCCGACCATCAACAGCGCCACAAACAACATCAGAACACGGAAAATTGCGTCGCCTGTATTTCCAGTCGGCGAAAGCACGCGACGCCAGGTTGAATTATTTCCCGCGAACTTTAGTTTCCCGTTTTCCGTAACAGCGCTCATTCGTGCCTTATCTGAGAGCTGTTCCGTTAGCAGTGACAGAATTGATCTTCGCTTCAGCTCGTTTCACGATGTCAGCCGGCAGCGGCGCATACTGCAAGTCTTTCGCGAATCCTTCGCCGTCGTGAATGCCCCACCAGAGGAAATCCACGAGCGCTTTTCCTTTCGCAGCGTCCTTCTGAGCTTTGTAGACCAGAATGTACGTGTAGCTCGAAATCGGATAAGCGTCAGCGCCTGCTGCGTTCGTGATCGAGACACGCAAATCTTCAGGCGTGGTTGCGAGCGATCCCGACGCGGCGGCAGTTACTGAATCGATTGAAGGCGTGATGAAATTGCCGCTGGCATTCTTGATTTGCGCCACCGGCAGTTTGTTCTGCACCGCGTAGGCCAACTCAACGTAGCCGACAGTGTTTGGCGTGTTCTTAACCTGCCCCGTCACACCTTCATTACCTTTGCCGCCGAGACCGATGGGCCAACTCGGCGAAGTGCCGGCGCCAACTTTTTCTTTCCACTCGGCGCTGACTTTTGAAAGGTAATCGGTGAAGACTGCAGAGGTTCCGCTACTATCGGAACGATGGACCACGGTGATGTCTGACGAAGGAAGCGTAACACCCGGATTGTCTGCCGCGATCTTTGGATCGTTCCACTTCTTTGTCTTGCCGAGAAAAATGTCGGCAATAGCTTCCGGAGAAAAGCGTAACGGCTGACTCACGCCTTGGAGGTTGTAGGTGATGGTTACTGCGCCGAGGACCGTCGGCACGTGCAGTATCTCACCGGGCGCCGACTTCAGGTCTTCATCCTTCATCGGCGCATCTGACGCGCCGAAGTCCACAGTCTGTTCTTTCAGTTGTTTGATTCCGCCGCCCGATCCGATGGACTGGTAGTCGAGCTTGACGCCGGGCTTCAGCTTTCCATATTCATTCATCCACTTCTGATAAAGCGGATTCGGAAAACTCGCGCCCGCGCCCTGGAGACTCACCGAGCCGTTGTTCGGCCCCGACCCTCCATTGCAAGCAATTGAGAACAGCACTAACGCCAAAGCGCTGAAGCACGCGACCAGTCGAAAACTTTTCGAGACAGACATTTAGGATCTCCAATCCTGTTAAGCTGATTGTCCAGAGCGATTTTTGCTAAACGCCAAGCCTAAGGAACCCGTGTTACATCCGACTGAACGCTATCTGAACTCTCGGTTAACGACGGTCAGCTTGGGGCGCTCTGGCTTCGCACCCACCCGCTACCGCGAGGTGCTTCTGACTGTGCCCAACAACGAGCTCAACTTGGACACAGTCAGAACCACCTCGCGGTAGCGGGTGGGTGCGAAGCCAGAGCGCCAGATGCTCCAACAATGATTTTCATTTGTTAGTGATCAGCCGGTAGCCGACGTTAACCATCGTCTCGATCTGCAGTCCAAAATCAGACAGCTTTGCCCGGAGCCGGTAGATGTAAACGTGCAGGCTTTCAGAGTTGAGTGGCTTGTTCCCGCCCCAAACTGAAATCCAAAGCTCGTCGGCCGCGACAATGCGATTCGGCGTCCGCGTGAGTCGCGAAAAGATCAAAAACTCGGTGCGGGGCAGCTTGATCGGGCTGCCCCCACACGCGACGTAGTAGTTCTTATGCTCCACCCGCAGAAACCCATCGTCGTAGATGTCTTCAGCCGTGTGAATCACATTTTCCTGCTCGACTCTTGTCATTTCCTGTAGTGATGTTGACATTGGTAAACCTCAGAAATTGAGCCGCAACGCAAACTGAATTTGACGGTTCGTTCCCAGACCCACAGTTCGCTCGACGGTCTGTCGCAACAACCCAAACTGCGGTGACGCCTGCGTCTGGTTATACGGGTTACCAGGCTGCAGACTGCCAGTCGACAGAACACCAGCGGTGCTGATTGTCGGCAGTGCGTTGTTCAGCGTGCTCGAGGGAACTGCGAAGTTAGTAAAGTTGAAGATGTTGAAGATCTCAGTGCGAAACTCGATATTCGTTGATTCAGTCAGCGCAAAGCGCTTGTTGAGCACGAGGTCAAACTGTTTGAAGTTTGGACCACGCAGAGCATTTCGCGCCAGATCCCCAAACGCGCCCGGCGCCGGTATTGCGAAGGCCGCCGGATTGAGCAGGTTGCGATCGTTGTTGAGATACGGGCTGACACCCGAAATCAGATTGGGCCGGCGAATGTTTCGCGAGGCACCACCGCCGGGCGTATTGATCACGCCGACGAATCCCGTGGGCAGCGTGCCGCTTGTAAGCTGGGCCACGAATCCCCTCGGCACCGTGGTGGCCACGTTATTGAGGGTTACAGGACAAGTGTCCTGAGCGCACTGCATCACAACATCGGGTCTCACAATACCGACTTCGATCGGAAGACCACTGCGAGCATTAATGATCCCGCCAACCTCCCAATCTCCCAGTAATGCATTTCCAACGGTACCAAAGTCATGGCTCGTGCCTTTGCCGAACGGCAGTTTGTACAACGCGCTGAAGTTGAACGTGTGCCGGACGTCGAAGTTGTTGTAGCCGCGATCGGCTTCGAAGTTATCCGGAACCGCCGCGGTTCTCGCTTCGTTTGAACCCGCGGTGTTGCCGACGCTGCGCGAAAAGGTGTACTGCGAATTGAGCGTCAGCCCCGTGGTGATTCGGCGTGCGAGGGTCATCTGCAACGCGTTGTAACTGTCGTCGCCGCCGCTGGTCTTGTAGTCGACTTCAGCGAACGGCTGCAGTGCGTTGTTCCCGGAGATAACAGAAAACTCGCGCACCGTGCGAACAGCAGTGATGCGACCAGTGTTCACATCCTGCACATTAACCACACCGACACCCGCAGGTATGACGCCGTTGCTCAGAATCGTTGTCTGACCCGGCAGGATCTTGTTCGCGATACTGCGCAGGAAGAGATTTCTGCCCTGGCTGCCCACGTACGCTGCCGTCAGAACTGTTCCTGAGAAGAGCTCCTGCTGCAGTGAAAACGTGTACTGGTAAACCTTCTCAGGAATCTGGTAATCCGGCGCGTAAGCACGCGGCTGATACGAGCGCCTGTTCACATTCGCGGGATTGTTGAAGAAGGCGATTGCCTGATTCGTATCGAGGGGAAAACTCGGCGGCAATGCCGGATTGAGCGGATCCGTCGTAAACGTGGAGCTGATTCGATCGCTCTCGATTGGCTGTATCTGATCTTCTGTTTGACCTGGACCATAGAAGATTCCGAAACCGCCGCGCAGTACCGTGCGTCCACCACCGAAGAATCCAGATCCTTTCGGATTCGGCGACCACGTCATCGAGATGCGTGGGCCAAAGTTAGTCTTAGACGACTTGAACGCGTCTTCCGTCGGCGGACGGAACGTTCCGTTAGTGATATTGAACAACACCTGCAGGTTGCGGTCTTCGCGGAGCGGCGTGTAGTACTCGGAACGCAGTCCGTAGTTGAGCGTTAGATTTGGTCGAATCTTCCACTCGTCTTCGGCATACGTGATGTAGTACTCCTGCTTCGCAAATCTCTGACCCGTGGCGCCGCCATTGAAAGGACTCGGAGCACTGACGTCTCCCAGGAACTGTACTGACTGCGCGGTGTTCGCCAGGAACGCGGGCAGGTTCGAATAGGTATAAGTGGTCCCACCGAGACGATCCGTGTACAAACGAATCATTCTCAACTCGCCGCCAAACTTCGCGTTGTGATTTCCCTTGGTCCAGTTGACGCTGTCGACAAATGAGAAAGTGTAGGGCGTGTACGGCTGACCGCGACCGTTCGTAGCGCTGTTCGCACGAACGAGACCGCCGGGCGTTGCTGTTCCGGCTGATGTACCCTGGCCGGGAAGAGCAAAGTTCGCGGTGTTGCCCGAGATATTGATCACTGCTGACGAGAGATCGAAACCGGCAATGGTTGGAGCAACCCCGTTGATTCGCGTGTAAGCGCTGTTGTAACCAAACTTGAATTCGTTAAGCAGAGTCGGCGTGAGTAAAGACTGAAGCGCAAAGACTCCGTTTTGTGGAACTGCTTTGATCAGAACACGCCGGCCAGTCACGCCTTCCGGTTGATCGTTACTGCCCTGATCGCGGAAGAAGCGGAAATACGCCGAGTGCTTCTGGTTGAATCTGTAGTCGATACGAAGCGCGGCGGAATTCTCATTGACCGTCGAATTGGCCTGAAGTTGGGCCACGTCGAAGAAGTTGTTTCCTGTGCCGGTCGAAATAATCCTCGCATCAGACGAACGAAATGCCGGCAACAACGAAACGCTCAGCGCCGTGCAGGGATTTGGACCAGTCCCGAATTGACCAGAGCAAATACGGCTTGCTGATCCGGGAACTGCTTCGATCGAGTTAATGCCCGCTCGCAGGCGATAGCCCTCATAGCTGAAGAAGAAGAACATCTTGTCTTTGACAACTGGGCCACCGATCGAACCGCCAAACTGGTTGAGTCGCAGCGGAGCTTTTTGTCCGATGATGTTGTCGAAGAAGTTTGCGGCGTCTAGTGCGTCGTTGCGGAGGTATTCGAATAACGAACCGTGAAAGGCATTACTGCCCGACTTGGTTACAACACTAACCTGTCCGCCAGTGCCGGTACCAAACTCAGCCGGGAAGTTGTTCGAGTCAACACGAAACTCCTGCACGTTCTCAAGACTCGATTGCAGTCGAAACGGTGATGGAACTTCACCATTGAGGTTACCGGGCGAAGCGTCGATGATGGCCGACCCTTCGATCCCGTCGTAACGAATCACGTTCTGCTGCACTGCGCGGCCGCTAAAGCGAATGTCGCCGAATGTGCCGGAGCCACTGTTCACCGAGCCAGGCGCCTGCAAATAAAGCTGTGAAAGTTGGCGTCCGTTCAGTGGTAGCGCTTCGACTTCGCGTGGGTTAACGTTCACGCCCATCGCAGCGGTGCCGGTGTCGATACCCGTATCTGCCGCGGCAACGATGTCGACTTTTGCTTCAACGCCTGTGGCCTGAAGAGTCAGATTCAGATTCAACTCCTGGCTCGCAAGCAGTTGCACGTTTGTCGCACGCACCGTGAGGTTTTGTGCGGATGCTGTGATCGTGTAGAGAGAAGGTCTGAGACCGGAAACGATGTAGGTACCGGAATCGTTTGATGTTGCTGTTCTCTCTTCGCCTGTGCGTTCGTTTTTGACGACGATGGCCGCGCCGGCAACGAGGCCGCCGTTTGCGTCAGTGACGGTGCCGGCGATGCGCCCTTGATCCTGTTGGGCGTAAGCCGGCAGTTGAATCAAACAAACAGCTGCGAGAAGCGTGACCAGGAGCAAGACCTGGCGGAGTGGTCGGGGAACGTGATTCGAATACATAGAATTCTCCTGTGGAAAATCAGAAATTGCCTTGAGTGTGTGTTGGTACAAAGGCAGACCTTATCCCCGGCCGGTTAAGTGCCTGTGAACCACGCCTTAAATATTTGTTAAGGAGGACTGAGTAGGTGGGTTGTGGGTTGCACGCTCGAAGTCAGGACGCGTACTTGGACACAGTCAGTACCGCCCGCAGTAGCGGGTGGGTACGTCGTAGACGCGCTTGGATCCAAAAGCTGCGCATGCACCCACCCGCTACCGCGGGTTCTGACTGTGTCCAAGTACGGTTTGGATTTTGAGGTAAAGCGCAGAATGTGGGGAACTGCTACGCCATCAGTTTTGCACCGAGAATGCTGATGACCTGAAGCGCTAAAGCGGGGAGCCAAATGATTAGTGCGATGAGCCAATCGCGCTTAGCGGTCTTGTAATCCGCGTCGGGCGTTTCGAGACTACGGAATTTTACCTGCCACGTAATCAGCCAGATTGGTACCCCAACAAACAAGCCGATATAGCCCCATCCTGCCGACGGTACATAGACCAGATCCAACAAGAGCAGGAGCCACATCACGCTGGCAGCATTGCGCACCCACTTCGCCTGATTGCAGGCATCGTTAACTCGCTTTTGTAGTTCAGCGCCGCGCTTCGCTGTTTCACGATCAATAGGAGCCGAACAGAACCGGCAGACTTCGGCATCGCTATAGATCATCTGGCCGCAAGCTGGACAAGGCAGGATGCCTTTACTCTGTGAGAGATTTAAGCCGCTCATTTCTTTCGTCCAATCTTCTCTTCAAAAGAGATATTTCACTCCGAGTAACACGTTGACGTCAGTGAGCAAGGTCAATGGACCAGTATTGCGCACTACCGGAAACTGCACGCTGCCTTCAACCACAAAACGAGGACGCGCTGCGTATTGCAGTCCAGGCGCAAGATAATACTCGGTTGCCTTACTGCCGGGCACCGGCGCGCTGTTGAGACGACCCGTGCCACGATGAACAAAAGTGGTTTCGAGAATCAGAAACAATTCGCCGCCGGGTTTTGTGTAATCGCGCGGCAGCAGCACATATTCAAAGTCGGTATTCAACCTCTGCTCATGGCCCAGCCGAAAGCCATCACGCTCCGAGCGGTAGATAGCTTCGGCGTTTCCGCCAAAAATGATCCGGCCACCTGCTTGTGAGAACGCGAGATCGAAGTGAGGTGAGAGCCCGCCATTGATCGGCGTGAGTTGTTGTCTGACAAAGGCCTGTGCATTGAGATTGGGAGCGTCCTTCTTTCCTGTCGGCAGCTCGAGGCCGAATCTCGCGGCTGCTTGCCTGTCGCCATACGTCTTAACCTTGCGAAAGAACCGATACTTGGACCACACCGTAATGTTTCCCAAACTAACTTCCGATCCGGACGTCGACGTATCATGAAACGAAGTTCGAGATACAGGGACTTCAGCTTCCAGTTGGAGACGCGGTGACGGCGTATACGACAAGCTCAAATTTATCAGCTGACGATTAAGTTTGAGCGACCCCAGATGCTGGCGAATTAAATAGACACGCGGTGTAATCGCGCCTCCTTTATAGACTGTCAGACCTGGTGAAGTGACTCGGATCGGAGCCAGCGGTTTTATTGTCTCCTCCTCGCCCAACACCTCGCCCAACACCTCGTTCGTCACAAACTTCGCTGAAATGAATCGCGCAAAATCGTAGTCATGTCTTGTTCGATGTTGAGAAGCCTGTTTCTTCTCTGCCGCCACGATTACTTCGCGTGCGCTCGTCCCCTTTCCGATTGTCTTCCAATTGCCGGCTATTTCGATGGACGAGCCAGCTTCAGCTGTCAGTGCATTTGGACCTTCGAGCAAAAACTTCTGCCCCGAAGGCATCACTGTAATAACCCAGCTATCACCTTCCCTCTCGAGCGTCCCAGCCACAGTTATCTCAGCGGCGTCCAAAACGTAGCCCGCACTCTTCAACGTTGCTTTCAACGCCGCGAACGACACAGACTTGTCAGGCTTCGGCGTAAATACTCCGAGGCCTTTCTTGATGTCAGTGAGTTCGATCTCTTTCAGTTTCGGTGCGTAATCTAGACGGCTCACGGCCTTCTGAATGTTGTACACTCAATTCCCGCACAGATAACCGGCGATGTGCATCTGAATTCGTTTTACCTGCGCAGACGTGTGAGTCGCGCTACCGAGTAAAAGCATAAAGATAAATAGAAGTGTCGTCTGTTTCATTCTTCGCTCCTGAACTCTTAGATCACAACGGTCACGCGGCTCGTTCGTTTTCAGACGAATTCGAGACCGCAGAAAATAGACACACTACGGCCCAGTGAACTAGATCAAGAGTGCTAGATGTTTGATATATCTGGGATTGGAATCGTGAGGTCGAAACAGCTGCAGACGAAGAGTGAAAACGATCTTTGAACTAAAAGCTGCGACAGCTAACGAAGCGACGCTGTCCGCATTCATACCTTGTTGCATCGAACGAGTCGTCGCGCTGCTGTTTCCGGTGCTACCTGGTTTAGAGCAATTCAGATTGCAGCAGAGGCGAGCTAGTGACGCTCCGGGCTGATTGCTCCGTGCGTTCTTACAACAATCAGGTAGCTTCGATATCGGACACGTACCTTCCTGCTGGTGCGCACCAACACCTATCGCCGCAGTGAGCATAACGATAGCGAGTGCCGCCGATGTCAGACGCTTTCGGATCACGTGGCGACTATAGTTAGACGTTGCGCTGAGTGTCAACACAACAATTGAAGGAGAGCATTATGAGTCCGAGCGACATAGTCAAACCAACAACAAACATCGATCGGGCGTGGGCTATACTGTTCGCACGTCTGGTACTCGGATTGATCTTCTTCATGGCAGGAGTGATGAAAGTCTTTCAACTTGGGCCACTCAATCACGCACGGAAATACTTCCTGCCGTTTGCTGATACGTTTCTGCCTGTGTGGTCTTTGTGGGGAATGGGTGTCGTCATTCCCTTTGTCGAGCTGATCGCTGGGGCAATGATTGTTATCGGGTTGCGTGTTCGTGAAGCGTTGGTTGCACTCGGCTTCGTCCTCGCCGTAGTTACTTTTGGTCATTTACTTAAAGAACCTCTCTACGAATTCCACACTCACGTGATACCACGTCTCGCATTGTTACTTTTTGTATTCATGTTGCCACGCCAGGACGATCGATTTTCACTGGACTACTTAATAGCCTCTCGTCATAGTTAGCGAGGGATTTACGGCTCCGGTAACCGATTTTGAAAAAAGATCCGTACGGCCCGCTAACCGAAATTTTGTCACAACAAGAATGCAATAAACACAATCTCAACACTAAAAAGACAAGACTTGTCGTTACCTTGCTGACACAATTTCGTCGCGGCGATTCTTTCCCCTAGCCAAAACGACTTCCCCAAAAACAGCTTGATTGCAAATCAGCGTTCGTTTTGACCATGCCATAACTTGCATGGTCATCCCCGATAACGAAAGCGGCAATAGTTCCCGGGTGGAATTAGGTTGTCTAATTCGCTCACGGCGAGGCACTGATACTTTGTTTTGTGTCATCCCGGCGGGTAGGTCAGGAGTTCGCTGCTACGCAAGCAAGATAAGAACGAGTTGACCTCGTTCCGAGTGCCCTCGGTTTGAGGTCTTAAATGGGGATAGCTGCAGTGCGGGCAGCGCGGAGTGCCGATTGGGGCTGAATTTCATGCTCTTGACGACGAGGAACAAACATATGGACATTAACTTAAGAAAAGTTTTGATGCCGCTGTTGTGCGCCGCCTGCTTGGCGTTCTTCGCAGTGGCAGCTCAAGCTGATCCGGTGACGTTTAGTACGACTGGTGTTTTCAGTATCAGTGGTACAAACGTTGTGAACTTTACCAACGCTAATGGTACGACGACGATCACTTTCAATGGCACCACAGATCCGGTAAACACGCCTGCTGGTACCAGCTTTGGTGATATCGTTGTTACCACAACCGTACCTGCTAACCTGCAGGGTCCAGCGATAGGCGGGAATTTCACCTTGAATATTATTCAGGTCTCGCCTGCCGGAGCAGGAAGTCTTGTTGCCACGCTTGCGGGAAACATCGGCTTTAACACAGGCATCGCGACAATAACTTTCACCACTACGTCAATAAACATTGGCGGCTTCACCTACACCGTAAATCCAGTGTATACCATCGCACTGCCGGTGACAGGCGTGGGCGGAGGAGCAGGAACGGGAACAACGACGATTCAGGGTACTGTTACAGGTGGAGCTGTTCCAGAACCAGCCAGCATGGTGCTGCTGGGTACGGGACTGCTCGGTGTAGCAGGCTTAGTGCGGCGTCGATTCAAACGTTAACGAGTTAGTAGCGGAGCTACTCTACAATCCAAAAAAATCTACGCGAGGCTAGTGCGGCGAGCCTCGCGTAATTTTTTGTGCATGGAACACTTTGCCTTTGGCCCAGGCGTTTAATTAACATCGCTGTAACATCAGCGTAACACCGGGAACTTACGATGGCGAACTTCAGAAATCAATCAAAAATTTCTATAGAGTTCTCCATTGAAGAATGGCTATTTCCAACGAACTGAGCAGCGACGTTGCTGTCGCACTTTTGGCAAAGAAGAAGTCGCCCCAGGAATTGAAAAAGCTCAAGGACATCATCCTTGAGGTCCATTCCGCGCTTCAGAAAATGTCGGAGGAGACGCGCACCTTCCGGTTCAGAAAAAAGACACAAGAAGGCACAAAGGTCACGAAGGCTCGGTTTTAATATTTGTTATCTGACCTTTATCTTACTAGGGCTCGCTGGCCGTCGCCGAGTAAACCACCTACAGTTGCAGCGTCCCAGACCAGCCAGTAGCGCTTGGTTTGCAGTGACAATTCATCACGCCGTTCAAATGAGAGTCGAACGTAGCGGGCGCTGAAGTTTGCGTCTGCTTTGAGGTATGCGCGACTGAAGAAATAGTCGACACGAACGGGTAGACCGAGTTCGAGTCGCATGCGGTTGATGTGATCCTCGCATTCACCGATTGATGTCTGATCCTGTGCATCTTCGGAGTCGCGCACGACGTGATCGATTTCGTGAAGCAATCCCCAGCCAACATCGAAGGCAGCGCGGGCTTCAGCATCTCCACTCAGCCGGCGAAAGTCGGTGAAGTCAATCAGGACCACGTATGCAGGCGGATTGGTTGCGTCGCCTCGCAGCCAACGTCCACGCACGACGCGAGCAAATCCGACGTCTGAACGCGAGCTTGCATCTTCGATGATGATAACGTTTGAACCCTTGAGCGCCTGGGACAATAACGCGCGTGCGCTTTCCGATCCCCGTGTGTCAACGACATCGTCGAAACGAAGCGCGCCCGTCGCGTCAAACTTGAGATTTGTTAATCCGGTAATTGCTCGGAGACTCGCCACCAATTCTTCGCGGTGAGATCGCGAAACTTCCGGCTTAAGCATTACTCGACTAGCGCCATCGGCTGCGAATGTCGAAAGAGCACTCGCGCTCAGACACGCAAACACCAACAACACTTTTTGCAATTTGGATCGCATCGGAGCTTCATTACGCCTGAGGGTGGCGCGTTGGGCCGATGTTACCAAAATGTTAACTGACCGGATACAGAAAAGTTTTATTTTGCGGCTGAGCTGAACGCGATCTGAATTCAAATTAAATAGGTCATAAAATCGGGGACCTCACTTGGATACAGTCAGAACCACCTCGCAGTAGCGGGTGGGTGCGAAGCCTACAATCGATCGTCACGTTTTGGCTGCGCACCCACCCGCTACCGCGAGGTGGTTCTGACTGTGTCCAGGTTCGCACCTATTAACCAGCATTTAATTTCGTGGCTAGGAATGCGTAACCTCACCCGACTAAGCTCACGCGAAAGGAGGTAAAAGATGAACCAAACTCGAAAAGAACGAGAGCGCACCTTTCCGGTCCAATGTATCTGGTGTGGATCGAAGATTCGCGATGATAAGGAAGAAGAATCGAAAGGTGTTTGCCTGAAGTGTTTCTATCAAATCCTAAGTAACCATCTGCGTTCGCAGAAGCGCACCGTCTACGGCGAATTTGTAAGCGACCGCTAATCGTCCGCTAATTACTTCCGCGCGATACCCCCGCGACTTCCCTCACTCGCCTCTGACGTCTTTCCAAAATCACGCAGAGCTGCGTCGCCCGAACTTGATTTGGCATGTCGTAAGAGGTACAAAACTCTCATAGCTTCTCTGATTTATCCGGTCCATTGCGGCTGAGTTTCAGATCGATGTAACACAAATGCCATAGGCTCGTGCGCCGATGATTTCCTACGGACAACATCAATTTCCCGGCAAACTCTTCGTCGTCGAAGGCACTGACGGCAGCGGCAAATCAACACAACTCGCATTGCTTTACCAGTGGTTGAAAGCCGAAGGCTATCCTGTTTTCTTTTCTGAATGGAACTCTTCGCCGCTCGTCAAGGATACGACAAAACGCGCAAAGAAGCGTCACTTGTTTACGCCTGCGACGTTCTCTTTACTTCATGCGACAGACTTCGCCGATCGCACTGAGCGCGACATCGTTCCGCCACTCAAAGCCGGCGCGATCGTGCTCGCAGATCGTTATATCTACACCGCGTTCGCGCGCGACGTCGCACGTGGCTGCGATCGCGCATGGGTCAGAGAAGTCTACTCCTTTGCAGTGAAACCCACGGTCGCTTTCTTCTTCAGAGCGCCACTGGACGTGGCCGTGGATCGCATCGTTTCGGCCAGACCAAACTTGAAATACTACGAAGCCGGAATGGACCTCGGTTGGTCCGACGAGCCAGAGGAGAGTTTCACCATCTTTCAGGGAAAGATTCTGGAAGAATACGATCGCATGGTTTCTGAATTCGGGTTGACTGTGATCGACGCGACGCGTTCGATTGAGCGGCAACAACGCGAGATGCGTTTGCTGATCAGCCAACACCTTAAGAAGAGGCGGGGCAAAACTCATTAAGCAAAAGCACTTTTACGGCACGCCGTTACCGGGCGTCGAACAGGAAGAATACAGCGGCAAGTTGATCGTCATCGAAGGCACCGACGGTGTGGGACGGTCCACTCACATCGCGCTACTGCGCACGTGGCTCGAGTCGCGCGGACATGCTGTGCTCGACACAGGCATGACACGATCTATTCTTGCCGGACGCGGCATCAAGGAAGCGAAGCAGGGCCACACCCTCGGCCGTCTCACGATGCAACTTTTCTACGCAACCGACTTCATCGATCGTCTTGAGAACGAAATGCTGCCGGCATTGCGCGCGGGCTTTGTCGTTCTGACGGACCGCTATATCTACTCCGCAATGGCGCGCGCTGAACTGCGTGGCATCGACACGGCGTGGATTCGTTCGATCTACAGCATGGCGCTTGTTCCTGATGCTGTTTTTTATCTACGAATTTCTTCTCCGCAGTTGCTCGTCGAACGCGTGCTCAGTTCGGGACGCGGTTTTGACTACTGGGAATCGGGCATGGACCTGCATCTCGGCGAAGACTTTTACGACAGCTTCATCGAGTATCAAAAGAGGATGCTCAAAGTGTTCGATCGGATGAGTACTGAGTATGGGTTTCATGTGCTCAATGCGTCGCGCACTGTGCGCAGTGTTGCGTCGGATTTGCGTCGCGCTGTGACCAAACTAATTGATGAGCCAGTGACGCCGGCTGAAGATAATGTGAGCCAACTGCAGGTAGTGAGAGACAAAACAACCCCCGCAAAATCCAACGTGAAAGTGCTGGACCTCAACAAGGAAGCTCTGTCTTAGCGGTGTGCTGTGCGACCAGCGAGCAGATCCAGTGCGTGAGCAAGCACTGGAGCCACGACTGCAAAACTTTCCTTAACTGCCTTGGGTGAGCCGGGAAGATTGATGATTAGTGTTCCTGAGCGAACCCCGCAGACGCCTCGCGAAAGCATCGCCATCGGAGTTGCTTTGAGTGACTCAGCGCGGATTGCTTCAGTGATACCTGGCGCCTCACGTTCAATTACAGACTGAGTTGCTTCGGGAGTGTTGTCGCGTGGTCCGAGGCCGGTGCCGCCCGTCGTGATGATTAAATTCACATCGTCGCGATCGGCGAACTGATAGAATGATTGGACCAATGGTTCGAGATCGTCGGAGAGGATCGTGGATTCGACGACATTAGCGCCTATTTCAGTGAGTAGCTGGACCAGAGTTCGACCGGAAGTATCTTCACGTTCACCGCGCGAGCAGGCGTCGCTTACAGTGATGACGACAGCGTGAATTCCAGAGATCTCTTTCACAGGATTACAAGTTTGGAACAGGATTAGCGCCGGGCGCGCGCGTGTTCCTTGAGCCAGCAACGATCCATCACCACCAACAGCCCCGCGTCGAGCGCGCGTTGGGCCGCAGCCTTATCAATTACACCTTCCTGCAGCCACACCGCCTTCGCGCCAACTGCGATTGCCTGATCGACTGCATTGCCTGCCTCGTCGGATCTTCGAAAGACGTCAACCAACTCGATCTTCTCAGGCACTGCAAGGAGATCCGGATAAGCCTGCTCTCCAAAGATGGACGTCTCATTCGGATTCACCGCAATCACACGATAACCCTGCCGCTTCATGTATGCCGAGACGCCGTTCGACGGACGAAAAGGATCCGACGACAGACCCACGACCGCGATGGTGCGGCACTCATCGAGTATGCGTCGAATTGTTTCCGGAGAATTAATTGCCACGACTAACAACCTCACTTGGACACAGTCAGAACCACCTCGCGGTAGCGGGTGGGTGCGCAGCCTTTTTTGGATCGGAGCCTACGGCGTACCCACCCGCTACCGCGAGGTGGTTCTGACTGTGTCCAAGCATAGTCACAGTGACGAAACAGCATCCATCGAACTTCGCATCGCATGCAGCTCCTGCAGCGAATGCACGTTCGGCGTGTTCTCTGCGCCGAATGCAGCTATCGCCTCGACGAGCGCCTGCGCGCCAGTCATCGTGGTCACACACGGAACGCTGTACTGCAACGCCGCTCGCCGGATCGCCTGTTCGTCGTAGTGCGACGCGCGCCCGAGTGGCGTATTGATCGCCAGCGATATTTCACCACTCTTGATGTGGTCCACAATGTTGGGTCGGCCTTCGTTAACCTTGAACACGGTCTCGACATTCATGCCCACTTCGATCAATCGCGCAGCTGTTCCGAGTGTTGCCACAATGCCAAATCCGAGCCGCGACAACTTGCGCGCGAGCAGCACCGCGGCTCCTTTGTCCGCATCATTCACACTGAGGAACGCTTTGCCAGCCGACGGCAAACTCAGTCCGGCGCCGAGCATCGCTTTGCCATAAGCCTCACCGAATGTATCGCCGATTCCCATCACCTCGCCGGTCGAATGCATCTCCGGACTCAGAATCGGATCGACTCCGGGAAACTTCGCAAACGGAAACACCGGCGACTTGATGAAAAATCGTTTCACGGTCAGTTCTTCAGGCAAACCAAAATCTTTCAGCTTCTGTCCGGCCATGACAAGCGCCGCGATACGCGCGATTGGGACGCCAGTGGCTTTGGATACAAAAGGCACAGTTCGCGAAGCGCGCGGATTCACTTCGAGCACATAAACTCGATGGTCCTTGATCGCGAATTGGATATTCATCAGCCCGCTGACCGATAAAGCTCTTGCGAGCTTGCGCGTGTAATGACGCATCGTTTCCAGGTGCTCGGGATCGATGCGCACCGGCGGCAACACACACGACGAGTCGCCGGAGTGAATGCCCGCTTCTTCGATGTGTTCCTGAATGCCAGCGATCACACACGCTGTGTCGTCGGCAAGAGCGTCAACATCAAATTCCGCCGCCTGCTCGAGGAACTTATCAATCAACACCGGCCGATCCGGAGTAAACCCAACGGCGTTGCGCACGTACGTTTCGAGTGCTTCCTGATCGTAAACAATCGCCATCGCGCGTCCGCCGAGAACGTAACTCGGACGCACGAGTACCGGATAACCAATTCGCTGCGCAATCTCTCGCGCTTCTTCCACTGACGAGGCCATGCCGCTGTCGGGCTGCGGTATACCGAGATCTTTGAGCAACGCCCCGAAACGTTTGCGATCTTCTGCCAGATCGATCGAATTGGGCGAAGTCCCGATCACTTTGACGCCCGCCTGATGCAGTCGGTTCGCGAGATTGAGTGGAGTCTGTCCCCCAAACTGAACGATCACGCCTTCCGGTTTTTCAATGTCGACGATATTCATCACGTCTTCGAACGTGAGCGGCTCGAAGTAGAGTCGATCGGAAGTGTCGTAGTCAGTCGAGACTGTTTCCGGATTGCAGTTGACCATGATGGTCTCGAATCCGGCTTCATGAAGCGCAAACGAGGCGTGACAGCAGCAGTAATCAAACTCGATTCCCTGCCCGATCCGATTCGGACCTGAACCGAGGATCATGATCTTGCGTCGATCAGTCGGCGCTGCTTCGTCTTCAGTCTCGTAAGTCGAGTAAAGATACGGAGTGTGCGATTCGAACTCGGCGCCGCATGTGTCTACACGTTTGTAAACCGGAACGATTCCCAAACTCTTGCGAAAGTCGCGAACTTCATCCTCGGAACGTTCTGTCAAATAAGCGAGACGACGATCTGACAATGCAACTTCCTTGAAAGCTCGCAGCTCATCGGCGGGAATGTCTTCGAGCTTTGAGCCTTCAATCTCGCTCTGAATGTCCATTACTTGATCGAGTTGATCGAGAAACCACGGATCGATACGCGAGAGACGATAGATCTCGGAGATTGGCCAATCATGCTGAAGCGCATACGTGATGTAAGAGAATCGTTGCGAATTCGGACGTGCTAACTTGCGTTGCAGCTCATCGTCGGAGATGTCTTCAAGACGCAGAGGTTTTACGGCTTCGAGTGAGCGCAGTCCTTTAAAGAGCGCTTCTTTAAAGGTTCGGCCGATAGCCATCACCTCGCCCACCGATTTCATCTGCGTTCCCAAAACGTCTTCCGCTTCGCGAAACTTCTCGAAATCCCACTTGGGAATCTTTGCCACGACGTAATCAATCGTCGGCTCAAACGAAGCAGGCGTCTTGCGGGTTATATCGTTCGGAATTTCATCGAGTGTGTAACCGACGGCTAGCTTTGCAGCGATCTTGGCAATCGGAAAACCAGTCGCTTTCGACGCGAGAGCAGAAGAGCGCGACACACGCGGATTCATCTCGATGATGCGAATGTCACCATTCTCCGGATCCACTCCAAACTGAATATTCGAACCGCCAGTTTCAACTCCGACTTTTCGAATCACGCGGATGGCCATGTCGCGCATGAGTTGGTACTCGCGATCGGTCAGTGTTTGCGCGGGCGCGACGGTAATCGAATCGCCCGTGTGAACACCCATCGGATCGAAGTTCTCGATCGAGCAGATGATCACGACGTTGTCAGCAAGGTCGCGCATCACTTCGAGCTCAAACTCTTTCCAGCCGAGTATCGACTCTTCAATCAACACTTCATGAATCGGCGACGCAGCGAGTCCACCGCGAATGATCTCTTCAAACTCTTCCGGGTTGTAAGCAGTGCCGCCGCCGGTTCCGCCGAGTGTGAATGACGGCCTGATGATTGAGGGATAACCCGTTTGCGTGACGATCTCTTTCGCTTCGTCCCACGATTTTGCGAAGCCACCACGAGGCATTTCGAGGCCGGCTTCGTCCATCGCCTGTTTGAAGAGCAAACGATTCTCAGCCACTTTGATCGCGTCGCGATTCGCACCGATCATCTCGACTTTGTATTCCTGAAGCACACCGGCATCCTCGAGTGCGATCGCGAGGTTCAGTGCAGTTTGTCCACCAACCGTCGGCAGCAGCGCGTCGGGGCGTTCACGACGAATAATTTCGGTAACTGAAGCGACGGTGAGTGGCTCGATGTAAGTGATGTCAGCGGTTTCGGGATCGGTCATGATCGTGGCTGGATTCGAGTTAACCAGCACGATTTCATAACCTTCCTGGCGCAACGCTTTGCAGGCTTGAGTTCCGGAATAATCAAACTCACAGGCCTGGCCAATCACAATCGGCCCGGAACCTATGATCAGGATTTTGTGTATGTCAGTGCGTTTTGGCATTTAGGAGTCGAGGCATTTTACATAAGTATTTCCCGTAGCACGAATGGGGTGGGCGACTTCAACTTCCCAGACCAAATCGCCGGTAATCTCCACCGTCCATCACCACTTTTGAACACATTTCATAGAGGCGACTTCGCAATCGAGTTCCAATGCGATCCTCGAGCACTTGCTCTTTGTCGGAGCGTCGTGCGTCGGAGTAGTTGGTCGTAAAAATAGTCAGCTTTTTATCGTTGTACCGTTTGTTAATGATCTGGTACATCGTGTCGCGAACCCAATCGGTGGGAATAGTGGCGCCAAGTTCGTCCAACACCAAAACATCGGTTTGATAAATCGGGGAAAGAACTTTGAGCTCTGAAGATTTCGAGATGGGGTTGTATGAATCCTGAATCTCTTTCAGCAACGAACCAAACTCGCAAAAGATGCCGGCGAATCCTTTTTCGATTAGACCTCTGATAATCGCAACTGCCAGATGAGTCTTACCGACACCGGCTGGTCCCATGAACAACAAACCGCGATCGACTGGAAACTCTTCAACCAATCTTTGCGCCGCGAGTTTTGCATTATCCTGAGAAGTGCTGGGCGCACATTTGAAAGTTGCGAACGAACAATCAGCGTAGCGACGTGGAATGCGCGCTGCCGTCAGCAACTTTTTAGAACGGTCAGGTCTGCGACACGGACAAACCATTGCGCCCTTCACCGGATCGACTTTCGTGCCGGTGCCGAAGCATTCCGTGCAAACCTCTGTGCTCTCCGTCTGGCGGAGTTCAGTCTCGTCTATCAAGTTAAATCACCAGGTATAGTTGACAGTCCCGGATAACTATCCCTGATGATACCTTATAATGGCTTGGCCGTAACCTTGACCCCGTTAAACTTCAACGTATGAGTTTGTGGCAGTCGCTACTAACCAAGATTGGACTGAAATCAATTAGCGCGGAGCGTCATCCGATCAGAGTTTTTCTGCTGGATGACGATGTGCGTCGCCATCGTTGGTTCACGAGTCACTTCAAAGGCGACTTCATCGACATTGCGAGTAACGTGAAAGAGGCGCAGGAGTTATTGAGCTCCGGTTCTTACGACGCGATCTTTCTCGATCACGATCTGCACCCCGAGCACTATAACGCCGATTCAACTGACGACGAGCGAACAGGCTACGCCATCGCCGCCTGGCTCTGCTCAAATCCGGAGCTTCAGCGTGCCTCAACAATCCTGGTGCACACGCGAAATGCGGACGGTGCTATGCGAATGGTTGGTGAACTGAGACGTGCAGGCCGCACTGCCGACTACGTCCCGTTTCCTCTTTTAGCAGAACGGATCAAGACCTATTGGAGCCGTTAGTGAGGTTGATTTGACACTGATTTAGGGGTGTCCATATACTACGCCTTCCTTCCATCTGGCCAGGTAGCTCAGTTGGTAGAGCGCGGCCCTGAAAAGGCCGGCGTCGGCGGTTCGATTCCGTCCCTGGCCACCATTAGTTTCAATGGGTTGAGTAAACCGCGTCAAGCGCGCACTGCCGTTTTGAAATGGTCGAAGTCCAATGAGGAAACAGGACGCGACGATCACAGATGACCTTAGAGTCTAATTACGAACCTCATCTCGTCGGCTGCTCGAAGCCAACGCCAAGCTCGTTGACCATTTTGGCCATAATGGCTAAAATGCCTTTCGTGAAGAATCAAGACAAAGCCGAGAAGGTGTTTACGTCGCCAGGGCAACGTAATGTCTCTCGCCACGAGAACCGCGGGGCGACAGAGGCTTCCTACACAGCGACCGAAGCTAAGAATGAGTTTGGACGTTTGCTCGAGCAGGCGATCCATGGAACCACTGTACTGATCACTAAGCATGACTCGCCACGGGCAGTCCTGATTTCTATCGATCATTTCCAGACTCTTCAAGAAGCTCCTCAGGCCAAACTCAATACTTTGACTGAGCAGTTCGATACTCTCCTCGAACGCATGCAATCCCCCAAAGCGCGGCGTGGCATGGCGGCGGCCTTCCGTGCGGATAGTAAGCAGCTTGGAAAGGCTGCAGTTGCTGCTGCTCGCAAACGTGCCCTGGCCTCTCCGTCAAAAGCGGCCGACAAGAAACCAAGTAAATCCGTAGTCGCAACTGCTCGCAAGCGTGCCTAAGAAGGCGCAGACACCGCACATTTATGTGCTTGCCGGCACTAACGGTGCGGGCAAGAGTAGCATCGCGGGCGCAATGCTCATCGAAGCAAGTGTCGAATACTTCAACCCCGATGACGCAGCAGAGCTAATACGCGCTGCCAATCCTGGTATCACACTGGAGGAATCACAGAGCGCAGCGTGGGACGAGGGCAGACGTCTGCTTGAGAGGGCGATCAACGAACGCCTTGATTATGCTTTTGAGACCACGCTTGGCGGAAGAACGATCCCAGCGCTTCTGAAAAAGGCCATGGAGGCGGGAAGCGAGGTGCGCATCTGGTATGTCGGTCTTACTAACGCCGAGCTGCACATAGCGCGAGTGCATGCGCGTGTTAAGAGAGGTGGGCACGACATTCCTGAGGAAAAAATTCGACAGCGATATGCACGGAGCATTCTCAATCTAATCCAACTCATGCCCAAGCTCACAGAGCTTCGTGTGTATGACAATAGTGTAGAGGCCGATCCGCACACGGGTGCCACTCCTCAGCCCATATTGATTGTTCATTTGAATCGCGGAAAGTTACTAAACGTTTGTGAGTTGGCTTCGACTCCCGAATGGGCCAAACCGATTGTTCTAACAGCTCTAACATCGCAACTCTAAAGTTTGATTGAGTGGGAAACCACTTCCGCGATTGGTAGGCGGCCCTGAAAAACCGGCGTCGACCGTTCGATTCCGTTCCTGGCCAACAATAATTTCCGTTGCAAGGAAGAGTCGGCGACCTTACTATCTTATGAGCTTTCCTTCGCCGGAAGCTTTTGCGGCTTGGTGATGCTGGTCACCTCAAGAGCCACTCAGATAGTCCCACTTCATTTGCTAGCCGGCTTGAAGATTCACGCCAAGCAAAGTCAGCACAGAATTTCACCCTATGAAAAGGTCTAATATCGGCACAATCGTTCTTGTAGCCGTGATAGGTGCAGGTTACTTATCTTCTGCACTAAATAAAGAGACTAACCACGCTGTTCTACCGGCTCATCCTGCGTCATCTGTCTGCGATCCCAACTACTCTGGCTGCGTTCCAGTAGCAAGTGATGTTGACTGCGCCGGTGGAGGAGGAAACGGACCCGAGTATGTAAAAGGACCAATCAGAGTAATAGGACAAGACATCTATCACCTGGATGGGGATGGCGACGGAATAGCATGTGAGTAGCTGCCCAGTTTGGAATACCCGCCAATTACGTCATCTCAGTTGGACAAAATGTCGAACCCCACCTCGACTCACCGATCGCCCCGGCTCCTTCAAAAATATGGGAGAATTCCATTTTTTTGGAGACTAGCTCACCTCCATTTTCCCCTAACAGTCGCTAAACCCGCCTGATATCTGCTGAAAATGTGTCTAGGCGGGGTGGGTACGGCAGTTGCCCCTGTCCTTCAGGAAGTAATCCCGTCGAAGCTTTGCTCACCTTTAGGAGGAATAACAATGAAGCAGGTCTTGATTTCCATTAAGAACCTTAGACTGTTTCCTTTTGTTGCCGTTATCGTTCTTGGCGCGGCCATTTCAGCGTTTAGCCAGGAAACGACCGGCAGCATCGAGGGAACAATCAAGGATCCTCAGGGAAATTTAGTTGCAGGAGTGCCTGTCACAGTGACAGGTGTGACTCTTGGTTTTACTCGCAATACAACATCAGGTGATGACGGTCGGTTTGTGATTACACAGCTGCCGCCCGGAATTTACAAACTGACTGCCGCTGCCGCATCTGGCTTTGGCGAACAAGTGCGCGAAAATGTACAAGTCGTGCTTGGAAAGCCGACAGCGGTGGAATTCAACTTACAACCGGCTGGCGCCACTGGAACTGTCGTAGTCAGTGCTACCGACAATCCGATCGCCATGACCGATAACAAGATCCAGACCAACATTACCGCCCAGGTTGCGGAGTTGCTGCCGAAGGGCACCAACTTCACCAGTTTACTCACGGTCGCACCGGCCGTTCGCAACGAGCCGCTTAGCGGTGGCTTCCAGGTGGATGGAGCTTCGGGATCTGAGAACACTTTTATTATCGACGGCCAGGAAGTATCTAACTTCCGTACGGGTACGCTGAACACTAATAACAACATCCCCTTCCAATTTGTTCAGGATATTCAAGTGAAGTCGTCGGGCTTCGAGGCTGAGTTCGGTGGCGCCACAGGTGGCGTGATTAACGTTGTCACAAAGAGTGGCGGCAATGACTTTCACGGCGAAGTCGGGATATCGTTCCGACCGTCGGAACTTCAGGCAGGTCCGCGACCCTTCTTGACGAACGCCTTTACAGCCGGCCCGAGGCTCTTCCGGCCAGACCGTGACGGCGGCACCGACGAGTTCTGGACAGGAACTATCAGCGGTCCAATTATCCACGATCGCGCATGGTTCCTCGTTAGCCACTCGCCACAAGTCCTTAACACGGTTCGCAAATTGGTCTACCGCAATCCCAATACTGGAGCGATTGCAGGCGCGGAGCGTTACGTTCAGAAGCAAACCAACTGGTACGACTTCGCACGTATTGACGCTAACATCACCGACAGTTTGCGCTTCACCACGTCTTACACCTACAACCCAATTGTGCGAGACGGCGAGCTCGACGCATTTACCAGCCAGCTTTCGACTAGCATTCCATCGGTGGACTTCGGCTCCCCAATCGGGGTTCTGACTGGTTCGACGCTCCTCCGAGGGGAAGGTGGCCGGCAGAACTCTCAGAATGTCACAGGTGGTCTGACGTGGACACCAAGGAATAACATGGTGGTCGCAGCACGCGCCGGATACAGTTTCTTGAACGAAAAGCTTGGCAATTACGGTCTGCCGAGTATCGTCGGTGGAGCTCGTATCTTCTGCAGCACTTCCGGCCTTTCATCAGCGATTCCGGCCGAAGCTCAGTGCGTCACCGGTCAGCAAAGTCGTCCTTCGCAGACGCAAACGGTGTTCGACGCTTCCCGTCGCCGAACGTTCGATATCGACGCCGCATATTTAATGAGTGATTTTGGTGGTCGCCATGAGTTCAAGGGTGGATACCAGATCAACGCTCTGGCGAACGACGTGTTCAGCGCAACGATTGATCAAGTCTCGATCAGATATGGACGAAGCATCAATCAAACGTCTGGACTTTCTTCATCGATCCTGCCTCCAACTCCCGGCGCCATTGGCTCAGGATTCATTCAGCGTTTCGCCACACAGGGCAGCGCCAGTAGCAAGAACCAGGCGTTCTTCTTCCAGGATAGCTGGCAGCCAACGACCCGTCTCTCCCTCAACCTCGGTTTTCGCACTGAGAAGGAAGAGGCTCCGAGTTTCACGCCAGGCAATCCAAGCATCACGTTTAATTTCATGGACAAGTTTGCGCCACGCTTCGGCGGTGCGTACGACTTGACCGGCGATGGCAAGACGAAAGTCTTCGCAAGCTATGGTTGGTTCTTCGATCGCTTTAAATATGAATTGCCGCGCGGTTCGTTCGGCGGCGACTTCTTCCACAACTTCTACTTCGAGATCTTCCCCGGCGATGGAAGATACGACTCTTTGACTCCGCAGCGCATCATTGGAAACTATTCAGCGGTTATTGGCGGAAACTGTCCGTTGACGCCTCCTCCTGCTGGAAGCCGCGTTCGCTGCGACCTGGACTTCCGCATCCCTTCTAACGCTGGACTAGGTATTGAAAACGGTGCGATTGATCCGGATCTGAAGCCGTTCCGCCAGAGCGAGTTCACGGCTGGTTTTGAACGTGAGTTATGGGGCAACTTCCTTCTTAGCGGTCGTTACTCCCATAAACAAGTAGATCGCGCGGTTGAAGATATCGGCTTCTCGAGCCCGACGGGCAGTGAGGCTTTTATCATTGGTAACCCCGGCGAGGGACTGGCTGCAAAAGTAGGTACCGACTTTGGCTTCATCCCGCTGAAGGCAGAGCGCAAGTACGATGCAGTCGAAGTACGACTCGACAGGCGTTTAAGTAAGAACTATTACTTCAACTCCAGCTACACATGGAGTCGCCTGTTTGGTAACTACTCCGGCCTTGCGAGTTCGGACGAGGACGGACGTACCAGTCCAAACGTCAACCGCAACTTTGACCTGCCAATCGTGGGCTTCACCGCTCTCGGCGAGAAGGACAACGGTCTGCTACCAACCGATCGAACACACGCCTTCAAGTTCTACGGCGGTTATTTACTGAACTGGCGAGATAAGTTTGGTTTCGGCAGTGGCTATGAAACCGATTTCTCGCTCTTCACCACCATTCAGAGCGGCACGCCGCAAACGACTCGCTTTGTGTTGTTCAATATTGACAACATGATTCTCAACGGGCGTGGCGACCTCGGTCGCACTGAAGCGTTTACTCAAACTGACTTTGCGCTCCACCATAAAATCCGCTTCGGCGGCAGCGAGCGTTTCGCGATAGTTTTCGATCTGGATGTTCTGAACTTGTTCAACGAGGCGAACGTGTTGACGATTTTTGACAACATCTCCTCGGTTAACATCCCAGCGACAGACATCGGACTATCGGCCAATGCTCCAGCGGCGGAAGCACAGTTTCAGCGGACCAATACGCGGGACAAAATCAACGCGATCCTGAACGGCCCTGCGGGCAGTAAGGACGCGCGATTCGGTATACCGAATAGCTTCCAGGTGCCGCGTAGTATTCGTCTCGGATTCCGCTTCCAGTTTTAGCCGACTAAAACAAGTCGTCTAAATTAAAGCCCATCCGGCTCAATGCCGGATGGGCTTCTTGTTTCGTGGGCGTCTCTTTGCCGCAGTTTAAAGTTACGCCGAAGGCGTTCGCTAACCCCAGCCCAGGGTTGGAGAGCCAGCGACAACCCTGGGATCAGTACATCAAACAGTCAGTGAACCCTGAAAGGGTTCGCCAACCGCCTAACCCTCTCAGGGTTTGGTCACAATTGAATTATGTCCCCAGGGTTCTCGCGATGCTCGAACCCTGGGCTGAAATTAGCGAACGCCTTCGGCGTATTTAGTCAAATTTCAACCCTGACGAGGTAGCAAAGGCTCTGCAGCGTGCCTAGGGCGTGGCAGCCTTCTGTTTCAACTGTGCGATCAGTTGTTTGATCTTCTCCGCGTCACGCGCCTCTGGATTGACCTTCAGGAATAGTTCTAACTCCGCAGCAGCCTCAGCATAACGCTTCTGATCGTTATAGAGTCCGGCCAGTTGCCAGTGCACATCGGCTTCTTTGCCTTTACTCAACTCGTTGGCACGCTTGAATGATGCCTCGGCCTGGACCAGTTTGCCAACTCGCTTCTGAGCAATCCCAACCCACAAGTACGCGTTCGGAGAGTCGTTGTAAACCGTAATCGCGTGTTCAAGGTTGTCGACTGCTTCCTTTAACATTCCCTGGTGGTATTGAGTAAAACCTAAACCGAACATACTTGAAAAACTGCGAGGATTGATTTCGAGCGCTTTTGTGAGAAGGATTCGGGCTGCTTCAAAGTACTTGGGATCGATCCTGCCGCGCGAAGCGTATTCGGTGCCCAGGCGATCTAACGCGAGAAAGTAGTTCGGAAACACATCAAGAGCCTTTTTCAGATTCTCAAAACCTTCCGCTTCATTTTTTTGTCGCAACGCGCTGACACCTAGTTCATAGAACTTCTTCGCCGCATCCGGTACTTCCTGCGCGAAGATCGCGCCTGGCACACTGAATGGTCCCCTGTTTGCGCCTTCCCTCAAGCGCAAATAGAAATCGACTGTTTGGTTGTCTCCTCCGGAACCTGCAATCGCGGAGACCGGCGTCAGTTGAACTTCCTGAACCTGCTCCATATAGTCCGTGCCTACCGGAAATACCTTGACCTTAAAGCGACCGTTTGACAGACCATAGAACGCATAGCGCCCTGATCCGTTCGTCCTGGTCTGAGTAATCGTCGTTCCCAGTTCATCAAGTAGCTGCACATAAGTGTCGACCATCGGCGTCCGCGACTCACCATAGACGAGGCCGGAAATACTGTTCCGTCCTTGTAAGATCGACACATAGGCCGTTGAATGAAGGTTATTGCGAACAGTTGCCGTTGTGCTTTGCAACACGACGACACTGATCGTAATAACAAGCAACAAATTGAGTCCAATCCTCATTGCATTTCTCCACATAGTTCTTGTCCAACTTTGCTGTTAGGTGGTCTCGGGTACTCTTGGCTCGAGGGTCGAGCAAATTATAGCACTGGTACGTGCAGAGGAAACGGATCGGCTTAATCCATCCAAAAGATTTCGCACGCAGTAATATATTCAAAAGCTCGACAACTTCACCTTACACAGTCAGTGGCCGAACATCGCCATCCTCAACCGATGGCAGGGTGATGTTCGTCTCTGATCAATGCGAATACTCAAAGGAGAAGAGAATGAGAAGTCTAAGTTTTGTAAAAAGGATTACGACGCTGGCAATGGCGCTCGCGTTTTGGTCGCTTCGAACGTCACGCGTGTTGAGGCGGCTCCAAACAATCTAACTCCGGAACAGATCGAAGCGATCGCTACGGAGATGTTCAACAGGTTCGCCGCGTTCGATGCTCAGGGCACCGCAGATATGTTGTTCAAGAATCCTCCAAGCTCCTCGTTGAAATGATTCTTTGGTTTTGACCATACTTTTTTGAGACGCTCATTAATGATGTTCTTGAGTTAAACGGTTGACGTCGGAAGGTCGCCAGGAATAGCCTAGTCCTGCTTTTTGCCACTATCGTTAAAGCCGAGACGATTTCGATCTCGGCCAAGCCTTACCACGCAATCAGATCTCACTTCAGTCAAGCAAGATTTACAGATCAAAACTCTAACCCTGGGAGGTGTACCTCATGTCAAATAGATCTCAACTAGTGCTGAGCATACTCATACTGCTGGCTTCCACAGGCGTATTGTCGGCGCAGGTACAAACAAGTATCGATCCCGAAAGCCATACCGAAAGCGTCGAGCGGCGCATCGTCTACACCGGCAAGCTCCTTGGTCATTTTCGTGTTCCGTCGGAACAGGACCGTAACGTTAACGTGTGTCCGAAGCTGGGCGAAACAAGAAGTGTGGCGAGCCCGGCGGCAATCGAGTTTCTGAAACAACGCGAGTCCAATCCCAACACAATACTCGTGGGCACTGGAGATAACTTTGCACCTCAATTTGAAGCCCGCACATTTCAGCCGGCTTCGATAAAGGATCCGGAAACGTATTCATACGGCAATAAGGAGCTGTTCTATTGGGACGGGTTAAAGTGGATTGAATATAACAAAATAGGCGAAGTTCTCAAGAAAAAACTCAGGGACGGACTGGGCACAATCCCGAATGATAACGTCGGATGTTTTCTCGCGGCGGCGAAGTACGCAGCCGTAGTTCCCGGTAAGCACGATTTCTATTTCGGCGCAGACCGCGTTCGCCTGCTCGCACGCTTCATGGCTGGTATCGAAAGTTCCGAGGAGTACGAGCCGGTGCAGATGCTGGGAGCGAACCTCGTAATCAGCACGTCTGAAATTAAGAGCCAGACCCTGTTGCCACGTGAGGTGAAGAAACCGTGGTGGACGTCGAAGGAATGGCCCCAAAACTATCCCGTACTGAATCTTCAAGACGGCAATTCAATATATCCCTGGTACTCATACGTCAAAATAAAGCTAGTCGACCTCGGTCTTGATGACAAACAAACTGCCGTATTGAAAGACTGGCTTAGACAACGTGGCGGTCTTAGTTCTGAGAGTGATATCCGAAATTTTCTCAAAAGTCAGGAGGGCGACTTCTCGACTCTCGAACTCAAGCTAGGCACGGCAATCAGTGGTTTTCAAAACATCACGCTTCACCGTTGCCCGTCACGAGGCGAACCGAACGAGGTTCTTGACCCAACAGCTCCGGTTCCTAAGCCGACAGACCCTAGTTGCACTCCACTTGTGAAAAAAGAAATTGGGCTCTCAGGAAACTCCCTCGCCTACTTTGTTACGGTTCCCAAAGAGACCGATGACACGGGAAAGAACGGACATTTTTCGACCGTTACGCCCGGCAAGAACTACGGGTTGTGCAGTGTCTCGAAAGGCGACGTGTCGTGTCTGCGCTTTGCGGTCTACAGACCCTTCTTCTACCATCCGCATAACGTACCGCAGATCACCAATAGTTATGTTGATCCTGATCCTTACGTTCTCACTAAAGACGGAGTCGCAATCTTCGGTGTTGTTGACACGGGCCTTAGCGAACATGTCGGAGTGTTAAATTTTGGCTGGCAACATGAGCAGCAGGAACTGAAGACCGTGGTCACTGTGCAAGATCCGGCTGAAGCCCTGCGCCAGCAGCTCGATTATTTCGAACGCCGTTGCCGGGAAGAGCATTGCAATTCTACGGGACTCAAAGTCTTACTGGCCCAGATGAGCCCGCAACGTGCGCGCGTGCTCGGTGCTCGGCTTCCCGAATTTCAGATGATCGTGACAGGCGCTGATGCCGAGCAAGGGACCAGCCTTACCTCGTTCGAATCAACCTGGACGCCGAATCGTCGCGGTGGATCCTTTGTCGCCGTTCCGTTGCCTGGTTTTGATCGATCGGCAAAGGGAGAGGTTGTTCTTTTCAGTGAAGTAAGGGCGACTCAGAATCATTGGTTGTGGACTTTGACTTCCAGTCATACCGATCCCGTCATAGTTAAGACCAACCCGGCCGAAGTTCCGAAGTTCTGGGAGCGAGTTACTAACGCGTTGTCCTCCTGTCTACCAGCGCGTTTTACTGACCTGCTCAAGGCGGATAAGACTCTGGGAAAATCCGACAAACTAAAATGGCTGACACTCTGCACGCTGAGAGAGAGGCTGGGCGCAGATGTGGCACTGGTCCAGAGCCGGGATTTCTTTGACATTGTTCCCGAGGGAAAAGACGATACTCTGGAGAACACGCAAGAGTTTTTGGATCGTCTGATCTGGAAAGGCGACCTGCTGACACTGTTGTTTGTGCGAGGCAGTGCCCTCAAACAAGCATTGAAAGATTCGAAGAAATTCGCCAACGAGGATGAATCACCACTTTCACTTGCCGACGAAAAATCTCGTCAGTTGGAAATGCTCGGAATTGAAACTGACAAAGCTACCGGAGAGTTTCTAATTAAGGAGTTGCCAATTGAAGATACTAAAACTTACACGGTGGCAACGACTGATTACATCGGAGTTGGCGATACGGGATACCCGGCCCTGGCAGACGCGGTGCTCAATCCTCGTCCCTATCCTGCAGCTTTCCCCAAATCACTCACGACCTTAAGCGGTGCCGTCTGCCATAAAATGTTTACTGACCCGGCAGACGCAGTCAAGTATTGCCTCGGCGACATTGATCGTAGTTCATATCTTGATGAAACTGTCGCGCCGCTTGTACCCACTCAAAAGCCACCAGGTTTTTTCAAGAAGGCGTGGGATAATTTTTTATTCAAACTTCCGCCTAAGGATACGCTTGCTGCAGCTGATGACTTTCCCGGCGGCTTAAAGGAGATGGTCCAACGCCGGCCGTTCTGGGTCCTCTCGGTCCGTAATCTCAGTTTGGGATTTACCAACGTGGCAAACACTCTCACGGATGCGGAGCTTGATAAGGATTTTGCCGGTGTCTCAGTCACTGCGGTTCAGGCCCACAAGAGCAACAGCTTTACAGTCGGACTCAACACTCGACTCTCCCACTTCACGCACAAGAGTGAGTTTTTTCTTGCGGGTGGTATTGATTTCAAAAGGGATTCAAAGGGTATTTCAAACGATGAGCCGTTGATTACTCAGACTGTAAATCGCATCTTCCTTGATCCGGGTGTTACCTTCCGTTTTCCCGGAAAGTCACTTCCTAATTGGGGAATCGTCCTCTCAGTCCATTTGGAGACTCCTTTCCAGAGTCCGGTTTCAACTTTTACGCTGGCGACACAAAGAGTGGTCGATTCCGTCAATAACATCAAGGTCAATGATCGACTGGACATTACACAGGACCGCTCCATACAAATCCTTCCGCGCCTCGGTCTGCGCTTGCAGAACAAAGACAGTTTCTTCGAAGGAGGAGTTCAGTATGGTTATGAAATGAGAGCACTCTCCGGATATCGCTTCAACACTCCGGGTGTATCGGTACCCGTCGAATGCTTGCTAAGTGAGGCAGAAACTCTCGCCACCTGCATCACGAAGAACAGCAAGGAAGAAGTCGGCACAATCACTCGAGACTCTGAAGCCAGCGCGATCCTCCAAAACCGCAGGCGCGCAGGTCTGTATTGGAAAATCGGTTTCTCCATGCCTTTCGGCAAGAAGGTTAAATATGAGCTCGAGGATGAAGGCAATTACTTCTTCGTCAAGTTTCACGAGGACACTTCAGTTGATACGAGACTGCTGGATATTTCAAAGCACCGTTTGCGTTTCTTTATCTGGCCCAGTGTCTCGATAGGACCAACCTATCAGTTTTTGTTTTACCGAAACAAAAGAACTGATCACTGGTTAACCCAGAGACAGTTCACCTTCGAAACAGTGATTACTTTTGATCTCTTTAACCGGCGTGAGCGGCAGATTCAGTTCAAGAACAAGCCATAGCGGCGACGATTAAGAATCATCATGTAAATCTTGCTAACCCTGTCCCATCGTGTTAACAAGATTTACATGATTGCCATGAGCAGCCTAATGAAGTGGCTATGGACCTCACTTGTCGTCGTAGTCTTCAGCACGCTGGCGACGGCGCAACAAATCAGGCTTAGTGGAAGACTAGTTACCGACACTGGAGAACCGGTGGCGAACACCAGAGTCCGCGTTGAGGGCGAGTCGGCGCATACGGACGCGAACGGAAGATTCAATATCGCTTTGTCTTCGAAATTGCGCGAGAGCGAGAGAGTAACGATCGTCGTCGAGAAAAAGAATTGGTTTATTAATCAGCCACTCGATGGCGAGTGGAACCTCACTGCCACTGACCCGCAAACGCTCGATGTGATAATCGCTCCGTGGGGATCGAAAGCCTTATGGACACCGGCTCGAATTGAAAAAGAGCTGAAGCTGAAGTCAGAGGCGATCGACTTCGATGTTTACATCGAGGAACTGGCCCGGAAGTATGGTTCAACGCAACAGGCAACGAAGGAGGCGTGCGAGAAGTGGGCCGCAACGCAGAACAACAACGCGAACACACTGAAGGATCAGGGCAGGAGTGTTGATGGTCCAGAGGCTGTGCGATTGTTGGGCGATGCTGCGTCAGCTTACCGGCGAGCCTTGTTGGTTTTCACGCGTGAGTCAATGCCGCTCGAGTGGGCGACGACTCAGCATAATCTTGGCTTCGCACTTCAGGAGCAGGGAGCAAGAGCTAAAGCGCCGGAAGCGACTCGCTTATTAGCCGAGGCCGTTGCGGCTTACCGTCAAGCACTGACGATTAGAACTCGCGAGCAGTTGCCACGGCAGTGGGCCACAACACAAAACGATCTCGGGAACGCGTTACAGGGACAAGGCACGAGGGCCGAGGGAGCAGAGGCTATCCGATTGCTGAGCGAAGCGACCGACGCTTATGGTCAGGCACTGCTGTTTTTTACTCGCGACTACGCCCCCCTCGATTGGTCAATGACTCAGCACAATCTTGGCAGTGCGCTTCACGAACGAGGTACGAGGACTGATGGACCAGAAGCGTTGCGGTTATTGAGTGAGGCAGTTGCTGCTTATCGCCAGGCCCTGATAGTTAGAACTCGTGAGCAATTACCCGCGCTGTGGGCAGTGACTCAGAACAATCTGGGAAATGCACTGCAGGCTCAGGGAACGAGAGCTAAGGATTCACAGTCAAAGCGTCTGTTGGACGAAGCAGTGACCGCCTACCGCCAGGCGCTACTTGTTTTCACGCGCGAGCAACGGCCGCAGATGTGGGCGATGACGAAGCACAATCTCGGCAGTGCGTTACAGGAGGAGGGCGCCAGAAGTCAGGGACCAGATGCTAATCGGTTGTTTGAGGAAGCCGTGACCGCTTATCAGGAAGCCCTGCTGGTTTGGACACGCGAGCAACGGCCGCAGCAGTGGGCAATGGCCCAGAACAATTTGGCGCGCGCTTATTTCAACTTGAAAGAATGGACCAGCGCCGCGCAACTCTACGAGAACGTGCTGGAAGTCCATTCGGACTTTCGGCCTGCGTATGATAGAGCCAGACTCCTCGAACACGACGTACTCTTCAACTATCAACGCGCTTTCAAAGTATCTGAGTCGTGGTTACAACGAAATCCGAACGATTTGTCAGCCGCCGCTGATATAGCAGAGACGCATTTCACAACCGGAAATTTTGTAGAGAGTGAACGACGCATTTCGTCGTTGTTGTCTGATGTCAGAGTTGAAGCGAGAATCAAGATACCTTTGCTGGCAATCGAAATCGCAAACTTGATCGCGCTGAAGAGATCAACCGAAGTTCCAGCAAAGCTGAAGAACCTTGTTGAGTTGTTGGAAGCTCAGCCGGCGGATTTTAAACTGCCCTCGTCTTTCGAAGGAACAAAACACTTCATCAGTCAGAGTCAGCAACTCGACGCGAGCAAAGATTGGTTGTTACAGTTGTTCCGGGCACTAGCAGGCGAGAATCGCGATGCAATCCTTAAAGAACTGAAGGTTCTTTATCCGGAGATCCTGTAACTAAGCTCACTGCCTCGCCAACGTGGATCGTGCCGGTTTGGACCACCGTTCCATAAACGCCCGCATTGTTCGCATTCAATCGCACAACAGCCTTCAGCATTCTGCCTTCCTCTTGTTCTGCTGTGTCCGGATCCAGGTTGATCATCATGCAGCGTACGTCGCGTGCGGTTACACTCACAGCCGGCCCTGTTTCGCTATCTCCGAAGACGAGCCGACCACCAACCCATGTGTCCTCTTCGAATGGCTCGATGTCGTGTGTCTCAAGCAGGATGTTTGCTCGAAATCGCCGCGCGTCAAACCCCATTCCCGCTTCACGACAAATGGTATCTATCGTCGTCTGACTTATTACTGAGACTGAAGCATCGTCGAAGATCCCGTGTTTGAGGTGCATCAATTCCACAGGTCCACGGAAGCGTTCGGCAATCTCGTTCTCGAGCGTCTTGCTGCGAAGTTCGACCTCTGCTCCGGACGGTGTGCGGACATGTGACGGCAGTGGTTCGCCCGTGCTCTCGTCGAGACCGAAGGGTTTGTAGAGGATCAGTTCCGGTAGGCGACTCGCGCTCAGCCATGGAAAGCCGCTCTGTTCGCCGACACGTCGAAATGCGAAGCGTCGATCGCCGTCGAGGCCGTGCCAGCCGAGGAAAGCCGATTCGGTCGGCGTACCGGCCATCGACTTGATCGGATATCGAGCAAGTTCGCGGACATGTCCGATGAGCTTGGTCATCGTTTGAATGTGCAAACGGGCGCTCGTCTTCGTGATCAATCACTAAGACGAAGCGACCCGTTTCACTGTCACAGTTTTACCAACGTGGTTCGCGATTGCCACCGCCGCCGCCGCCGAAGCCCCCTTTGCCACGGCCGCCGCCACCACCACGATTACCACCGCCGTAGCCACCGCCGCCACGGTTGCCGCCGAATCCACGGCCGCCGCCCCCACCGCCGCCGCGATTCTCACGCGGTTTGGCTTCGTTGACTTTCAAAGCGCGGCCACCGACTTCCCTGCCATTCATTTGCTCAATGGCTGCGGCGGCTTCTTCCGGAGTGGACATTTCGACGAAGGCAAAGCCGCGCGAACGGCCCGTCATTCGGTCTTCGACCACACTTGCTGATTCAACCGTGCCGGCCTGGGCAAACAATTCCTGCAGATCTTCGCTGGTAGTTTGGAACGCGAGGTTTCCAACATAAAGTTTTGTAGACATTCAGTGTTACTTTCTCCGCTTTATCGGACGAATAAGAAGCTGCGAATTTGGGTTGGCTTCGGCGAAACGGTAGTGGTCGAAGGACCAGGTTCGGATGCTCTTACAAAGAAGAGCGGCTTCTAAAGTTTACATCAGCCCGCTCCCGAACTATCCAAACGTCCAGCGCAAAACTATTTGTGCGCGGGCGCATCACCGTTGATGCGCGAGAGAAGGGTTAACGGCGGTTATCATGCCCCATAGTAACAACAAGTTGCAAGCGGCGACCCCCGCAAAATTTGAGTAAAATCGAACCAAAACGTGTAAAGAGTTTTGTCGGATTAGTCACAAAAAAGTCGTTGACTGATACGTTGCGGGGTGTATAATTCCTGACGTTGCGGGTGGCGCTGATGCCCAAACGTCAGCTAGGTTGAAAAGACGACCATCCAATTCAAAATTGATAGTGCCCGCCAGTGCCAGCTCGGCCGCCGATCGCGCCCCCCGCAGTCGCTACCTTCGAGCTGGCACAGCTACTTTAGAAACACAGATTTTACGGATTGTTAGAACGATCGCCGCGGATCAAACCATTTCTTTATCCGCGTAAATCCGCGGCCAACCTTAGTTTCTCGGCTTCAGACCTCGCTGTCACCCTAATATCGCTCTCATCCAGTTTCAAAAGCTTCCCATCCCTGAGCACAAACTCGCCGTCGATTAGCACCGCGTCGACATCATCAGGCTGAGCCGAATAGACGACCGCTGAAACCACATCTTCGACCGGTGTTGAGTGCAATCCATCAAGCCTGACGAGCGCGAGATCCGCTCGCTTTCCAACTTCAACACTTCCAACTTCCGCATCGAGGCCCAGCGCCTTCGCTCCATCGATCGTCGCCATTCGAAGAGCGCGAGTTGCCGGCACAACTTCCGGTCCATGCAAAGCCTTTTGAAGTAGTGCTGCGGTGCGCATCTCTGTGAACATGTCGAGACGGTTGTTGCACGCCGCGCCATCCGCTCCGAGGGAAACGGAAACTCCCTGCTCCAACAACTTCACGATCGGCGCGATTCCGGAGCCGAGTTTTAGATTTGACGAGGGACAATGGGCGACGTTTGTTTGAGTTGTTTTTAGTATCTCGATCTCTTCGTCACTCAGATGAACGCAATGTGCGAGAGCAACGTGACGACCCGTTAATCCGAGACTATCGAGGTACGTAATATTTCTCAGCCCAGTCTCCTGCTCAACCATCTGGCACTCGGTTGTGTTCTCCGATGCGTGAGTGTGAATCATCACGCCGCGAGCTCGCGCTAGCTGGGCCACGTTCTCCAACAACTCACGAGTACAACTCACGGCGAATCGCGGCGCAAAACAGTAACGAATTCTTCCATTCGCTTTGCCATGCCATTCTTCAAGGAGTGCCAGCGACTCATCGATCGAATTCGCAGTCTGTTCCTGCAAAGCGCGTGGGACGTCGTCGCCTTTATCCATCATGCACTTGCCGACGGTCGCGCGAAATCCGCTCTCCTCGACTACTTTGAAAACCTCGCCAGTGTGATTGACAGTCTCCATGGTGAGCGCACAGGTAGTGCCGCCTTTAATCAGTTCGGCGATGCCGAGACGTGCAGAGGCTTTGATCGATGCAGCAGAGTGTGCGGCTTCCATGGGCCACACACGCTGTTTGAGCCAATCGATGAGCGCAAGATCGTCAGCGGCGCCGCGAAAGAGTGTCTGGCAGAGATGAATGTGTGTTTGAACGAAACCTGGAATCACGGCACAACCGCCAGCATCGATCACCGTGTCGGCTGTTTGTCCGGTGCCACCAATCTCCGCGATGCGTTCGTCACGGATGAGCAGATCGGCACGCACGATGGGGTTGCGATTGTCCATCGTCACAAGCGTGCCGTTCTTTATTAGGAGCGACGACATTCCCAAACAGTTTACGCCACAAAAAGGGCCACAGAAGGCACAAAATGCACAAAAGCACAAAGAAGAAGAATCCTTTTGTGCCTTATGTGCTTTTTGTGCCTTTTGTGGCTTACTTTGTGGCGGCCTTTACGTTCGTGGCTTCGGGTTCCTCGCGAACTGGAAGGCCTAACTTCACCTTCACGTCGCGATCAATCTTTCGCAGCGTCTCCGGATTCTCTCGCAAGGCGACTTTGGCATTTTCACGGCCCTGACCAAGTCGTTCGCCTTTGTAAGAGAACCAGGCGCCACTCTTCTCCACCGCTCTCTGAGCTACAGCGAGGTCGAGTAGATCACCTTCACGCGAAATGCCTTCGCCATACATGATGTCGAATTCACACTCGCGGAACGGCGGCGCAACTTTGTTCTTTGCCACTTTCACTTTGGTGCGATTGCCAACCACTCGATCGCCGTCCTTGATCGCGCCGATGCGACGGATATCGAGTCGAAGAGAAGAGTAAAACTTGAGCGCGCGGCCGCCGGTCGTAGTTTCCGGACTGCCGAACATGACACCAATCTTTTCACGGATCTGGTTGATAAAGATGAAGCAGGTGTTTGACTGCGCCACGATCGCCGTGAGTTTGCGCAACGCCTGCGACATCAAACGCGCCTGCAAGCCTGGCAACGAATCGCCCATCTCGCCATCGAGCTCTGCGCGTGGAACCAGGGCGGCGACAGAATCGATGACAATCACGTCAACTCCATTCGAGCGAACGAGCGCTTCGGCAATCTCGAGTGCCTGTTCACCGGAATCGGGTTGTGAAATCAATAACTGGTCGACGTCGACTCCGAGTTTGCCTGCATAGTCGGCATCCATCGCATGCTCGGCATCGATGTACGCGGCGACGCCTCCGGCCTTTTGAGCTTCGGCCACGATGTGAAGCGCGAGCGTGGTCTTACCGGAGCTCTCCGGCCCGTAAATCTCGACGATGCGTCCGCGCGGCACTCCGCCCACGCCGATAGCCGCGTCGAGGCTGAGCGAAGTCGTGGAAATTGCCGGTATATCCGACACCTCCCGTTCGCCCAACCGCATAATCGATCCCTTGCCAAACTTCTTTTCAATATTCGCTAAAGCCGCCTCAACAGCGCGGCCGCGGTCTGCACTTGTTCGGTCATCAGCCATGGCATACATCTCTTTCTTCCGCTCCTCTTCTTCGAAGTGGGCAGATGATAGCACAGTGTTTCACACTTGCAACAGACAATTTTCGCTTGAGGGGTGAGGTTTTGGAAACGACCCCTCGTGAGGTAACGTGTGTTCGAGCGTGCACTTTACCACATCTTGTAAATCCTGAACATCAGGTTAATCCTGTTACGAACGCACCAATCTGCTCGGCGAGATCAGGACTATCACCGAGCCGCTCCATCTCGGCCACTATCGCCGACCCAACCACCACCGCATCCGCATAACGATTCACATCGGCAACCTGCTCCGCATTCGAAATACCAAATCCAACCGCGATCGGCAGGTCGGAAACCTTCCGCATGCGATTAGTAAGCTTTTCGGCTTCTGCGCTCACTGTTTCACGAGTTCCAGTCACGCCTGCACGCGACACAGCATAGATAAAACCGCCCGCCCGTTCGGCAACTAGCTTCAGGCGCTCGTCCGTCGAGGTCGGCGCCACGAGGAAAATCATGTCGAGATCACGAGCACGCAATTCCCTTTCAAACTCAGTTGACTCCTCGGGCGAGAGATCAGTAACGAGCACACCATCAAGACCGGCATCTTTCGCGGCGTTGGCGAGTCGCTTCAGACCAAACTGAAATAGCGGATTGTAGTAACTAAAGAGAATGATCGGGATGTCGATCTGCTTGCGTGCGCGTGCGACCACGTCAAGGATTTCCTGCAAGCCAAAGTCATTTTTGAGCGCTCTCTCCGAGGCACGTTGAATCACCGGTCCATCTGCCATCGGATCGCTAAATGGAACACCGAGCTCGATCAGAGTTGCGCCCCATTGAGCGAGCGTGATGAGGAGCTTTTCGGTGGCGGCAAGGTTGGGATCGCCGGCAGTGATAAAGGGAATGAATCCCTTCTTCCCTTCGGCTTTCAGTCTTGTGAAAGAGTCGGCGATGCGTCCCAAAGCGTTACACTCCCAACGCTTCGCGCACGGAATTTATGTCTTTATCACCGCGACCGGAAAGATTCACGATCAGGATTTGATCGCGTCTCATTTGGCGAGCCGTCTTGATTGCGTGTGCTACAGCGTGGGCCGACTCGAGCGCGGGAATGATTCCTTCGAGCTTCGAGAGAAGTTGAAATGCTTCGAGAGCATCACTGTCAGACACTGAAACGTATTCCACGCGACCAGCATCGTGCAGAAACGCGTGCTCAGGTCCGATCGACGGATAATCAAGACCAGCTGAGATCGAGTGCGTCGCGGCGACTTGCCCGTTGTTGTCCTGAAGCACGTAACTCATTGTTCCCTGTAACACGCCTGGACGCCCACCGCCTGCGGCGTTGAAACGCGCTGCGTGTTGGCCTAATTCATTACCGAGGCCACCGGCTTCCACACCAATCATTTTGATCGATGAGTCAGCCAGAAACGGATGAAAGAGCCCGATCGAATTCGAACCGCCACCGACACATGCTATCAAAGCGTCGGGCAATCGTTCTTCCTGTTCGAGGATCTGAGCGCGTGCTTCACGTCCAATCACACTCTGAAAGTCTCGCACCATGAGCGGGTAGGGATGTGGACCAAGCGCGCTACCGAGCAGGTAATAAGTGTCCGCAACGTTTGTGACCCAGTCGCGCAGGGCTTCGTTGATTGCGTCTTTCAGAGTGCGCGAGCCGGCGTTTACTTCACGAACTTCCGCGCCGAGTAGTTGCATGCGGAAGACGTTCAACGCCTGGCGACGCATGTCTTCGGCGCCCATGTAGACCACGCAATCGAGACCAAACAACGCGCAGACAGTTGCGGTCGCGACACCGTGCTGGCCGGCGCCGGTTTCCGCGACGATACGTTGCTTGTTCATGCGACGGGCCAACAGGACTTGTCCGATTGTGTTGTTTATCTTGTGCGCGCCGGTGTGCAGGAGATCTTCGCGTTTGAGATAGATCATGGCACCACCGCAGTAGTCGGTTAGTCTTGCAGCATGGAAGAGCGGAGTCGGTCTGCCTGCGTAGTTGCGCTGAAGATCGTAAAGCTCTGATTGAAAGGATTCGTCGTCGCGGCTGGCGAGATACGCCGCAGTCAGATCCTCGAGAGGGGCCATCAAGGTTTCCGGAACAAAGCGTCCGCCGTACTGGCCCCAGTGGCCAAGCGAATCCGGTTGTGTGACTGACGAGGGCATCTCAAACTCCCGGCAATTTTTCCTGCAACGGCGGCGCAACCGAGACACGATCTCGTCCGGAATTCTTCGAGACATACAACGCACCATCGCTCGCTGAGTAAAGCGTTCTCTCGGAGGTTGCGTTCTCCGGAACTCCGGCAACGCCAATGCTAACAGTCACGTTACCTACGCCTTCCACGCGCTTTCCACTCAACACCACGCGCAAACGCTCTGCAGCCAACACTGCACGCTGAAGATCGACGCCCGCGAGTAACAGTGCGAACTCTTCGCCACCAAGTCGCGCAGCAGTGTCGTTGTCGCGCGAAACCTCCCGCAACGTCTGCGCGATTTGTCGAATAACCATGTCGCCGACTGGATGCCCAAACTGATCGTTCACAGCTTTGAGATGATCGATATCAAGCATCAGCAAAGCACACGGCACGCGATAACGTCGCCATCGCTCAACTTCACGAGCAAGCGCAACGCGGAAACGTCGACGATTGGCTAGCCCCGTCAACGAATCGAGATCAGCGTCCGCGCGCAACAGATCCATCTTCTGTCGGAGCAACACCAGCTGCTGCGTTCTCTCGATCAACAGATCGAGCTCGTTAGGCAACGCGAAGTAGTCAAAAGCGCCTTCGACCATCGCACCATATCGAAGGCTCACGGTCGAAGGTTCGGAGCCCGTCAACAATAACGGAATTCCATCTTCTGATTGCGCGAGCATCTTCGCCAGTTCTTTGAATCGCAAGCCACGCGTGGAAGCGTGTGCAATGACGAGATGAGGGCGGGTTCGGGTCAACGACACCATCGCAGCGGCGCCGTTTGAAACGCCGAAAACATCGATGGCACGCGCAGAAACGGCGTCGACGAACTCGGGCTGCTTCTGTTCCGCAATCAATAAGACGCGGCCGCGCGCACGCTCTGAAGGTCGGGTAATTGGTTCTTTTTCAGGCCGCGGAGTCATAGTTAGACTTAGAGGGGTCGACGAATCAAATAAGTTTATCAGGGGAGGATGATTTGAAAGTTCAGTGCTTTGGGGCAAGGCTTAGAATACTCAGAAACCGTGGGCAATCTCAAGGTTTAACACTCCTGACCGCGGCCACGAACGCGCGCATGCGGTTGTGGTTCTTTTTTCCGGGCGTGTCTTCGAGTGAACTGCATGCATCGACAGCGTATGGGCGAACGGTTTCAATCGCGCCGGCGACGTTTTCGGGCGATAAGCCGCCTGCGAGATAGAGCTTTGGAACGATTTTGCTGGCTTGTTGTGCGATGGACCAATCAAACGCGCGACCGGTGCCGCCGCGTAGTGTGTTGTGCTTTGTGTCGAGCATGATTGCGTTGACCTGGTAACGCTCGATTATTTGGGTGTCGAAGTTATGTCCGACAGCGAGAGCTTTGATTACGCATTGATCGGCGAGGTCGTGACAGTAATCGGGTGACTCGTCGCCGTGCAGTTGTAATGCTGTGATGCCGGATTCATTTGCGATTTGTCTTACTTGATCCGGCCTTTCTTCATTGACGAATACTCCCACCTTAAGAATTGCGCCCGGCAGTTGTTCGATGATCTCGCGCGCGCTTTGCGGCGTGATATAACGCGGACTCGGTTTGTAGAAGTTGAACCCGAGCGCATCCGCCCCCATCGCGACGGCCGCGACCGCGTCCTCCAAACTAGTGATGCCACAAATCTTGATCAGGGTCATATTCAACCGAGCAAAGTGGCCGCGGCCGTTCAGTACGTTCCGCAGGGCTTGTTGGGAATCTGGGGCGCGCATTAGTGTTTCGCCGATTAAGAAGCCGCGATAGCCGGCGCTGTATAAAAGTTGTAGATCGTCACGAGTGCGTAGACCGCTTTCGCTGACGAGCAAAGCGTCCGATGGTGCTTCACGAGCAAGCGTGATCGATGTTTCTAGCGAAACTTCAAACGTGCGCAAATCGCGATTATTAACTCCGATCAAGCGCGCGTCGCAGCCCACGGCTCGTTTCATTTCCTCACTGGTATGAACCTCCACGAGCGCATCAAGACCGAGTTCGTTTTCAGCCAAACGCCGAAGTCGCAGGAGCAACTCGTCATCGAGTGCCGCGACGATCAGCAGAACCGCATCAGCGCCCGCAGCCGCCGACTCGTAAACCTGATACTCATCGAAAACGAAATCCTTTCGCAGCACGGGCAACCTCACCGTCGCCTTAACCGTTCGCAAATCATCGAGTGAACCAGAAAAGTAATCTTCTTCAGTCAACACAGAAATCGCTACCGCACCTCCTGCCTCATAGCTTTTCACAATCTGAAGCAGATCGGCATCGGGCCGGATAATTCCCTTCGACGGCGAACGGCGTTTGAACTCTGCGATGACGTTGATTCCATCGCGACGGAGAGCATTGCTCAAGGCATGCGGAGCGGCATTGCTTCGCACTTCAATAGTCAAATGCTTAAGACGAGCAAGCGGAACAAGCTCCTTCGCGGCAACGAGCCGCTCTCTTTTCTTCGCAATGATTTCTGACAGCACGTCCATAAACAACTACGGTCCACTCGTCGCCTCGATCAGCAACTCCAACTTGTGCAGCGCCGCGCCGGAGTCGATCGACTCGACCGCGATCTTCGCCCCGTCACGCAATCCCGCCGCAGCGCCACCTAGAAAAAGCGCCGCAGCGGCATTCATGATCACGAGCGCCCTTGCTTCATCCTTGCGCGTCCCCGCGAGCACGGCGCTCACAATCTCCGCATTCGCATCAGCATCACCACCACGCAAATGGTCCAACGCTCCCGCTTCGAACCCAAAATCTTCCGGCCCGATTTCAAGCGTCTTCACCTCGCCGTTCTGCGCTTCGGCGACGTGAGTCTTTCCCGCCAGCGTGATCTCGTCGAGCCCGTCTTCGCCATGCACCACCCACGCCCGTTCAGTACCGAGTTCACTCAGCACGCGAGCCAACTTTTCCGCCAACTCCCGCCGCCACACACCAATGATTTGCCGCGGCGCCCCTGCTGGATTACTCAACGGTCCTAATAAATTAAACGTCGTGTGAATTCCCAGTTGCCGCCGAATCCCAGCGACCCGTGCAGTCGCGCCATGATAGAGCGGCGCAAACATAAAGCAGATCCCAATCTCATTCAGCGCGTTCTCGGAAACCAGCGGAATCGTCGAGACATTAACGCCGAGCGCCGTCAGTAAATCAGCGCTTCCCGACTTGCTGCTTGCCGCACGATTGCCATGCTTCGCCACCGGCAAGCCCGCGCCCGCGATCACAAACGCCGCAGCTGTTGAGATATTGAATGTCTTTGCGCGACTCGATCCCGTTCCCGCCGTGTCGATAAAACATCGATGCTGCGAGATCACGCGAGTGGCTCGCGAGCGCAGGCCTTCAGCCATTCCCACCAACTCTTCAATCGTTTCGCCTTTCGCAGCCAGCGCTACCAATGCCCCGGAGATCTGCGCGTCCGTGGCTTCAGCATCAAGCAATGCTTCAAGCAGCTCGAACGCTTCATCGCGAGACAGATCTTCGCGACGAACGAGTCGCGGAAGAAAGTCGGTTAGTCGATGAGTGGCCATGAAGGAAGGATCAGAGCTTCAGGAAATTCGCGAGCAACTGAATTCCGTCAGACGTCAGTATAGATTCGGGATGAAACTGCACGCCCTCGACTTTCAACTCGCGATGTCTCAGCCCCATGATGATGTCATCCGCCGTTGAAGCAGAGATTTCCAGACACGACGGCAGCGATTCCCTCTCGACAATGAGCGAATGATAGCGTCCGGCGAGAAAGCCATCGTCAATTCCTGCAAAGATCGTCTTCCCGTCATGACGAACTTCCGACGCCTTGCCATGCATCAACTCCGGCGCGCGAATCACTTTACCGCCAAACGCCTGACCGATCGCCTGATGGCCCAGGCACACACCAAGGAGAGGAATCTTTCCGGAAAAACGTGCGATGACGTCGAGCGTGATACCAGCATCGTTGGGCGTGCCCGGACCGGGTGAAATCACGATCCGCTCGGGACGCAGACTATTCTCAATCTCGTCGAGCGTGACCCGATTGTTCCGGCGCACTTCAACCGTTTCGCCCAGCTCACCGAGATACTGAACGAGGTTGTAAGTGAAGGAATCGTAATTGTCGATGACGAGTAACACTCTTAATGCTTACCTCTCAACAGCGATACCATGCTTTGCCTGTTGTTGCGCGACGCCCATTCAAGCGCGGTGATGCCGTCGTTGTCTTTCAGCGATGCATTAGCGCCGCGACTCAACAACAGCCGCGCCGCGTCGTCATTTCCGAAAACAGCCGCCCACATCAACGGCGTGCCACCTTCTTTATTCTTGGCGTTTGGATCGGCGCCTTTGTCGAGCAACATGCGCATTATCTCAACGTTGCCGGTCTCCGCGGCGCCGTGCAAAGCCGTGTCGCCGTCTTTGTCTTGCAACTTCACGTCGGCGCCCAGCGCGAGCAGTCTCTCAGTTGCCTTCTTGTTATCGCGCCAAACGTAAGCGAGCAGTACGGGCCGCTCCAGCAAGCCTCCGACATTCGGATTGAGTTCGGGACGATTCAACAACGCCTCTTCAACTTCCGGGTACCTTGCTTCAAGGGCGTGCGCGAGCGCCGTGTAACCACGATTATCTTTAACATTCACGTCGACGCCGCGCGACAAGAGTAAATTGACGATGTCGAGCTCGCCGCGCGCGGCAGCAGCGATCAAAACAGTTCGGCCTTCACTATTTTGCGCGTTCGGGTTGATGCCTGCATCAAAGAACGCATTGATCGCCAACTTGTCGCGCGCCTGTGCGGCCGCGAAGAAGTTCTTCTCGTCGTAGTCGTAGCCACGCAACTTAAGCAACCGCTGCGCACTCTCGGGCGTTGCCGGTCCCTCTTCTATCTTCGCGCAGCCACTCAATACGAGCAGGCTGACGAATACTAAACACAGACTTACTTTTTGCATGGCACTACAATCGCACGCTTGATCTTCACTGGCTTCTCAGGCTTTTCATTTTCTGCGGGCGCCAGGTTAATCGCATCCACCACTTCCATCCCTTTCGTCACCGTGCCGAACGCAGCAAATTTGCTGTCGAGATGTTGTCCTGGCCCAACGAGAATAAAGAAATGTGTCGTCGCACTGTTGGGTTCGTCAGTGCGCGCCATCGAAACAATGCCGCGCAGGTGTTTGACGAGTCCCGGTTCGTCCGGAAGCCTTCGAGCCATTCGTTTCGACAGTTCCGCACTCCACTTCTCACTCGTCTGAAGATTTCCTCCCTGAATCACAAAACCTTTGACGACGCGACTAAACGTCGTCGTATCCAATGCACCGGTTGCTGAAAGATTGAGAAAATTTCTGACTGCCTCCGGCGCAACCTCAGGCATCATCGCGATATCAATGGCGCCCAATTCCGTATCCAACGTCACACACTGCGCCGCCATTTTCTCAACCGACGCACCATCAAACGGCTCGGCAACAGGCGTCTCAATCGTCGTGCGCGCGTTCGCTTTCTTCGGTGGCTCACTCGCCGCATTCGATTGCGCGCTGGCTTTTGTCAGTAACAATAAACTGACGACGATAAGTGCAACTCTATTCATAATGCAGATCCGTGCAAATCCTGTCTTAAAAATCCGTCACAATCCGCGGCTCACAATCCGCGGCCCGCCATCTCTATTGCCCGAAACATCGCGCGCGCCTTATTCACCGTCTCCGCATACTCATGCTCCGGAATCGAATCAGCCACAATTCCCGCGCCCGCCTGAACCAACGCTTCCCCATTCCGCAAAACAATCGTCCGAATCGCGATACATGAATCGAGATTGTCCGCATAATCCATGTACAAAACTGCGCCCGCGTAGATGCCGCGACGATCCGGTTCGAGGCCACGAATGATCTCCATCGCGCGAATCTTCGGCGCGCCAGTCACCGTTCCCGCCGGAAAACACGAAGCGAGGGCATCGAATCGGTCGAGTCCGTCACGCAAACGCGATCTCAAACTCGTCTCCAGATGCTGCACATGAGAATAACGTTCGACGCGCATTAGTTCATCCACTTTAACAGAGCCGTAATCCGAAACGCGCCCGAGGTCGTTGCGACCAAGATCGACGAGCATCATGTGCTCGGCGACCTCTTTCTCATCTGACTTCAAATCCTCACTCAACATCCAATCTTCCGTTTCGGTCGCGCCCCGTTTTCTAGTGCCCGCGATGGGTCGATAGTCGAGTCGCTGCCCATGACAACGAACCAGCATCTCCGGCGACGCGCCAACTATAGTCTCCTCACCAAGTCGGAGGAAGAACATGTACGGCGAAGGATTGATCGCGCGCAATGCTCGGTAGATCTGCAACGGATCGCCGTTGAACTGTGCGGCGAAACGTTGTGACAGCACCACCTGATAACAGTCGCCGGCGGCGATGTGATCCTTTACCTGTCGCACACTTTCTTCGAATGCCCGGCGTGGGAAGTTGGACTGCAGTGAGATGTTTTCGACGTTCTCGTTAAGCGGTTGCGCATTCGCTGGCAGCGCAGTCGTATCGAAGATCTTGTCCTCAACTTCTTTCGTGTGCGCGACGGCCTGATCGTAAAGCTCTCGCAAACGTTCGTGACTTCCACCCGCTTCTTCAGTAAATACTATCGAGACAATCTCCAACCGCTGTTTGACACGATCGAAAGCGATCACGTTTCGATAGAACATCCAGACGGCGTCAGTTGGGGCTTCGAGTGGCTGCGTGTGGTCGTCGCGCAAAGCTGGTTCAAACCACTGCGCCGCGTCGTAACCGAGATAACCGACAGCGCCGCCCGCAAACGGCACGAGACCCGGTCGACGCGCGAGTGAACGACCGCGAAAGTAATCTCTAACCCACTCAGTCGCGACGATTGGATACGTTTCAGTCGCACCATCGCGCTCGATAACAGTTTGCATTCCCTTGCCGCGCACGATCATCTCGGGCTCTGCGCCAAGGAATGAATAACGGGCGATCCGTTCACCACCTTCGACTGATTCGAGCAGGAACGAGTACGGCGAATCGCCGGCAACACGCATGAATGCGCCGACGGGCGTGTGCAGATCCGCAAGCACCGAGCGCACCACGGGCACGACGTTGCCCTGCCGCGCCTCGCGCACAAACGCTTCAAAGTTTGATGGTTGCAGATCGAGCATCGTGCTTGCTTCAGCCGAGTCGCGTACCAGTCAGCCAGTGACCACCATCGACAACTAAAACCACGCCGTTAATAAAACTCGCCGCATCGGAACAAATAAACACGGCCGCCTTTTCGATGTCGGCGATGCGTCCAAAACGACCGAGAGGAATTTGTTTGCGAAGACGATCCTTGATCGGTTCAGGGACGAGGCGCGTCATTCCCTCAGTATCTTCGATTGGCCCAGGCGCTATCCCGTTCACGCGTATTCCGTAACGGCCCCATTCGACGGCAAGATTGCGCGTCAACGCATCAACACCCGCTTTAGCGGCAGAAACGTGAATCTGCATCGGCGTGCCGAGATAATGAAGTGTGGCACTGATGTTCAGTATCTGGCCGCGATGCTGCTTGAGTTGCGGGAACGTCGCGCGACAAACGTTGAAAGTTCCTTTCGTATCGATGTCGAGAACTGTGCCAAAACCATTTGGCGACAACTCTTCCGCCGCGCAGAGAAAATTTCCGGCGGCGCCGTTCACGACGATATCGATCTTGCCGAAGTGTTCGATCGTTTGTGCGACTGCTTTTTCAACGTCTTCGGGTTGGCGCACATCGGCAACGACTGCGAGCGCTTTGCCACCGTTTGCGTTGATCGTATCGGCGGCGGGTTGCAAATGCTCGATCTTGCGACTCGTGAGCGCGACACTCGCACCCGCTTCGGCAAGCGCACGCGCAACTCCGCCCGTGATCCCCGTTCCACCGCCGGTCACAAACGCCACGCGTCCGTTCAGGATTCCTTTATTGAAGATTGTTTCACTCATAGTTTTGCAACGTCGATGGCTTCTTCAAGCCTGAATTTTCCCTCGTATAGAGCTTTGCCGACGATTACGCTGTCAAGACGCGAGTCGCCTGCGTCGCGAAGTCGCTTGATATCGTCAAGACTCGACACGCCGCCGGATGCAGTCACGTTGACATTCGCAGCTCGAGCGACAGCAAGGGTCTGCTCGATGTTTGGTCCACTGAGCATACCATCACGAGCGATGTCCGTGTAGATGATACGTTCCACACCGCATTCAGCCACCGATCTGGCAAGTTCGACGGCGAGCAACGGTGTTGCGGATTCCCAACCTCGCGTCATCACACGGCCGTCGCGCGCATCGATCCCGACGCAGATTTTTGAAGCAAAGCCGTGGACGAAGTCTTTTATTAAATGTGTCGACTCCGCCGCGAGCGTTCCGAGAACAACGCGAGCAACCCCCGCCGCGCAAAGGTCCTGCACATCTTTCAACGATCTAATGCCGCCACCAAACTCAACCGGTATATCTATGGTCTCGACGATCTCTCTCACCACCGCGCGATTAGGTGACTCAGCGCCGTCGAATGCGCCGTCGAGATCGACAACATGAATCATCTCCGCACCCGCCGCCCCAAACTCTTTCGCCACCGCGAGCGGATTCTCATTGTAAACAGTCACGTCATACTTCCGCCCCTGCAACAACCGCACGCACTTGCCGTTCTTAAGATCTATCGCCGGTATCACACGCATTTCTAATCGGGTATTAAGATCAGCGTTTATCCGTGGCTCACTAATCTCATCACCTCGTCAAACAAGATTCCATTCGTTGCGATCGAATTCCCGCCCGCAATCGTTCTCACGCCGCGCCAGTCAGTAAACGTGCCTCCCGCTTCTTCCACGATCGGCAACAACGGCGCGCAGTCCCACAAATTCATCACCGGATCCAGCATCACATCCGCACGCCCACTCGCCACCAACACATAACCATAGCAATCACCCCACGTGCGACTTGCCTTCGCGCGCTCTTGCAACAACTGCGCTGCGCGTCCGAAACCATATCGCTCGCACGCTGTAAAATCCGTCGACAACAACAGCGCATCTTTCAGTTCAGCGGTTTCCGAAACCCGTGTTCGTTCACCGTTAAAAAAACACCCCAGCCCTTTGGCCGCGTAAACAATCTCGCCGAGCGCCGGAATATTTACTACACCCACACTCGATTCACCTTCAATCTCGAGCGCAATCAAGACTCCATAAAACGGAACGCCATGCACAAACGCAAACGTGCCATCGATGGGATCAACTATCCAACGCCTTCCGGACAAGCCGCGCGTCTCGAGCTCTTCTTCGCCAACCACGCCATCATCAGGAAACCGTTTCGCAATCTCCTCACGTAAAAAACTTTCAGCATGCCGATCTGCGATCGTGACGTAACTTCCGTCTGACTTAGTTTCCGTTTCAGGATTCTTGCGAAAGTACTCCAACGTGATGTCGCCCGCGCCTCGTCCAAGCTCGACTGCAAATTGCAGCAACTCATTAAGCTCGCTCTTCATTTTTGCCCTTTCGGCGTTTTCCGAGTTCCGCTGCAATCTCGTTGAGACTCACGCCACGCGCCACGAGCAACACAAGCAAGTGATAGAGCAGATCCGAGACTTCAGCAGTCAGACGCTCATCGTCATCATTCTTCGCTGCTATGATCGTCTCCGCCGATTCCTCGCCGAGCTTTTTGAGAATCTTGTCGAGACCCTCTTCGAAAAGATACGTCGTGTATGAACCGTCCGGACGCTCACGTTCGCGACTCTGAATCAACTCGTAGAGCTGATCGAGCAGTGGTCCAAGATCAGGCGGTCGGGTTTCGACGTCGAAACACGAAACCGCACCGGTATGACACGCCGGACCTGCTGGATCAACTAACACAATGATCGCATCGCGATCGCAGTCGAGCGCCAGACTTATAACGTCCTGCGTGTTTCCCGACGTAGCTCCCTTGTGCCAGAGTTCGTTTCTTGATCGTGACCAGAACCACGTCTGCTTCGTTTCAGTCGTTCGCTGCAGACTCTCACGATTCATGTAGGCAAGCGTGAGCACTTCGCGAGTCGCAGCATTCTGAACGATGGCAGGTATCAAACCTCGCTCGTCAAACCGAATCTCGTCCCAATCAATCTCGCTAATGTCGATCATCGCACCTCTAATCCGCGGCCACGCAAGTAACTCTTCACTTCGCCAATCGACAACTCGCCAAAGTGAAAAAGCGATGCCGCGAGCACCGCACTCGCGCCACCTTCCGTGAGCGCGTCGTAAAAATGTTCCACACTACCCGCACCGCCTGACGCAATCACCGGAATCCGCACGGCGCTCGAAATCGCGCGTGTCAACTCGATATCGTAACCGTTGCGTGTGCCGTCGCAATCCATGCTTGTCAAAAGAATCTCGCCCGCTCCGAGCTCTTCCGCTTGCGTCGCCCACTCAACCGCATCGCGTCCACCCGCGCGTCGACCGCCGTGTGTGTAAACCTCCCAACCGCCTTTCGTACGTCTGCGCGCATCGATCGCCACCACAACGCATTGACTACCAAACGTCTCTGCACACGCTTTGATCAAATCAGGATCTTCAACTGCCGCGGTGTTCAGAGTGATCTTGTCAGCCCCTGCACGCAAAATCGAGCGAATGTCCTCAACCGATCGCAAACCACCGCCGACAGTAAACGGAATAAAAACCTCGTCGGCAACGCGTCGCACCAACTCTGTAACGATCGCTCGACTATCAGACGACGCTGTAATATCGAGAAACGTCAGTTCATCCGCACCCTCAACATCGTAACGCTTCGCCTGCGCCACCGGATCACCCGCATCCGCGAGGGAGACAAAGCGAATCCCCTTGACCACGCGGCCATTATCAACATCGAGACAAGGAATAATTCTCTTCGCCAGCATGTTTCTGATCAGTCTTGATCCGAATCGAATCTGTATTATCCGTGGCTAAAGTTTCTCAGCATTCGTAACCCAACATCCTGACTCTTCTCCGGATGAAACTGCACTCCACAAATATTTCCTCGCGCAACAACTGACGCATATCGCTGCCCATACTCAGTCTCGCCTGCCACAATCTCTGCATCACGCGGCTGACAGTAAAACGAGTGCACGAAATAACAGAACGAGTGATCCTCGACACCATCAAACAACGCATGCTCGCGTTTCTGGTGAATCCGGTTCCACCCAACGTGGGGCACGACGAGCTCATTTCCAAACCTGCGCACAGTTCCCTTCAGCAACCCAAGTCCAGCCGTCGATCCAAACTCATCAGACTCTTCAAACAACATCTGCATCCCAACACAAACACCGAGCAAAGGCGTTCCTTCTCTCGCCTTCTCAAGGACAAGCCGATCGAAGCCACGCTCTTTCAGCGCTTTCATACACGCACCAAACGCTCCGACACCCGGCAACACCAGTCGCTGCGCAGCACGCAAAGTCTCGTCGTCAGCGCTAATCAACGCGTCGCAACCCGTGGCCGCAAAAGCCTTCTCAACCGAACGCAGGTTGCCCACGCCGTAGTCAATGATCGCAACGTAGCTCACAACGACCCCTTCGTGCTCGGAACACCAACAACACGAATATTCCTTTCGACAGCCTTGCGCAACGCACGCGACGTCGCTTTGAACGTGCCTTCCAGAATGTGATGCGTATTGCGCCCGCGCAGACAATCGATGTGCAGATTAAACTTCGCTGTCTCAGCAAACGACCGCCAGAAGTGTTCTGCAAGTTCGACCGAGAAGTTTCCAATCATCTGTCGACGCGTTTGCACTTCATAGACCAGATAGAACCGGCCCGACAGATCGATCACCGAGCGACACAACGCTTCATCCATCGGCACCAGCGCCTCGCCATAACGATTTATCCCCGCTTTATCTCCCAGTGCCTGGACGAGGGCCTGGCCCAGAGTGATCGCGATGTCTTCGATCGAGTGATGATCGTCAATCTCGAGATCGCCTTTGCAGATGATTTCTAAGTCGAACAATCCGTGCTTCGCGAAGAGATCGAGCATGTGCTCGAGAAACGGCACGCCGATGGAAACACTCGATTGCCCGCTGCCGTCGAGATTGAGCTCGACGCGGATGTCCGTTTCCTTGGTCTTGCGGTGGGCGGTCGCGATTCGTGTTTTAGCCACAGATTTCACGGATTACTTTCATTATCTGATCGTTTTCTTCGGACGTTCCGAAACTAAAACGGAAGTAATCTCTCAACATCGGATAACCGCTGACGTCACGCACGAGAATGTCGTGCTGCAGCAGCTCGGTAAAAATGCGACGCGGATCAATTTCGGACTTCACTACCATGAAGTTTCCTTTCGACGACACCGGAGTCAAGCCTTTAACCTCCGACAACTCTCGGAACAGTCGCTCGCGTTCAGCGATGATCTGTCTTACCAACGGGCGAAGCTCGCTGTCGTATTGTTCCATCGCAACTTCAGCGGCAACTTGTGCAAACAGATTTACGCTATAAGGCAACACGGCTTTGCGTATTTCACTCACCAGCTCAGGCGCCGCGAGCAAGTAGCCCATTCGCAAAGCTGCGAACGACATCGCCTTCGAGAACGTGCGCAAGACGATCAGGTTCTTGTGTTCGTGCAATAGCGGGACAACGGAATGCTCGGAGAATTCATGATACGCCTCATCGACTATCACCAGGCCTCGTGAGGCTCTGAGCAAGGCACCTAAAGCATTGTCTTCGACCACGCAACCAGTAGGATTGTTTGGTGAACAGATGATGGTGACATCGGGTTGCTTGTCTTTGACTGCTTTGAGTAATGCTTCGCTGTCGTATTGCAGTCCTCTGGTTAACGGAACACTTACCACTTCACCGCCGAGCACTGTTGCGATTTGCTCGTAGAGCAGAAAAGTTGGCTCAGAGATGAGCACGCGCTTTCCGGGGGCCATCGTCACCATTAGCGACGCCTGGATCAGTTCATTGGACCCGTTGCCGGCTAGCACTCCATCAGGCTTCCATCCAGCGAACGCTGCGAGTCGAGAATGCAGAGTTGCAGGGACAAACTCCGGATAGCGCGACCATTTGCGCTCGGTGAACCGGCGCAGAACTTCTTCCTTGATTCGGGCAGGCGCATCCCACGGGTTCTCGTTTTGATTGACCTTCAGCGACGCTCGATGCGGAGCGAGCGTGTATCCACGCAACGCGCGAACTGCAGGCTTGATGGAGTTGAGAACGTTCATCAGTTTTTTCACGCAAAGACGCGAAGAGAGAAACAGGTTCGCTAAGCAATCTTTGCGTCTTCTTCTTGTTCTTTGCGCCTTTGCGCGAAACCTTCTTTTCGAATCAAAGCTGATCTCGCGTGGCCCGCGAGCCCTTCACTTTCCGCAAGCACACTCACGCTCGCCGCGACTTCGCTAAACGACTCCTCCGAATATCGCAACAAACTAGTCCGCTTCACAAAATCATAAACACCCAGCGCCGACGAGAATCGCGCCGTCCGTCCGGTCGGCAATACGTGATTTGGGCCAGCGAGATAATCACCGACGGCCTCGGGGGTGTAACTGCCAAAAAAGATCGCGCCAGCGTGTCGAATCTTGCCGGCAATCGATTCGTCATCTTTAGTCACAATCTCGACGTGCTCTGGCGCGAGTTCATTCACGAGTGCACACGCCTCGTCGAGACTTTCAACGACAACTATCGCGCCGTAGTCTTTTAAGGACGAGCTAGCGATCTCAAAACGCGGCAATGACGCCGCTTGACGTTCCACTTCCGTCGCCACGGTTCTCGCCAACGACTCATCGGTTGTGATCAGAACCGCTGACGCATCTTCACCATGTTCCGCCTGGGCCAGCAAATCGGCCGCGATAAATTGCGCACGCGCAGTCTCGTCGGCAACGATCACGACTTCCGTCGGTCCTGCGATTGAATCGATTCCCACAACTCCAAACACGAGTTTTTTCGCTGCCGCCACATACTTGTTTCCCGGCCCCGTGATCTTATCAACGCGCGGCACGGTCTCAGTCCCAAATGCGAGCGCGGCGATCGCCTGCGCCCCACCAACCGCATACACCTCACTGATATTCAGTTCAATCAATGCCGCTGCGACTGCGGGATTCTCCGACAATGTGCGCGGAGGCGTTGTGACAACAATACGTTCGACACCTGCGACCTTTGCTGGAACAACGTTCATTACCACCGATGACTGATATGCAGCCGTTCCGCCCGGGATGTACAAACCTACTCGCTCAAGAGGCGTAATGCGCTGGCCCAACTGCACACCTTGCCTCGGACTTATAGTCCACGATTTTTCAATCTGCCGTTCATGAAATGCTGTGACATTCTCGATCGCCTCACGAAGCGCGCGCCGCACACTCTCATCTGCGCCTGCGGCACAACGTCTGAGTTCATCTTCGCCGACACGCAGCTGTTTCAACTCGACGTTATCGAATCGCGCCGTGTAGTCGAACAACGCCTCGTCTCCACGCGCGCGCACATCATCGATGATCGATGCAACAACCCTCATCAACTCCCCATCGAGCGTAACCGATCGTGCGGCGAGGCGCTGAATGAGTTCCATCTTGTTAATCCTGGGAATCATGTCTAACTAAACCACCGCTTCCAGCGTCTTAACCAGCTTTCCAACCTCCTTTGTTTTTAACTGGTAACTCGCGCGATTCACAACCAGTCGACCTGTTGATACAGCAATCTCCTCGACTACCGTAAGCCCGTTCTCACGCAGGGTCACTCCCGTCTCAACCAGATCGACAATCATGTCCGCGAGTCCGAGCGCCGGAGCGAGTTCAACCGATCCAGAAAGCTGAATAATCTCGACCGGAATTCCCCGCGAACCAAAATGCGCACGCGCAATCTGCGAATACTTCGTCGCGACGCGGATCATTCCCTGCACCTTCGTCATCGCATCCGCATCGGCGGCCGCCACGACGATGCGACAACGAGAAATTCCAAGATCGAGTGGCAACAGCAGATCGGCTTCCGACTCGAGCAACACATCGCGCCCAACGATTCCACAATCAGCAATTCCATGCTCGACGTAAACCGGAACGTCGGCAGGCTTCACGAAGATGAACCGGTACTGGCCCGTTTCATCGTTGAGCGCGAGCCGACGCGAGTTCACCGCTTCTTCGCTCAAACGAATGCCGGCGCGCGCCAGCAGCGCCAGCGCGCTTTCCTGCATTCTTCCCTTGCCAATTGCGATCGTAATCATCAGTCTTGCGTACCGCTGCGCCCCAGAACCTCCGTGAGCGCGTCCAGATTCAACACAAAGCCGACAGCCGGCTCGGCACGTCCAAAGCTTCCTGTTAGGTCATCGTAACGACCACCACGTCCGACACTCGATCCCGCGCCGTGAACGAAAATTTTCAGACTCAATCCGGTGTAGTAATCGAGACTCGAAACGTCGCCGAGATCGATCTCAAAAGAATTCTCGAGTCCGAGCGATTCGATCTCGGTCCAGAGCTCTTCGAGTGAATCCAATGCACCAATTGAGCGCGAGTTGGTGATCGCTATGCGTGCGCTATTTATGACGTCGCGCTTGCCGATCAGTTGAGTCGGTTGCGAAAACGCTCGTGCTTCACTGTCGTTGAATGTTTGAAGAAACTGCTGCAACTCGGCGGCAGCGCGCGTGTCGATCAGGCGGCGCAACTGCTCGCGCGCCGAGACTGACAGGTTCAGATGATCGGCTACGCCGTTGAATATCTCGACATTGTTGATTGTGATGCAGCAACGCGATTGCAGATTCAATCGCGACAGAATCTCGGCTGCGAGTCGCAGTACTTCGAGGTCAGCCGTCGTTCCGCCAATGCCGATCAACTCGCAACCTAGTTGCGTGTTCTCGCGACGCCATTCGGCGTGCGACTGCGTTTGTTGCCGGAACACGGGCGCCGCGTAACAAAAACGCAGCGGTCGCCGTCTTTCAGATAGTAACGTCGCAGCCATTCGCGCGACGGAACTCGTGACATCAGGACGAAGTGCAAGCAAACGGCCGTCGTTGTCAGTGAAACGAAAGCCGCGTTGAGCTTCAGCCCGGCCCATTCCCTGCTCGAAAAGATCGTAGTAATCGACGGAAGGCGTGATCACCTCTTCGTAGTTCCAGCCTTCGAAGACAGACATCGCGACGTCTTCGACAGTGCGGCGCAGCCGCGCCTCGGCGCCGATGTAGTAACGCATTCCGGCTGGAATTCTGGAGGTCATCTAATTCTCGACTAAAAGAAAAACCCGCTACCGGCTTTCGCGTCGGTAGCGGGTTTTGGAAAATCGTTATATATCTGGTTACACGATCATCCCGCCACCGATGTGGTGATGCCAGTACGCATGATGACCGTGATTTCTAAACATTGTCCTGCGCTTATACCTGACAGCCCGTTAGCTTGTCAAACTATCCGCGTTCATCCGCGTTCATCCGCAGCTAAAATCATCCTCCAGCAATATACGGCCGCGCCTGAACTATGTAGATCTGCCCCTTCATGTACGCCCACTCAATATCCTGGTCGCGACTGCCGAACACGCGCTTGATCTCGTTCGCCGCCCGCACAAGCCGCCGAATGACATCATCAGTCAACACCACCCGATCGCCTTCGATCGGTACCTCCTTAACGCCACCCTTCTCATCAAACGTCAACAAACTATCCTCAGCAGAGCGTGTCAGAACCTTTATCGAATTGCTGCGTGGACGGAATAGTATCTGCTCGGCAATGCGCTGGCCCTCGACGACCTTGATACCCAAACCTCGCTTCGCGCTGATGTAAATCACACCTTTGTTTTCAGTGTCGAAAGGATCGGTGCTGATCATCACGCCCGAGCTCTCGGAATTGATCCCCTCCTGTAATAGCACCGCCATGAAGATCTTCGAATGGTCCACACTCGCCCGCTCACGTGCTTCGTACGCTTCGAAGTTCCAAAGCGACGCCCACACTTTTCTAATCGCGTCGATCAAGTGCTCGTCGCCGCGCACGTTTGGCACAGTCGTATAAAGACCGGCGCCGCTGAAGTTTGGCAGGTCTTCCGAGTTTGAAGAACTGCGCACAAACAGTCCCTTATCCGCGTACTCGCGCGCAACTTTCTCGAGCACACTCTTCCTGAGCTCGGGACTAAACTCAGCGTTCTCGATCTTCTGTCGCAGTTGGACCAGTTGCTCGCGTCTGTAAGCCGGATCGTGAACAAACTTCTGATCGTTCAACAGCTCGAAGATAACGTCGTCGAGCCCGTTTCGTTTGATGAATTCGTCGTAGTAGTAAAATGGAATCGTAAAACCGCTCGGGACGATGATTCCGGGCAGACGCGCGTTCAGCACTTCGCCGAGATTTGCCGACTTGCCGCCAAACGAGATGCTCGCGGTTGCTCGTTGTTGGGCCAGACTCAACAAACGCGTCTCGGACAGATTGTAACGCGGCTTCATCACGTCCAGACGTTCTGCCAGACGACGTTGATATTCACGCAACTGATCCATGCCGGCGCGTTTGATCTTGTAGTTCTCACGCAGGGTTTCGAATGAGACCCACCAACCGTCGTACTGTTTCAGCAGTTCTTTTGCGTTTTTGATGTACGCGTTGGGAATGCCCCAGCCTTTAGCGAGCAGGTTGATGTGCGAGAGCGGCGTGGATGGTTGCGACGTGATGATTCCCGCAACCGGCGGAAGTTGAACCGGCACTTCGTCGAGAACGAGAATCTCGTTGAAACCGATTTCGACGTGATCGTCGAGCTTCGGAATGATATGAATGCGGCCGAGACCTTTGGCGACATTGAGAGCTTGATATGCCTGCTCCTTTGCGATGTCGCTAAACAAAACGCGCTGAATGCCGGCGAGATCTTTCGTCGCCTCATCCTGTCGCAATGAATTTGGCTTGAATGCGACAGGCGCAAAGAAAGTTTTGTTAATCACTTCATAAGCGAGTTGGATCTGATCTGCAGGGATCAGATCGCCTTCCCAGAATTCAAAGGTCCAGCGTTTGATGGGGATTTGATAGGCCAGGGTGCCGAGTATGAAGCGGCGGTTGGGCTTGATGTAGTTGTTTACAAAAAACTCCTTGCCGCGTTCGAGTGAGAGATATGTGCCATTGACGAAGTCTTTGTGAAAACTGTAGCGCTTTTTGTTGACGTAATAGATCTTGTTGCCGTCTTTGCGATCGATCACAAACATAACGTGCGGAAGCGCGTACGGCGTGTTCGCGTCGTAAACGACCGAGATGGAGTTGAAGTCTGCTTGCGATTTGACGGCAGGCAGAGATTTGGGTCCTGTTTGCGCGACGGCAGATACGCAAATCAAGAGCGAAATAAGAAATAGATTTACCAGCTTCATATCGAGGCCGCGGCTTTTTCGATCTGCGTCACGAGGTGGTCAACGTCGTGCTGTTCGGTGAGGAAGCTGTTGATGTTCACACGCAATGCGCGACTTCCGTGCAGGACGGTCGTCGTAAGCCACGCTTCACCGCCGCGCTCGATAAGCTGTTGGATTTGCTGCTGAATGAGATCCGATCTGGACGAATGACGAAAACAGCACACAGCAGTTTCGACCTCACCGACACGTTCGAAATCGGGAAGCGCATCGATTCGGGTGGCGAGGTAGTTCGTGAGAGCAATGTGGCGTTCGACCGTTTTCGCATAACCGTCCCGGCCCATAAACTTCATCGCCATCCAGAGCTTGAGCGAGTTGAACCGGCGCGTGCCCATCTGGCCATAGCGGAAGAAGTCGAACTCAACGTCGGCGCCACCGCGATCTTCACTGAGATACTCCGGAGTCATATCGAATGCATCGCGCAGGACGCGGCCACCGTCGCGCACGAGTGTGGCGCCACACGCAAAAGGGACAAACATCCACTTGTGCGGATCAAATGTGATCGAATCAGCCTGTTCGATACCGTTCAGCATGTGTTTGTGTTTTGGAGAGAATGCGAGTGGGCCGCCGTAGGCGGCGTCGATGTGATACCAGCAGCGATTCTCGCGTGCCATAGCGGCGAGTTCTTCGAGTGGATCGATGACGCCGGTGGAAGTCGTACCGGCAACACCGACGATGCAGCACGGCAGCAGTCCGGCTTCACGATCGCGGGCGATCGCGTCTCGCAAAGCGTCGAGTCGGATGTGGAAACGATCGTCTGTAGGAATTTTTCGCAGACCTTCGCGACCGAGACCGAGAATGTCTGCGCTTTTGTCGATCGAGTAGTGACACTGTTCGGAAGCGTAGATAACCAGGTCGCTCGGAGCTGTCCGTACGCCACGATCCTTGATACCTGTGGCAACACTGTCTCGCGCGCATTTCAACGCGATTAGATTCGCTTCTGAACCGCCGCTCGCGAGCGTTCCAAAACTCTGCAGACCATAGTTCAAGAGATCGCAGAGCCAGCGAATCACGCGTGCTTCAATTATTGCCGACGATGGACCATTGCGCCACGCGCCTGCGTTTTGGTTGAGCATCGAGCTCAGCGCGTCGGCCCACACGCCGATGGGCAGCGGAGTCGGGTTGAACTGGCCGAAGTACCTGGGACTCGGCACGCCCATCGCATTTGGCGCGATATCGTTTTTGAAGCGAGTTAGAATCTCCTCGAGCGCAATTCCCTTCTCGGGCAGTGGCTCATCGAAAAGTCTCTCCAACTCTTCCGGCGTAGCTTCAGGAGTCACGCGCCGCGTCGCAAGTCCCGACACATGCTCGTAGATAATCCGCGCGACGGCGTTTCCGAGAAAGTGATGCTGCTCAACAAAATCGTCAATCATGATCTATGCTTCGTGTGTGGCCAATAGCTTCCAGCAATCTTTAGTAGCAAACATGGGGAGCTTCGATTTGCACCTCCCTGCTGAGACCGTTACGCGGCTTGGGGAATACTACAGTTTACTCGCACGCTGGAACGATCGGCTACACCTTGTCGCACCGTGTACGCCCGAGGAGTTCGCTGTTCGCCACATCCTCGAATCCCTGATGCTCTTGAAGCACCTCCCTCAGAACGCAACGATCGGGGACATCGGCTCGGGCGGCGGCTTGCCAATCATCCCGTGCCTGATCGCTCGCCCCGATCTACAAACAACATTGATCGAATCATCGCAAAAGAAATCCGTCTTCCTTCGCGAAGCCACAAGGCAATTTCAGGCGACCATCGTTGCCCGGCCCTTCGAACAAACTGATCCTCCGCCGGTCGACTTCGTCACCTGTCGAGCACTGGATCAGTTCATGCAGAAGTTGCCAGCGCTCATCGACTGGGCACCTCAAGGCAGCACCCTGCTTCTATTTGGTGGGGAAACCTTACGAGAAGAATTAAGAAAAGCTAATGTGAATGTCGAAGCGTTCCTCATCCCGCAGTCTGAGAAGCGCTTCCTCTTTTTAGCCTCGGATTAACGCGGATTGTTACACGGATTTTTTGAGGATTATGCGTTCAGCGTCCTCGAGTTCTTCCTTCCGCCGCCAGTATCCGCACTGCTCGATCAGTTTCCGCGCCGCCGCCAGATCCGCATCGGCACTCTCCCACGGATACTCCTTCTCCCGGAAGAACAACCTCGCACGATACAAATGAATATCCGCCATATGCAACCTCATCGGCCCCCGCTCCGCAATCTCCCATGCCTCGTTCAAATCTTCCTCAGCGCTCGTAGGACCGGTTCGCGCACCGGTGAGATAACGAGCCCAAGCGCGACTCAAAAGGCCCCTAGGAAGATGGTGATTTGTACTCGCGGCCCGCAGAGTTTCCACTGCATCCTCGAAAGCGGCGTTAAGGTTTGAGCGTTCCCGACTGGGCCGCAAAATGGTTTCAGAAAGGGCGGCTTGGTAAACCGCCACGCGAGCCAGAGTAAGACGATCTAAAGCAAAATCCAAAACTCTCGGGTTGTCGTTCAGTTCGTAGAAATTGAGGGTGTCCAGTGTACGGAGGAAGATACTCCCAAGGGTTCCAGAGTGTATCGTGTAGTTAGTAATTTCACCGTAGTCCAAGGTGCATCGCCAGGCAGCGCACTCGGCGGTTGCGAGCACCAGATCACACTCTCGAAAGCCTGACAATGAGTAAAGCACAGGTTGCTGCGGCTGGAGTTCAGCCTGCATTTGTCGGGCTTGCGAGAAACCTTTCTCTGCTTCGTCGCGTCGCCCATTTTGATGCAAGGCATCCGCATGGGTGGTGCGATTGAGCATTTGGTTAAAGAGCTCTTTACTCAGGTCAGCATACTCTACAGCCCGCTGCGCATTAAGTACTGCATCCTCAACTCTTCCAATTGTAAGCTCGAGTTCACTAAGGTTACCGGCGGCAATGCTGCCCTGTTTCCAGTTTGATTGCTTTATTCGCATCGCCAGACCGGATCGGATAGGCTCGAGCGCTTCCGTCAAACGACCCAGAGCCCGAAGACAGTACGCTGCTTCAGTAAACAGCCACGATCGAGCAGCGGGATCAACCACCTTGGCCGACAGTTGTTTCCACGGAGTTTCAAAGAAATTTGCAATTGCCCCCAAGTCTGAACCGTATGCGTTTAGAGTGATAAGACTGTAATGCGCCTCTCTACGCCGAATTCGGTCGCGATAAAAGGTGCACACAACGTCGTGTAATCCGGCCTGACAACCGTGAACAATCGCCTGATAGAGAGGTTGAAGGTCTTCGAGCGTAGGCTGCTCTTTGTCAGGCGTCGCACAAAGATACTCGTAGAGGCGCTGATGAGCAGCGTGCCAAGTCTCCGGTTGTTCACTAAGCAGCTTCTTAGCAAAGTATTCACGTAGCAGCGGGTGTGCATCGAGTGAGAGTAACGCGGCGGACCCATCACGATTGACGGTGAGCAGATGTGCGTCGTCCAAACGCTTGAACGTGAAGTTGAGTTGCGCTCCGCTAAGACCGGTCAGTGAGTTAGTCAGACCGTTTATCGATGGTTCTTCCAAGAGTGCGGTCAAACAATGAACACTAACAGGACGATCAAACAGGCCGAGTATACGCAGGATCTCAACCGCGCACTGTCCCCTGTCGCCCTCTGTCTCAAACACTTTCTCATAGGCCTCTATCACACGAAAAGCGTGACCGCCATGCTCCTCTGTGTCGGCCTCGCCAAGTCTGACCAGGTCGCGGCGACGGATGTCGCCTCCATGTGCGTCGCGCAGGTAAGTGCCCAACAAATTCAAGGTAAGTGCGTGGCCCTTTACATCCTCCACAAGGTCTTCGAATTCACGCCTTCGCCCACTCACGCCGAGTCTCTTCAGCATATCGACACCGGCGACGTTTGATAAGCGCTGCAATGTAACTTCCGGTGCGGTGGTTTGCCAGAACGCTCGCAGGTTTGGAATTGAATATCTGGTAGTAACGATGCAAAGTCCGTCGCTATCGGCGGCAAGGGCTTTTAGCAAGGCTAACAAACCCGTGTCTTTTAGTTCTCCGGGTGTCGGCGAGGCTGGCGCATATTGCAACGGTTCCACCCCATCAAGAATGAGCAAACTTCGCCGCTGCCCGACAATGCGGGCAAGCCGTTGGCCTTTCTCGTATGCACCGGCATTGCTGCTGGCAAATTCTCTGTCATCGTTGTCGCCGAAGAAAGACATCGCTTCTTTCAGGAAGAGATCCGACGATGCTGCCGACTGCTCATGCGAACCCTGACTATAGAACGACCACGCAAATGCGGAATCGCAACCAGGCCAGTTTTGGTAGGCGAGATCGGCGAGCCACTTGGCTACCAATGAAGTCTTTCCTTCACCTCCAAGTGCAACAAAGGTGAAAATGTGTGGTCGCTTGGGCTCGGCGCGGCGGATTTTCAGCCATGCGCCATTCAGCAGTGCGAGTTCGTCGTCACGGCCGATGAGTTCTGCCGGTGCGTACTTGTCGATGCGTGAGATGTCGACTCGAAAGTCTGTCTGTGCGACGACGTCTATCTCAGCAGCGAGATGTCTGAGTTCGTCCGTGTCCTTAAACGTGTAACGGAGATTGTTTGTGCTCTCGATCGCTTGGCGATGGGCGAGTTGAAGCGCCGTGAGTTCTGCGTCCTCACCAGCCGCTTGGGCATCGCCGACACTCCCATCGGCGGAGAGAAATACATAGATCGGCTTCTCCAACTCACGCGCAATGTCATACTCCATCTGTGTGTATGAACGTCGTGGCTTGTCTGCCGGCCGATCTTTTGGTTCGGCACCGAAGCGGAACCCGACGATGTGGATCACCGCATCGGCTTCCTTCAATCTGCGCCGCAACATCTCTTCAACCGTGTGGTAATCAACTCCGAAGCTCGGCTGGTTAAGTGGGTAGCATCCTTTCGTAAGGATCTCGGTCTGCACCGCGTCGCGGAACGAGGCGAACTCACTCGAGACGCCGCTGAGGAAGATGGTGGGACGTAGTTTCATGAGGCAAATCCGTGTCTTAAGAATCCGTGAAAATCCGTGGCTACGATGGCTCTTCGCGAACGACGTCCGTGGGCTTTTTGTCCTCGCGCAATCCCTGAAAGGACGGATGGCGAATTATGCCCTCGTCGGTCCATTCTGTGAAGGCTACTTCGCCAACGAACTTTGGCTCGGTCCAGACGGCGCGGCGCAGGCCGGGGTCTTTGGGGATTTCGGCGAAGGGGCGCTTGTCTACTGCGATGCGGTCTAGCTTCTTTTTCAAATCGACACGCATCGCATTGGTGTAACCAGTGCCAGCACGGCCCGCGTAGATCAATTTCCCGCGATCGTAGAAACCGAGAATCAAAGAGCTGAATGGAATTCCTTTGTCTGACAACGTGTATCCCGCAATCACAAACTCCTGCCGCTTGATGCACTTGATCTTCAGCCAGTTGCGACTGCGCGTCGACTCATACGCTGACTCAGCCTGTTTCGAAACAATCCCCTCGAGCCCCAGCTTGCAAGCTTCCTTGAAAAACTGCGTGCCGCTGCCTTCAATGTGATCGCTATAACGCAACGCACCCTTATCACCAACGGGGGCCAGCAACTCTTCGAGCACGCGCTTCCGCTCGCGCAACGGACAACGCGTGATGTCGTAACCATCAATATAGATCAAATCGAATATATGAAAGATCAGACCGGCCGCGGAACCTTTATTGATCGACTGTTGCAGTCTCTGAAAACTCGCCCGCCCCTTCTCGTCAAGTGCGACAATCTCACCGTCGAGAATCGCACTCTTCAACGGCAACGCCTTCACTGCTTTGCCAACCGTCGCAAACTTCGTCGTCCAATCTTTCCTATTTCTGGTCCAGAAACGAACCTGACGACCTTCGAGATGACAAAGCAAACGGTAGCCATCAAATTTCAATTCATGTAACCACGCATCACCCGTCGGGGGCTTATCGGTCAGCGTAGCAAGTTGCGGCGGAACAAATTCGGGCATCCCGACTTTGCGCGCACCAGGGAGATTCTTCAGATTCAGTTTTTTTAGCGGCATCAGGATTGCAATTTAACAAAACCAGTTGATTACGTGTACCGAAAGAAGGCAACGGAAAATGTACGCGACTCGACTCATGACCGAAATCTATCACCTGGTCGAACCCAACGGCCAGCACACTCTGTGTGGGCTAAGAATAAGTCGCATTATTTCGGCTCGAAAGACCAACACCTTGAAACTGGTTAATGATGTGGAATCGAACGTGACGATTTGCAAGCACTGTCAAAGAATTAAGGGGCAGGAACCAAGCGGGCAATAAAAAAAGCCATCCACAGATTACACAGAATCTGTGGATGGCATTTCAGAACGACAACTACTCTTCGACGTCAGTATCAGCGACCTCAACACCATCGCCGTCGCTGGGTACTGCGGAAGGCACTACGATCGGCTCACGCGGCGGCGGCATCACCATCTCGTGACCACCGACGATGTCGGGAAACTCATCGAGATCGCGATCCCTGCCCTGATCGATCGTTTCATCACGTTCGATATCAACGTTGCGATAGTATTCCATGCCGGTTCCGGCCGGAATCAACCGCCCCATGATCACGTTTTCCTTCAACCCGCGCAGGTAATCCACGCGACCGGAAATCGCGGCTTCAGTAAGCACGCGCGTGGTCTCCTGGAACGACGCCGCTGAGATGAATGAATCGGTCGAGAGCGAAGCCTTCGTGATACCCAGCAAGAGCGGCTCGGCTTGCGCCACTTCGCCGTCTTCCTGTCGTACACGCTCGTTCTCGTCCTGGAAGCGGAAACGATCGACCTGCTCTTCGAGCAGAAACTCGGTGTCGCCGACTTCCTTGATCTTCACCCAGCGCAACATCTGTCGAACAATCACTTCGATGTGCTTGTCGTTGATGTTCACGCCCTGGAGACGATAGACCTCCTGGATTTCGTTTACGAGGTATTCCTGCAAACGACTCATACCGAGAACACGCAGAATATCGTGCGGGTTCAGTGGTCCACTTTCCAGCACATTGGGATCCTAAGCTTAGAATTCCACGTGGACAAGTTGTCG
>JADMIO010888844.1_pt1 | contig 100384 bp, 79 predicted proteins | sample 8958161 | NCBI WGS metagenome assembly JADMIO01 (sample SAMN16585339, study PRJNA669376) | soil metagenome | isolation source: Crop rotation soil | place: USA: Cullars Rotation, Alabama | collected 2011 | reverse complement strand
GCCGCGACTTCAAGTCACGTGAATTCCAAGCTTCGGATCCCACTGTGCTGGAAAGGGCGTATTTTTCGACGCTTTGAATCCACAGCGGATAAAGCATGTGCCGTAACATTCGCCGGGTTAGCTTCACGTGATCGGCATAATGGCTGTCGATGTCGGGAAGATCGAGCAGAACCTGATTTTTCAGCGAATCGATGGAATGCGAAACCAGTCCATATTGCTCGCCGCCGAGCAGATTCTTCACATCATCCACCATCTGTTGATGGGCATAAATCAGCGGCCGCTCGGTGCCGGGGCCGAATGAAGTCGCTTTTGCAATCGATTGACCCACCAGCGCATTCACCAGACTGCTCTTGCCGACGTCTTTGCCTCCAACAAGTCCGATCAGATACATCGCGTCGGTCTGGGATGCCTCCAGAACCGGCGCATCGGGATCGAGCAGCGCGGGCGGCGGGGCGCCGGTCAGCTCGATCGTTTCATCCACGAGTTGGTGAAGTTCGGAGATCATGCGCTTTGCCCCACAGCGCCGCTTTGGGCATTCATGGTCAATTCGGACAGGTCATCACATTTTTTAGATAAATCCTCGATTGCACGCGTCGCCGGCGTCTGTCGGTCGAGCCACGCATTAGTGCTTTGAATCTGCTTACGGACCAACTCCGTGAAGCGCGTCTCGATGGTTTTGTTGGTCGCCCGCGCTCGAGCCGCGACTTCGTTGCTCAGGCGCTCGCCGATCCAGGTTGCCAGGCTGTAGCCGCCGAGGATCATCATGTCGATGTGGCCAAAAAATGCGTGATGCGTCGCGACGACAATTGCAAGGATATACGGCGCGGCCTCGGACCATTGGCTGAGCTTTTCCCCGCCGGGCAGGACTTTCAGGAGCTTGTGCAGCATTGCGGTATCGCGCGGCGTGGCGTTCCATTTCTGCGTCAGCCACTGCTTTAGATGCGCGAGTTCCTCATCGGCAATCACGCCGGCCAGGTCCTTGTCCAAATGGGATTGCGTGTAATCTGCTTCCTGGGAATCAATCCACGTACCGCCGCGGTTGCTGGATCGAATCACATCGTCGATGCGACTTTGCACCACGGTGAATTGATCGACCAGTGCGGCCCGAAAATCGGGCACGCCGGTGTCGATTGTGTCGGCCGAGCCGTCCTTGCCATTGCCACCTATCCGGCCAGAGCGCAGCAAATCCCATGTAGTTCGCGGGAGCCGTGCCAGCATGCCCGGCACCTGCCGCACGCGATCAATCATTCGGCCCGGGCCCATGAGATAAAGCACACTTCGCCGCTGCAATCGGCGCTGAAGCTGCTGGGTCAGAGGGTTCACATCGCCGCCCCACGCGGGCGTTTGCATTGCACGGAGGGCCGACATGAGTCGATCCGCTTCACGGCGATTGGCTCGCATGGGGTCGATGACCTGGTCGCGCAAACGTTCCATCAGATCGGCGACACGCTGCGAATTTCCGGCATCGTGCGGCGCGATTGAAATGTTCGAAATGGCTGACTTGAGCGCCGCAAGATTCTGCTGCGGTTGGGGTTCATAACCCGCATCGTCTCGCGGAACGACAAAAACATCGCCGCCAACTTGCTTGGCGTAATCGTCCGCGACCACCTGCTCCTGCACTTTGTTCATCGCATAAATGGCCGGCAACTCATAGCGCTTGGCCAGGCGATAATACGGCAGAAGCTCCGTCATCTGATACTTTTCCGGCGTCACCAGAAACAGCACGGCATCCGCCCAGCGGAAAGCGCGATCAGCCTGCGCATGATGCGCGGGCTGATCACCATCCAAATCGGGCGTATCAATTAGAGTTACCTTGGACGTCATCTCGGTGGGCGCAATGACAATAGCAAGTTGATCGATCTGGCCGCGCACGGGTAGTTGCGCGGGATCGACCGTCACATGCTCAATCCCAAGCCATTCCTGTGGAATTCGTTCTGCTTGATTCGCCACCGCGACGGGCCCGGCCGTAAAGGTGCGCTTGAAACTCGTCGCTGCGATCTCACTTCCAAGAATGCGATTGAACAGCGTACTTTTACCGGTTCCCGTTCCACCGAGAATAACAACCATCGGCGAAAGATGAGGATCGCGTGACAGATGAAACCGCGCCGCGGACAGATCCGCGCGTATCCGGGCAATCGCCGATTCCAATGAAATCAGCCGCGGCAACGCGCGTAATTGCGCGTCGATCGATTCCAGCCCGCGATCCAGCGCCTTGGATTTCATGGTTGATAGATGATAACAGAATCGGCCCCGTGTATGCTGTGTACGTCGGATGCCTAAAACCTCGAAATCGCCAACCCATTCGCCGGTCAAAGTCGTTCGCCCCAGCGCCGTGCCGGTGCGGTCGGCGACGTTTCTGTTCGCCTGCACCATATTCGTCGGTGCGTTCCTCTTGTTTCAAATCCAACCGCTGATCGGCAAGTACATTTTGCCCTGGTTTGGTGGAACCCCGGCAGTTTGGACGACCTGTATGCTCTTTTTTCAGGTCGTGTTGCTTCTGGGATACGCCTACGCCCATGCCAGCGTGAATTACCTGAAGCCAAAAACACAAGTGATCGTTCACTTGATTTTGCTAATCATTGCGCTGATGACGCTGCCGATTACGCCGTCGCAACGGTGGATTCCGACCGATCCATCCAAACCAATTTTGCGAATCCTGACTTTGTTGACCGTCAGCGTGGGTCTGCCTTATCTGATTCTGTCCTCGACTGGGCCATTGCTTCAGGCCTGGTTTGGGCGGGTGCAGCCGGGCGTGTCACCTTATCGTTTATATGCCCTTTCAAACATCGCCTCCCTGCTAGCACTGGTGAGTTACCCCTTCTATTTCGAGCCGACGTTCACGCGGATCACGCAGGTGCGCATGTGGAGCATTTCGCTGGTTGGATTTGCCATCCTGTGTGGCGCGACGGCCATTCGTGTTGTTCGGTCGCCGATACAACTGCGACCCGTATCAAAGCAAGAGAAGACCGAGAAACACACCCGCGGCGAAATCGCCTTGTGGATCTTGCTGCCCATGTGCGCTTCGTCGATGTTTCTTTCGGTGACCAACAAGCTCTGCGAAGATATCGCCGCAGTTCCTCTGCTGTGGATCCTGCCGCTGGCGATTTATCTGTTGACGTTCATCATCACCTTCGACAGCCCACGGTGGTACATCCGGCCAATCTGGATCAGCGTAATGGCTGGCGCGTTAACATGGCTGTGCTGGGACATACTGCATCCGGTTGAGATTCCACAAGTGCTTTCCAGTGTGCTCCTTTATTCGCTGGCGCTGTTTTCCTGCTGCATGGTGTGTCATGGTGAGTTGTATCAGTTGCGTCCTCATGCCCAGGGACTGACCTCATATTATCTGCTTATCGCGCTGGGCGGCGCGCTAGGCGGAGTTGCCGTCGGAATCGTTGCGCCGCTGGTCCTGGATCGAATTCTGGAATTGAATATTTCAATCGTCGGTGCCGCAGCTCTGGCGCTGATTTGCCTGGCGCGCGGTCAAAAAGTCCGCCAGCCGGTGGCGTGGGGATTGTTAATGACGGGCCTTGTTCTGCTGGCCATTGTTCTGGGCAATGATGCTGCCAGCGCTCCCAAGGGCGCCACTCGGGTCGATCGTTCGCGCAATTTTTACGGCGTTCTAATGGCGTTTGATAACAATGAGGGTTACCCAGATATTTATCAACGGGTGCTTCAGCACGGCACGACACTGCACGGGTTTGAATTCATCGCCCCCGAGCGCCAGCAGGAGCCGACGAGCTATTATGGCATGCATACCGGTCTGGGCCGCACCATGGCGCTACTGCAGAAAAAAGGAACGATGCGAGTCGGTGTCATCGGCCTGGGCATCGGCACGGTCCTGGCGTATGGGCGAGCGGGTGATGTCTACAACATCTATGAAATCAATCCCGATGTCGTTCGATACGCACGCGAGCAATTCGCCTTTCTGCCCGATTGCAAGGCCACAACCGATGTCAACCTTGGCGATGCACGAATTTCGCTGGCGCGACAGGCTCCGCAACAGTTCGATCTTCTCATTCTCGATGCTTTCTCCGGCGACGCAATTCCGGTTCACCTGCTCACGCGGGAGTGTTTCGATATTTACATGAAACACCTCAAGCCCGGCGGGGTCGTGGCTGTCCATATTTCAAACAAATACCTGGACCTGGGCCCGGTAACGGCTCGCTTGGCCGAGCATTTTCATCTTGGAATCGCGCAGGTGTTTTCCCCGCCTTATCCCTTGGACGGCGTGCACACCGAATACGCCGCCCGATGGATGCTTTTGACGACCGATCAGGCTTTGCTTGCCGACGAATCCATCCGCAGCGCCAGTCAGCCGGTGGTTATCAACAATCCGAACATCCGGCTCTGGACCGACGACGATGTCAATCTGGTTCAGATCCTTTTTTCGTGGTAGCTTTTCACCTGTGCAATCTGAACCTGCCAGCGGCAGAGACTTTTCTGAGCGTCGAAGCACCTGGCCATTGGCACTTTTGATACTGCTTGCGATGGGCTTGCGAGTGGCCTGGGTTCTGCACTTGCCAACCGATTCGGGTTATCTTTCCCATCTGCCGGATCAGAATGAATACCTTGAGCTTGGGCACAACCTGCGGGATGGGCGCGGATTGAATTTCATCGACCCGCGTTTCAATGACACGGTTTACGCTTACCGCACACCGGGCTATCCGTTTTTCATCGCGGCCCTTGGTGCGAATGTAAAGCTGATTCGTATCGTGCAGGCGATCATCGATTCACTAAATGTGCTGGCGGTCTATTGGCTCGCCGGGCGATGGCTGACCGTCGGGCGATCGTTGTTTTGCGCGGCTCTGCTCGCATTCAATCCGTTTCTGATCTATTTCAGCGGTCTGATCCTCAGTGAAACAGTGTTCACAGCCATGTTGATCTGGGGCATGGCGATGCTGCTCAATCGCATCAAGCATCCCAAGGGTTCATCGACTGCATGGTTTGCAGGCGCGATACTTTTGGTGCTGTCGATTCTGGTGCGCCCTTCGGCCCTTTTACTGCCGGTGATTTTGGGGGTTATTGCCGCATTCGTCGATCGAGGCATTCCTCGACCATGCGATTGGCCGGGGCTTCCGCCGGTGACAACCTTGATGCTTGTTTTAACTCTGTTCGTTCTCCTGCCTTGGGCGTGGCGAAATCAGCGCGTGCTCAAAAGCTGGATCTGGACGACGACCAACAGCGGCATGACGCTTTACGATGGCTTTAATCCTGACGCTACGGGTGCCAGCGACCAGACATTTGTCCGTTCAATGCCCCAGCTTCGCGCGATGGATGAAGTCGCCCGCTCGGAATACCTCGCCGATCAGGCCCGCCAATATGTCCGGCAACAGCCGGGTCGATCCCTTCAGCTCACGGCCATTAAGATCGCGCGAACGCTCAGCCCCCTGCCGCTTAGCGCTGAATACGGCACGGACTGGCGGCTGATTGGGGTTTCTCTGTTGTATATGTTGCCGTTGGACATACTGGCAATCGCGGGATTATGGACCGGCGGGATTCCCCGGTCGGCAAAAGTGTTTCTGCTGGCACCCTTGTTATACTTTACCATCGTACATGCGGCCTCCGTGGGATCGCTGCGCTACCGCATCCCCGCCGACGTGCCGATAGCAATACTAGCTGGAATGGGAACCGCCGCGTTTGGCCGGATGACCCATAATCGATCACTTCAATCGATCCGGGAGTCATTGGGCTGAGAGTCGATGTCAAATAAGAAGTTGCCGACACCCGACCGTTTGTTCGACCGCACCTGGCGGCCGGGGCATCCATTTCGTCCACGCATCTCGCGCCTCCGCCGCTGGAGCATGTTCATCATCCTCTTCCTGCTCTGCGCGCTCATCGGCGGATATTGGTATATCACTGATGCCAGCCGCGTTCGGGCGATGGCCGAGTCCTACCTGTCCGATCTCCTCGGTGGGCCCGTCACTGTCGGAAATGCCAATCTTTCGATCTTTGAAGGCTTAAAGCTCGACAACGTTCAGCTTTACGCCCCGCGCGTACCGCGAACGCAGGATTCGTTGCTGTTCAGCGCATCGACCTTTAACCTGCAATATGACGCCAAAGCCCTTCTGGTGGGCAAACTCGCCGCGACAAAAATCACTGCCATCGATCCGCGGGTTCATGTCATTGAAGATATCGACACCGGCGAGCGAAATTACAAATCGCTAATTGATGGCCGAACGTCCCCTTCACTCTCGGCCCAAGCCGGGGCAAATCTGGATCTACCTGAAATCGTGCTTCGAAACGCACAAGTCGAATACACCCGCCGAAGCCACGGCCAGCAGATCGAAACCGGCGCGATCGCCATTGAAGGTCAGCTCAAACCCGTTCCCAACAGCAAGATTTACAGCTTCACCTTTCAAAGCCTGGGCCGCGAGGAAGCGGTCGGCCCGGTGATCTCGGGTGAAATCGTAAAAGGTACGGGGCGAATCACGGCGTCGCTTCAGAATTTCAATTTCGGCCCGGACGTGAAAAGTATGCTCCCGCCAGGCGCACGGAAGTGGCTGAGCGATCACCAGCTTGCTGGCCGAGTCAACATTCCTGTCCTGAGCTTAAATCCGAATACAGCCGACGGTCATCTGGGTTATCGCGTCGAGCTTGAACTTCAAGGCGTGACTCTGGCAGTAAAACCCGAAGAATGGATGAGCTCTGAAGAGCATCGCCAGTTGGACGACATGGGTGATGCCTTCAACGTAATGAAACTGGCCGGGCTCGACAGCCACGGCTTTGCCAACCATCTTCAAAGTCTGGTCACGCCGACCGACATCACGCTTGATCAGGTTCGCGGGCGGTTCATCTTCGCCGATGATGAAACTGTTACGATCGAAAACCTCTACGGCTATCTGGAACAGATGGCGTTCAAGGTGAGCGGACAGATCAAGGGATATTCGCCGGATGCCGTGGCGCAGATTCGTATTGCTTCGCCGGAGCTGGAAAACATCACGATTCCCGCGGCCCCGCGCTACATCAACTCACTGCCGCCGGATGTGCGCGAGATTTACGACCGATTCCGCCCGCACGGACAGTGCCGCTTTGCAATGGATCTGGACCGTCCCCAGCCTGGCGAGCGTATGCACATTACCGGCCAGATCGACATCCTCGATGGCATTTTTGCGTTCGAGCGATTCCCCTATCCGATGCGCAAGACCGGCGGACGAATCGTTCTCAGCGAAGACCCGCGCACGCACGAAGGCAAGCTCACGCTGGATCACATCCGCGGCCGAGGCATGGAAGGCGGGCCCAACGCCGACAGCTATATCGAAGTCAACGGTGACATTTCCCCCGTCGGTCCCGATGCGCAGGTCAACATCATCGTCACCGGCCAGCACATTACCTCCGAGCCGGCACTGCTGAATTCCTTCCCGCCGGTCACTCGAAAAGCGCTGACGATTTTTGATGCACCGGGCAAAGGAGAATTTCCGAAATTCACCGGCGACTTTGCCTGCCGCATCATTCGTATCCGCGGCAATGAATCGAAATGGATCGTTGATACCGATGTCATTCTCGACGAAGCCGCTGGAATACTGCGCGAGTTTCCCTATCCCATGTCCGGAGTAAAAGGCAAACTTCACATTGCCGACGACCATATTGAACTGACCGACCTCAACATGAAAAGAGGAGACGCCACGTTAAACATAGACGGTCGCGTCTCCTGGCCGAGTTCGGATGAGCCAACCAAACCGGGTGAGCCGCCCACGCTCAAGCCGAATCTGAAAATCACCGCGACCAATGTCCCGATCGATCACGATCTGCTGGCCGCTCTTCCACAGGCGCGACGCGCGTGGCTGGAAAAAGCCGGCGTGGCCGGCACGTTTGACCTTGACGGCACGATCCGGCCGAGCACCAACGCCGGCGACGATCTGGATTATGACCTGAAGATGAACGTGCACGACGGCTCGCTCTGGCCGATCGATGGTCATGCAACCGTCTCCGAGTTGCACGGCGAGATGCGGTTGACGAACCAGCGCCTCACCTTCACTGATGTCGCTGCCAAGCGTGGCAATTCGCTGCTGTCGGCGCGGGGCGAAATGTCCTGGCCACAGGATTCGCCCAAGGTCGTGCTTCATGCCGAAGCAAAGAATCTGGCGCTGGATGCGCCGCTTTACAAGCAGCTCCCCGAAGCCGCGCGCAGCGCCTGGGACCAGGTTCGTCCCGACGGAACCGTTGATGCCACGCTCAATTTCAGCGGCGCGGTCGAAAGCGTTTCATCCTCGACCACGCAACCCAGCGGTGGATACGAAGTCGTCCTCACTCCCGCAAAACTCTCGGCCAATCCAGTAGCCGTGCCCTACAAGCTCGATCAGTTGACGGGTACGGTGACGATTCTACCGGACCGGGTGGTGCTCAAGGATCTCTCGGCGGTTCATGGGGATGCGCGCGTGCGATTCGCCGGCGCGGGTTCCACAGGCAATACGCAGGCGTGGGATTTCACGCTCGCCGCCGACAACGTGCCGGTGGACGATGAATTCAAAAAGGCATTGCCCCCTTCGCTGTCGGAGCTGCTCACTTCCATGAAATTCAACGGCAAGACCAATTTTGAATTGAACAAACTGCACGTTGCGCTGCCGCAGGGTTACAAGGCCAGCGCCACCAAGCAGGCGGCGAACACCGGGCCGCAGCCGGATGTCGATTTCGCCGTCAAGCTCAATACCGATTCGGCGTCGATGGACGTGGGCATTCCGCTATCGGATGTCAAAGGCGCGGTAACGATTTCCGGCGCGGTCAAAAACGGCAAGCTCTCAACGCTCAATGGCCGGATGAACCTGGATACGGTAACGCTCGCCGGGCGACCCGTCACCAACCTCAATGCCCTGATCACCAAACAAGCGGATCGCGATCAGGTCGCCGTTTCCCAGCTCGACGCGCAACTGGCCAAAGGCAATCTCACGGGGCAAATTGGTTATGCTTATTTCGATAAAGCCCCATCGCAATATCGCGTGGATATCACCGTGCGAAACGCGAACGTGAAAGACCTGGCCGGGGAAAATGAGCAGGACATTCAAGGCCTGGTCACTGCAAGCCTCGCCGTCGAAGGCACCACCGATCAACCCAACACGCGCCGTGGCCGGGGGTATGTGACCGTCAACGGCAAGCAGATGTACAAAATCCCGCTGGTGCTGGGTCTCTTGCAAATCACCAACCTCGCTTTGCCGATCACCAGCCCCTTCACCGACGCCAGCGCCAGCTACAGCATCGACGGCTCGCGCGTGACCTTCGAACAGATCGAATTGCGCTCCAACCAGATGCTCATGCAAGGCGACGGCCGACTCGACTTCAACTCACGGCAGGTCCAACTGAAATTTGTCACCGATGCAACCAACTGGCCAAAGCTGCCGGTCGTGGGCGATTTGCTCTCCAGTGCCCGTCACGAGCTCTTGCAAATCCAAGTGCGCGGGACTCTCCAGCAGCCACAGGTCAGCGCCCGCTCGATGAACACCTTCACGACCACCGTCGATGAAGTCTTCCGCGGTGACCAGGCGAGCGGTCGGTAAATGAACGTAAGTCCTTATTTTTCATCACGAGCAGCAAAAAACCATCCATAAGCTTCGATTTCACAGGACTTTGGCCCTACCTCGGCCCGTGAAGGCCGCGGGGTTTTTCCGACATGGGTAAGGGGTAAACACCTTCCAACTCGCCCCGCGGGGCTAATCCCCGTTGGCGGTTCACAGCGAAAATATCGTCCGCGGTGAATATGTTCTCGCGCCGGCAACGGGAAATAAGGACTTACGAACGATTTGAAGGATCAACCCAATAGCCGCCGCGCTACGCGTCGCGCGTTTTCTACGCGAAATCATACATTTTTTCAGATCCATATTCATGAAAAAACGGGCATCCGAACGCTCCCCATTTGATCACTACTGTAGTTACTGCATTAAAATAATCCGACTATTGTCCCAAAAAAAATCGCGTGCAATCCTCACGTACATGCGCTTCATCCGATATCCCAAAGTCACCTTCCCTGATCCCGCCGCACCAGATCTTCATGAATCTTCCCTTGCTGTGTAAATGCCCTTATACTTCTATTTGTGCGAAAGCGATTTTGCCTCCTTTTGACTCTGCTTCTGGGCGCGGGTTGTGCCGAGCGCACGATAACGATCAAATCCGATCCGCCGGGCGCGCTGGTGTTTGTGAACGACCAGGAGATCGGCCGCACGCCACTGACACGCGATTTCAACTGGTATGGCACCTATGACGTGCAGCTGCGCAAGGAGGGATACGAAACGGTCAGCCAGAAGACGGCAATCGTCGCGCCGCCGTGGTTTTGGCCGCCGTTTGATCTGTTCGTTGAATTGCTGCCAATTCATGTGAAAGATCATCGCGAGCGGACTTTCGAAATGCACACCGCGTCAACCCAGCCCGTCGATCAAAGTCTCATGCTATCGCGTGCTGCGGATTTAGCGGCCAAGATCGAGTCCAGCGATTATACGCACCCACCTACCACCGGGCCGGCTACGCAGCAGGGTGAATAATCCCCTCTGAAACAGAACCGTCTGTGATTTATCGCCCTTGACCGTCGACCCATCTAATACACAATCGCGATCACGTTGAACGACCTCCAAACCCAAGACAATCGGCCCTTCTGGATCGTGCTGGTCGCGCTCGCGCTGGTCGGCGCTTTTATGCTACTGCGTTCCACGCCCTGGGGCATCGGCCTGACGCCCGACTCGGTCATCTACCTCGGCCAGGCCAACGACCTGCTGCATCATCGCGGCTACAGCCAGGCGACCTATATGCCCGGCTTTCCGTTTCTCGTCGCTGGCATCGGTAAGTTCGGCGTCAAGCCGCTGCTGGCGGCACGACTCACGCAATGCCTGCTGTTTGCCTGCAATATCATCCTCGCCGGCGCGCTGGTCCATCTGGCGACAAAATCCATCCCCGCCGGCCTGATCGCCGCCGGACTCGTACTGCTATCACCCGATATTTTGCAAATTCACTTCTTTGCCCTGTCTGAGCCGCTGTTTATTGCATTGATTCTGCTGGCCGCACTCGTGCTGGTTTCACATTTGCGCAGCCCCGCGATCTGGAAAATGCTGCTCGTTGGCGTGACGTTGGGATTGGCCTATCTCACGCGCTATGCAGGCGTGGCATTCATTGGCGCGACGATACTCGCCCTTCTGATTTTGCAACGAAATTCTCCGAAAACTCGACTCATACATATCGCAGTTGTTATTGCCATGGCCGGGATTGCGATGGGCCTTTGGATGGTTCGCAATCACATGCTGGGTCGCGCCGCCGCAGGCCGACCAATGGTGTGGCACCCATTTTCTCCCCACCATCTAATCGACACGATCCACCAATTCATCGAATGGATCGTCCCGAAAGACGCACGCTCCAAGCTGGCGCTTCCTGTTGCAGTTATCGGCGCGATTGGCGCATTTTTCGGCGCACAAGCTTTGCTGAAACCTTCTTCCCGAAACACGGACGTTCAATCCGCGCCCGTTGCGCAAGATTTCGATTTGCCTCTGCTCATGGGCTTATTCGCGGTGGTCTATCTGGCGTTTCTCGTCGTCTCGATTTCCCTTTTCGACTTCGGCACGCCGATGGATGTGCGAATCATGTCGCCGGCGTTGATCTGTATCATCATCGGGGTCTCAGCATTGCTCGCGCGCGTCCAATCATCAACCGTGAAAATCGCTGCCATCGCGTTCGCAACATTTCTGGTCATTCTCTGGGGCGACGCAAGAGTCAAGGACCTCTCGCTCGCGCATCGTAATGGCCTGGGCTATGCATCCCCGCAGTGGAAAAAATCACCAACGCTGGCGGTGATCCGCAAATTGCCGAAAGACACGCAAATTTACACCAATATGTGGGATGTAATCACAATCCTGGCCGATCGCCCCGCCAGGACCGTGCCGAATCATAAGATCGTCGTGCAGAACCGTGCCAATCCAAATTTTGAAAACGAAATGAGATCGGTCATTCGCGACATGCGCACGGGCCATACGATCTTGGTGATGTTCAACAAAGTCGGCGGACGAACATCCCTGGCCAGTACCAAGGATTTCCAGCAACGCTCGTCGTTGCGAACAGTCAGAAAAAATAAAGATGGCGTGATCTACGCCGCGGGTGAACCGAGTACGACAACAACCCGCAGCGCCACCACCCGAAGCGCTGCCACACGAAGTACCACGAAAAAACGGAGATGAAGATCGCCCTGGTCATCCTCCACTCAGACCCCACCCGCGGCGGCGCGGAGCGCTATACCGTCGATCTGGCGAATGCTCTGAATACGCGCGGACATGAAGTAACTTTTATTACAACCAGCGCCGCCACTCCCTCTCCCTGTAATCAGGGAGAGGGTTCTGGCTTTTCGAATAACCAAAACCCTCTCCCTGATTACAGGGAGAGGGAACATTGCGCGACCGTGATTTTGGCTGCAACGGGTTTCACACGCACTGCGCGTTACCACAATTTCCTCAACTCGCTCGATGCCCACTTCGACCGCCACAAATACAACATCATCCACGCCATGCTGCCAATCCATCATTGCGATGTATATCACCCGCACGCGGGGATGGCTGTTGAATCGCGGATGTCAATATTTACTCCGCGTCGCAAGGCCATGGCCCAAGTCGAGCAGCAGTTGCTTTACGCGCCCAAACCACCGCGCGTGCTATGTTTGTCGGAGTATGTGAAGCAGTCGGTCAGGAAGCATTACCCGCTGGGTGCATCTCATCTGCCAGTGCTTTTTAACGCCGTCGATCTGGAACGCTTCGCCCTGGGCGAACCCAAGCCCCACGATGACCTCATCGCCCTAATGATCGCCCAGGATTTTGAGCGCAAGGGTCTACGGCAAACCCTCGAAGCGCTGGCGAAGATCGATGATAAACGGCTGAAGCTGCGGGTTATAGGTAAGGATGACCCCGGCACATATCGAAAACTTGCCGAACGATTAGGCATCGCCGATCGCGTACAATTCGCCGGTCCCACTACCGACCCCGCCGGCGAATACCGGAATGCGGATTTCTTCATTCTGCCGACGCGGCACGATCCGTGCAGCCTGGTCGTGCTGGAATCGCTGGCGATGGGCCTGCCGGTCATCAGCACCCGGTTTAACGGCGCCTGCGAGATCATGACCGATGGGAAACATGGATTTGTCTTGTCCGATCCAAACAATATTGATGCATTATCGGCCGCGATGAAGAAGATGCTGGATGAACCCACCCGCCTGTCGATGCGTGCGGCTTGCCTTGAATTGCGGTCCAGCCTGTCGTACGAGCGTCATCTGGATCGACTAATTCAGATTTATGAGCAAATTGCTGTACAATCGAAGTGATGAGAGCGAGCGAACATGTTTGACCGTTTTACCGATCGAGCCCGGCGGGCGATGCAACTGGCTTCCCAGGAAGCCATGCGTCTGGGACATGACCATGTGGGGACAGAACATCTGCTATTGGGCATCGTAAAGGAAGGCTCGGGACTGGCGGCCATCGTGCTTCAAGAGCTCAATGTCAGCCTGGCTGCTGTCCGGCAAAAAGTGGAGGAACTGGTGCACGGTCCCAGCCCAGCTGGACCCGGCAAGCCCAAAGCCACCGAACGCCATTCGCGCGTCATCATGTACGCGATCGAGGAAGCCAACAATTTATCGCACAATTACGTGGGAACGGAACATCTGCTTTTGGGTTTGCTTCGCGAACCCGAAGGCACGGCCGCTCGAGTTCTGTCAGCTTTGAACATTAAAGCTGACGATGTACGCAACGCGGTCATGAACGTTCTAGGCAAACCGCCGCGAGCGAAAGATACGTTGCTCGAAAAAGCACTGGCGGATCTAAAAACTCGTTTGGCCGATGAAATGATCGACGAGAATAAAGTTCGCGCCGTCGCTGAGGCGATGATCAACGCCGGCTGGCGCCCTCAGCAGTAATGCATGGCGCACTTCCTGTCATGCTGAGGTAATCCGAAGCATCTGGCCAGCAAGAGGATTGGGCTAGATTCCTCGGATTACCTCGGAATGACAAATGACGAAGAGATGTGGATCTGGGAGTGAAGGTGTGTTGAATTCATCGACGCCTGAGCGTGATTCCGTCACATTGTCACTTCGTCACGCCGTCACTTCCCTCTATCTCGCCGCGATCGTTTTCTGCGCCATCGCGCCGACGCTTCGGTGGTTGGAATTTTCGAACAGCGCCGAAGCGCTAAACGTCGCCACCGCCCAGGAGATTCGTCGCACGGGCCATTGGCTGGTGCCGACACTTCAGGACAAGATTCGCAGCACCAAACCGCCGCTGACGGCGTGGATTACCGCCCTTTGCATTTCCGATCAAACGCTGGCCGACATTTCCAGCGCCGATGCGGCGGTTCGAGCGCACGGATTTGCCAACCTTTCATGGGAAACCCGCTGGCCGGCGCTGTTGGCGGCGTGCGTGACGCTGATTTTGACGGCTGAGTTGGGTCGATTAATCGGCGGCAATGCGATTGGGATCACGTCTCTTTTCGCCGCGGGGAGTTCGCTGCTTTTCCTGCGATTTGCCCGTTATACGACGACCGACGTTCAGCTCATGCTTTGGGTGACAGCAACCAACGTGCTGCTACTCCATGGATTGATCAAACAGCGATATTGGATCGGTTTTATCGGCGCCGGAATCGCGCTCGGGTTGGCGATGATGAGCAAAGGACCGATCGGGTTACTGCAATCGATCGTGCCGATTGTTATCTGGCGCATACTCACTCCCTCGCCCGGTACCCCGGGAGAGGGCGGGGGTGAGGGCTCCGCATCAGACAGCCCTCACCCTGACCCTCTCCCGGCGTACCGGGCGAGGGGATGGAAGTGGCCAGCGATTGTGGGACTAGCTTGCTTTGCTCTCGTTGGTCTTTCATGGTTTGTGCTGGTCTATCTCCACGATCCGATGATCAGCGAAATCTGGTGGCGGGAAATCACCCGTCGTGGCGCGACGGACAATCCGCCGGACAAGTGGTACACCTACTTTGGCTTTTTGCCGTACGTTGCGCCGTGGATTATGTTTTTCGTCATTGGCTGTGTCGTCGCGCTCAAACGCCGTGGCCGATTACTTCTCCCGATCCTGTTGCTCTTCGTGCCGATATTGGTGATGAGCCTGGCGAAGGATCGCGACATTCGTTACACGCTGCCGCTGCTGCCGGCTGCGGCGATTCTGGTGGCGATTGGATTTCGAGCCTTTACCGTTCGCATCACCGAGATTGCACATTGGATTGTGCTCGGGCTGATTGCCGTCGGATTTCCAGTGGCGATGCTGCTCGTCAAACCACCCTGGTTTGAAATGGAACTGGCGATCCCCTCCGCCGTCATCGGCGCAGCGATCGTTGCACTGGGAATCAAACTTCAGCGGCAATGGAAATTTGCGTTGGTTGTTACGTCGTTTGCCTTGATGCTCGGATTGCAGTCGCTATTTATCGTCGGCTACCGCACGACACGTCAGGGTCGCGCCGAATTGAGACCGCTGGCCGAGGAAATCGCCAGCAAATTCCCCGACGCCGACATTTACAACGCCCATCCGCGCGGCAAGCGTCCGCCGCCGGAATTGGGTGTATATCTCAATCGCGTGCTGCTCTGGACCGATTCACCTTCGACAATCTCCCCAGGCGACAAACCGCAAATCCTGCTCATGCTCCAGGACAACGGCCAATCCGAACCCACCCCGCCACCGGGGTGGCAATTCGTGCTGAAGATGCAGCGCGATAAGGATTTTTGGTGGGCGTTTATGCTGCCGAAGAAATGAGAGGGAGACCAAGCTCCCTTATCTCTCATTCTGATTCGCAAATCAGCGGTCGATCCCTTAATTTAATTCGCAATGAAGGGCATGCTCCTGACGCTCTGGGTGTTTGGCGGAATTATTTTGGTGATGGCGCTAGGCTTTCCACCGGTGACGCGCACGCAGGAGGCGCGCGTATTGGAAACTTCGCGGCAAATGCTCGGCACCGGCTGGCGCGGGTGGCTTTTGCCGACACTCAATGGCGAGCCGCGTCTGAAAAAACCGCCGCTTAGCTATTGGATGACAGCGAGTTTGTACAAACTCGCTGGCGTGAGCGAATTCGCGGGACGTTTTCCCAATGCGATCATCGGATGGCTAACCCTTAGCGTAACTTTTCTGATTGCCCGACAATATTTTGGCGCGGGCGCTGCCATCGTCTCGGCCGCCAGTTTGCTCGGTAGTTATTTGTTTTTTCGCTATACGCGCCTGGCCGAAACCGATGCTCCTGCCACGCTATTCGTCACCATCGCCATTTCGGCATTTTGGAAGAGCGCAATTCATCCGCGCGCACGATGGCATCACATCGCAGCGGCTGCGATGGGCTTGGCGATTCTTTCCAAGGGCGCTCCCGTAATTTTTGCAATCGTCTTTTTGCTCACTTTTTGCTGGCTGGAAAGGCGATGGGATGTGGCGATGCGGTTTTTGAAAGTCGGTGCGCCAATCACTCTGCTGATCGTCGCAGCGCCATGGTATCTCTACGTTTCGGCGACCCAAGGCTGGAGTGTTTTTCTGACTGAAATGGAAAACACCACCACCGGCGGAAATCATTGGGGCTGGCCATTTATTTACATTCCGTGGCTGGTGGTCGCGACAGCGCCGTGGTCGCCGCTGGTCGTTCTTGCCCTGTATGACGGCATTCGCAAATGGCGAATCGAGCAACCCGTGCGTGTCGTCTTGATCTGGATCGGTGCGATTCTGATTCCCCTGTGCATCAATGGCAACAAGCAGCTTCATTATCTCCTGACGCTCATGCCGCCGATGATGATTCTCATGGCATGGATGATTTCGCAGTGGCCGATGCGCTGGCAGAAGCTCATCGCGACTGTTTCGGTGATTTCGATCATCGGGATGTCGGTCGTGGTGAATTTTGTCGCGCCCAGTCGGATCAAACATAACCCGCGCATGACCGCCGCCCAGATCAAGGCGCTGGGTGGCACATCGTACGTATTTTATGGACCAAATTTCAGCCTGCCGCTTTGTTTTAATCTGCGCAGCACGATTCCCTCGGCCGCCGATGCGAGTGAGTTGCTCAGGATGTCCTCGCCGGGCACTATTGTGATTGCGCAGACGAAGAACAACGCCGCGCCCCCGCCGCTGCCGGCGGAGTTTGTCTATCTGACGCGCCTCGAGGCCGATGAGCAGACGCTGGACTGTTACAAGTTTGAATCGAAATGAAATTGCGCAACACGATTCGCGGGCTGTTTCTCCTCTGCGTCGCATTGGCGACGTTTTTGCCGTTTATTAGCTTGCGCGCGATTGTGATTTCGCATGAAGGCCGGGTCTATCAGGTCGCTCGTCAGATGGCCGAGTCCGGCTGGCCGTGGAATCACAGCAACATCGACATCCCCATTCCCGGCTGGGTCGATACACCCGAGGGAAAGCGCCTGCGCAGCGAAGTCGGCGGGCCGACGATGAGCGTCAATCCCTGGCTCGTGCCGGTGCTAAATGGCGGCATTCGACTGCAAAAGCCGCCGCTGCCCTACTGGTGCTCGGCCGTCATGTTCAAACTCTTCGGGCTCGGCGAAGGAATGTCGCGGTTGACTCCGGCGATCCTGGGCGCAATCAGCGTGCTATTGATCTGGGATTTAGCCCGCAAACTGCTCGGCTCGGTCGGCGGGTGGTATGCGGGGCTGATCTGGTTTTCCAGTTATTTCATCGTCGATGAATTCCGCAAATCGATGGCCGACCCGTATCTGGCATTTACGGCACTAGTGGCGACATGGGCTTGGATCCGCGCGACGCGGAGCACTTGGCCGGGGGTGTGGGTCGTGCTTTCGTACGTCATCGCCGGCTTGAGCATCCTGGCGAAAGGCCCGCTGATCCTTCTTTTCGCAATCGTTTATATCGCGGCCTATCACATCTGCTATCGAAAATCACTCCCCAATGGCTGGAAGAATCATGCGGTGGGAATTGCGCTGTTCGTGCTCATCGCCGCTCCGTGGTATGTGATCATTTGGCAAAATATCCCCCACGCGATCAATCTCTGGGGTTACGAATCGTTCGGCGAATTTGGTGAAAATGCAGAAAAAGTCCGCCCCTGGTGGTTTTACCTGCCGAACCTGCTTCAGATCACCCTGCCATGGACACCCCTTTGGATCATGGGCCTGATCGAGCCATTCAAATATCGCAAACGCCGGCGATGGTTTGCGCTGGTTTGCACGATTGCAATCGTGCTGGTCTTTTCCCTGTCAAATGTGAAAAAAAACGCCTATCTACTACCGCTCGTGCCGATTCAGACGTTGTTGGCGGGACAGGGCTTGGTCTGGCTGACTGCGATTTTTCGCAAATATAAAAAGCAACCCGTGGCATTTCCAATGCTGCGATTGACGGTCATCGCGCTGGTCTTTGCCATTCTGATTCAGATCTTCGTGAGCATATTCCTGACGATGCAGGACAACAATCGTTCTGCCAAAGACGCCGCCCGTCTGGTCGAGCGGATGATGGAGGATTCGCCGGACACTTCGCTCTTGGTTTCGCGCCTGCCAGAGGAAGCGTCGGTTTATCTCACGCACTTGGATTATCGTGATTCGAAGGATTCCAAGACTGTCCTGCTTATCGCGGATGACTCGCACAAGGGTCACGCCAAAGAAATGGCGGACGACATCAGCAGCACCATCGCCGGACCAGTGGTATCGCGCGAAGAAATCCCCATCCCCAACAGCCGCGGCCCCCGGTGGAAGGTCTTCAAACTGACGATTGGCTCATCTCCCGCGAGCGGTCCAGCTCCGTCGCAACCCGATATCCCAGCACCCGCGACTTCATCCAGCGGATCGCCAGCAAGTCGCGGGAGCTCTTGAACAATCGATTCCACACGCCGTATTTGCTTTGGCCGTGCAATCGTGGGTTGTTCGAGACGGGAATTTCCGTCACAGTGCACCCCTCCATCTTGAGCAGGGTCGGAATAAACCGATGCAGTCCACGATACAGCTTCATCTTGGCGACACATTCTCGCTTAAAACATCGATACGTGCAGCCGGCGTCTGAAATATTTTCATCTGACAGTTTATTTCGCACCCAATTGGCAATGCGTGAACTGGCAACGCGGATGAAATTATCCCCTTCCGATCGTGATTCCACACGTGTCCCGCAGACGCAATCGACGCCGGATTTCAATGCTTCAAGAAATTTGGGAATGTCCTTGGGATCGTTCTGAAGATCGGCGTCCATCGTCATCACATACGTGCCGCGTGCCGCTTTCATGCCGGCATCAGATGCCGCGGTTTCCCCGCAATTTGCAGCGAATTTCAATCCGCGTACGCGCGGGTCTTTAGCTACGACCTTTGCGATCTGCGCCCATGATCCATCCTTGCTGCCGTCGTCGGTATAGATCAGCTCGAATGCGATATTGTTCGGATCGCAAACCGCGCACACCGCCTCATGCAGCAGGGGCACGTTTTCTTCTTCGTTATAAACCGGAACAACGATGCTCAGAATTGGAGTAGGCATAAATGGTTTACGGTTCATGTTAAAGCGCAACCGGCTTGCCTCCATTGGCAGCCGATTCGTACATCGCAAGAACAATCTTCACTGCCTTGCGGCATTCGGCCCCATCGACCTCGGCGTCCTTGTTCTGCGCCCAGGAATCGAAAATATGCTGCAAATTCGCCAGATGGAAGTCCGTTGCGGGCTGAGGCTGGAGCATCTGGTCATCTTCGGGTTTTGCTTCCTTAAATTTGTATTCCTTGATCTGACCTTCGACGACGGCCGAGCCGAGTGGCCCACCAATTTCAACCCGCGCCGGTCTACCCGGATGCATTGCGGTCGTTCCAACGACCGTACCCAAGGCACCGTTTTCAAATAGCAACGTGGCCGAAAGCGAATCTTCGACTTCCAACTGCTGATGCATGCGCCGCGCCGACATTGCGCTCACGCTTTTCACTGGACCGGCCAGCCATTGAAGCAAATCGATCGAATGGATTGAGTTGTTCATGATCGCGCCGCCACCATCCACGTCCTTAGTGCCGCGCCAGCTCTGGTAATATTTAGCCTCGCGATACCAGAGCACAAACGCCGCCGCCCAGGTGATCGAACCGAAGCGTCCCTGCTCCAGCGCGGATTTGACGATCCTATTGGCAGGGTTCCATCGGTTCTGGAAGATTCCCGCCAGTCGCACACCCGCCTTTTTCGCGGCCGAGATCATCGAATCGATTCGCTCGAGTGTGATATCCAATGGCTTTTCGCAAATAACGTTGATCTTGTTCTCAAACGCCGCCATGGCCGCATCGGTGTGATAGGCGCTAGGCGTAGCAATATGCAAAACGTCGATTTGCTCGGCCGCAAAGAGCGCTTTCAAATCTGGATAAATCGGCGCGGCCGCTTTGTGCTTATCCAGCGCCGCCTGTGCGCGGTTTTTATCGACATCGCAAACCGCCACCAGCTTTGCATTGGTCGTTTTCCCCAGCGCCCTCACGTGATGCTCACCGGCCATTCCAGCGCCCAGTAGCGCACACCGATAAACTCGATTATCCACCATCTTTACTCTCCAATTCCTCGACCGAAATTCGCTGTCGCATCGATCGCAGCATGTACCCGCATGCAATCCAAATCACCGCAACAACCGCTCCTGCCAAAGCAAGGTATCCGGCGCTGTCCATCATCGATGCCTTAACCATTCCCGCGCCGACGAGTGCAGCAGGAATCGCTTCGGGCAGCGCGCCCAGTAAAGTACCGACTAGAAAATCCACATGTTTCACGTGCGATAGCGCCAAACATGTGTTGAGCAGCATCGCGTGGCCGGGCAGTTGGCGCACGAGAAAGACGCCGGCGATGCCGTGGTCGTGAATCATGTCGGCCCACTTGGTTAATTTCGGCCAGCGATTGAGCACCCAAGCCCGGCCGTTGTGTCGAATGACCAGAAACGCGATGTAATTGCCCAGCAAAGCGCCTAATTGCGTGACGATTAATCCGGGCCACAGACCAAATACAACGCTGCCCAGAGCACACAGGAGCAATCGCGGCACGCCGCAACTGACCAGAACCGTTACCGCAACAATGGAAACGGGATAAACCCAAAGCCCCAACCCTGTAAGTCTCGCGCGAATTTTTTCCGCATCGGCCAGCCATGCGCGGATTGGTGTCAGGTGCACAACCATCGCTGCGGCCAGCAGCGCAAGACCCACCAGAGCCAGCCGCCAGAACGATCCGCCCGCGGGACGCGGTGAATTCGTTTCCGGTTCCAGACCCGTAGGCGCCCCCGAAACGTCGGCGGTGGACTGCATGAAAGTCTCAGCGTATCACGGCTGCCCTGTCGTTTGGTGCTTATTTTACAAATTGCTTGATCGCACTGGCAACGGTCTTGACCTGATCCTCCGCCAGGGTCGGGAACATCGGCAGGCTCAGAATGCGCTTGCAGTATTCTTCCGTGCGCGGCAGCGGTGGCAATGCGCCGTACAGCTCGGTAATGGCCGGTTGAAGGTGGTTCGGCACGGGATAATGCACGCCGGTCTCGATGCCCTGCTCCTTGAGCGATCGCGCCAGACTCTCGCGGCGATCGTTATCGGGCAGACGAATGACGAACATGTGATAGACGCTCTCAGTAATGCCCTGCTCATCGCGCGGCGGAAGGACGATGTTCTTCACACCTTCCAATTCGCGACGATACCATTCCGCGGCGCGACGACGGCCGGCATTGAGTTCATCCAGCACTTTGAGCTGCTCGCGCCCGACGGCCGCCTGGATTTCGTTGAATCGCAGATTGAAACCGACCTTTTCGTGCAGGTATTTATCCTTGCGCCCATGGTTGCGGAGCATACCGACGCTCTTGGCGATGGCTTCATCGTCGGTGAGGATCGCCCCGCCGTCGCCATAAACGGTGAGATTCTTCGATGGATAGAAGCTCAGGGCTGCATGAACGCCATAAGCGCCGGCGCGTTTACCTTTGTATTTCGCGCCATGAGATTGAGCACAGTCTTCGATCATCCACAGCCCGTGCTGCTGCGCGATCGATTGGAACGCATCGATATTCACCGGCCGACCGTAGAGGTGCACCGGTAAAATGCCGACCGTGCGTTTGGTGATGCGCTTTTTGGCGTCTTCAGGGTCAATGTTGTAGGTGTCGTCAATATCACAGAAGACCGGCTTAGCGCCGGCGTGGATCATCGGTTCGATGCTGGGAAATGCAGTGAGCGAAGGGACGAGAATCTCGTCGCCGGGCTTGAGTTTCTGAGCCAGATGTAGCAAATGCACTGCGGCGGTCCAGGACGAGCTGAGCACACAGAACTTTCGGCCAAAAAACGCAGCAAGTTCTGCTTCAAACGCCTTGCATTCGCTGCCGAGGATGTAGTTGCCGGACTTGACGACTTCCAGAATCCGGCGATCGATAATTTCGCTTTGATGCACGCGCGATAACGGTATTTTGCCTGCCATGGCAAAGCCTCCTTGAACGATTGATATTATAGAAATGGTGGGCAGGGTAAAGATGGCCATGCCAATTGAATCCCCCTCAGGGCAGATGGAACCAATTGTACTGGCTTGCAAAAACATCCCATGAAATGGCTATTTCGGAGATGGTCATAACGGCAGCGATAATTCCCAATAGCGGCCACTGCAAAACTTGCAGTCTCCGCCATTTTGTGGCCTGCTCGATTCCCCGAACCAGAAGAATCATAAACGGAACCAGTGCTGCGAAAACCAATCGCCCCGACGTGAAATAGGGTCGCTGGCGCGACGGATAGGTGCAGCGGCCGAAGTCAAAACGAATGGATAGATAAACGATCAACACAAAACTCAGCAGCAACATAATCCAGCAGAGAATCGCACCCGCCTCGCCAGATCGCCCCAGGGCGCAAAGCAGAAAAATCGTGGAGATGGCCACATAAAACCAATCAGCCGCGGGAGAAGTGAGCGGGGTTTTGTACCATGTGAACTCGCCGCGCCACAACGTCTTGATCAATTCCGCCCCGAAGTCGGCAAATCCTGTTGGAGTGAAGATTGGATTATTCCAATATTCATTGAAAGGTTTGGCCGTCCAAGTTAGGACATAGCTCTTGCCGGCCGTTCCGGTCGGATCGCCGCTGACGATGTAATATCGCAACATCAAGGCCATCACCGGCAGCACCGCACACAGCAACATCGTGATAGGAACGCTCCATTGCCTCCGAAATGCGCCGACACGAATGCTTTTCCAAAGCAAATAGAAACAAGCGGCCGCCACGATGAGAACAACGGGAGCATTGGTTAATTTTGTCAGGCAGCATCCAGCCGCACCGATTCCCGTCGCAATGGCCAGTCCGATGTTGCGATTTTCTTTGCGGAGCAATCGGAGCAGAAAAATGAATGTCAGGGTTGCCAATGGCGCGGAGAGCACATCATTGGTGATCCCGTAAAACGCATCCTGCGGCAGCAACGCGATCAGAAACGGCACCCCCAGATATACGAATCGGGAAGAGGGAAATACCGCCTTGGCCAGAAGGTAAGAAAGCCAGACCCAGAACGCGTAGATCGGGACATTCAGGAAACGCACCCAGTAGATCAGCTCGCCACCACGCACGCCGAGCACTTTGCCGATGTTGTGCCACCCGCCGGCGATCGTGTAATAAAGCGGCGGTTCCATCGCTTCAAATTGAATCTGCTGCTCCCAGATGGGCTCATTGCGGTTGTAAATGCGTTGTTGCTCATCTTGGGGTCTTTGCCAAAGCGGCGGGGAAATCTGGCCGTTGGGGAAATCCGACGGTGCGTAGTGATATTCCGGCGTTTCATAAACAGTGATCAGCGCCGATGCTTCGGGGCCGAGCGTGACGATCGATTTGGGCAAATCGCCGTGCGAATAGCGGCAGACCAGATCGAAATGAAGCTGCTCATCGATGTTGTTGATCGGAGGAAACGCCGCGGCAAAGACAAAGACCCGAATCGCGGCCAGCAGACATAAATGAGTGACGATAAATCGATCCCCAAAACGTGATGCCGGCGCATTTTTCAGGGGAGAAACCGCACTGTCGAGATGAGCATCAACGCCGGTAGTCATAGGGGCAAGCCATCGCCCATTCTACAACTGCGGCAATTGGATCACCAATCGAGTGTGCCTCGCCAGGCGGTCGTCAGTTCATCGACTTTGACCTGACAATTCTCACCGGCTATCAACGTTGCGTCATGTGTCACCTGACCGAGCGGTTTGAGCGCTACGCCACGCAGACTCATCAGTTTTTCAATGTCGCTAATGCGCTGGGAATGAATTTCGACCAGGTATCGCGCATTGGATTCTCCAAAGGGATCGTCGCATTGGATGTTTAAACCCATTCCCGACGCAATGCACATTTCCGCAGCTGCGACGAGTGATCCGCCGTCGCTGATGTCGTGACAGCTGAGGATCCAGCTGCGCGAAATCGCATCGGCGACGGCGCGGTGCACCGCGGCTAGCGCCGGCAGACTGATCGATTTCGGCGAAATCATAAACAACCGGCCTTCAGCGGAATCTTTCAGGTCCATGGTCACGCATTTACGCGCATCGTTGATCACGCCGATCGCACTGATCAGCAGCGTCCGCGGAATACGAATGACTTCCTTGGTTTCCTGATTGGTGAACTGATTGTGCAGCGAATCCTTGCCGGAAATGAACGGCACGCCGTACGCGAGCGCCGCCGCGCGACATGCTTCGCACGCCGCGACCAACGTACCCATCGTGGTCTCATCCTCGACGCTGGGCCAGCAGAAATTATCCAGAATCGCCAGCTTCGACGGATCGGCCCCGACACAAACCGCGTTGCGAATCGCTTCATCAATTGCAGCAACGGTCATCGCATAGGGATCGTCAATCTGCGGCGACATACCGTTGGAAAGAACAACCGCCTTGTTGCTGTTGTGCTTGGGCCGAATTACCGCTGCATCAGACGGGCCAATCTGAATCGGTCCAGTTAGCGGTTTAACGACGCTGCCTCCTTGTACTTCGTGATCGTATTGCCGAATGATCCAGTGCTTGGAAGCGATATTGGGACTGGCCAGCAGTGAAAGAAGCCGATCGCGCACCGAACCAGCGCTGTCATCAGGATTCGATTTCTCCGCGCGGGGGGCTGGAACAAACGCCTTTCGCGTCGGCATCGGAATGCCGTCGTGCACGAAACGCATGGTCATGCGCCCGACTTCATTGCCCTGATAATTCAGGACCAACTCGTGATGATTGGTCCCGAAATAGCCGATCACCGTGCCTTCGACATTTTCGCTTTTGCACAGCACGAGCAGCTGATTCACTTTGTCTGGAGGCACCGCCAGCACCATGCGTTCCTGCGCTTCGCTGATCCAGATTTCGTCATACCGGAGCCCAGCATATTTGAGCGGGACTTTGTCGAGCTCGACAAATGCACCGATCTGTTGACCCATCTCGCCCACCGCGCTGGAGAGCCCCCCGGCGCCGCAATCGGTGATGGCATTGAACAGGCCGCGGTCGCGGGCTTCGAGGATCACATCCGCCACTTTCTTTTCGGTAATGGCATTGCCGATTTGCACAGCGTGGCTGAATTCGTCGGCGTGCGTGTCGGTCAACTCGGCCGATGAAAACGTCGCGCCGTGGATGCCGTCGCGCCCTGTGCGGCCGCCGATCACAACGATCGCATCGCCCTTTTGCGATTCTTTTTCGATTTTGTTTCGCGGGATCAATCCCACGCAGCCACAGAAAACCAGGGGGTTTCCGATGTAATTTCGATCAAAATAGACCGCGCCGTTGACGGTGGGAATGCCCATGCGATTGCCATAATCGCGCACGCCGGCCACGACCTGCTGCAAAACCCGCTTGGGATGAATCACGCCGCGCGGAAGCTGATCGATCGGCGTATTCGGGTCGGCCACGCAAAAGACATCGGTGTTTGCGATCGGCTTTGCCGCCAAACCCGTGCCAAGAATATCGCGAATGACTCCGCCAACGCCGGTCGCACTGCCGCCGTAGGGTTCGATAGCGCTGGGATGGTTGTGCGTTTCGACCTTGAAGCAAACCGCATCGGTTTCATCGAACGAAATCACGCCGGCGTTGTCCTTAAAAACCGACAGGCAAAATCCCGGTTCGCGCTCGATCAGTTGCTGCGTAGCTGCAAAGATCGTGTCTTTGATCAGATTGGAATATCGCCGCAGGACGTTTCCCTTTTCATCGACGACTTCGACGGCGCTTTTCAGCGTCTTGTGAACGCAATGCTCGCTCCAGGTTTGAGCCAGCGTCTCCAGTTCGATATCCGTCGGCTCGCGTCCGCGCTCGCGGAAATAGGCCTGGATCGCTTTCATCTCGGCCAGCGATAAAAACAGATGTCCTTCGCGGCTGAGTTTTTTCAATTGCTCGTCATTGAGCTTGCGAATTTCGACGGTGCGGAGATTGAAATTGTACGGCTGGCCCGTGGCGAATTGCTCAGGCACAAACGGCTCGAAGTGCACCGATTCGATCACACCGTTGGCCAGTGCGCGAAACGCGATGCGTTCGAGCTCCGCCCGATCGATCGCGTGATCCATCACATACGCTCGCCCCGTGCGGACTTCCTTCACGTCGATCCCCAGATCGCGAATCGCCATTTCCGTGGAAGTCGCGACCGGATCCATCACACCAGGCTTGAGGTGAATCTCGATTCGATTCGATTTCCCCGACGGGGCCGAGCGCGATTCCTCGACGATCGGATCTGCTAGCAACTCGCGCGCAGCTCGGCGGATTTGAGCATTTTCCGCCGGTGAATCGATCAGAAAAATCCGATACGACGTGATCGGCCCTACATCCGCGCCAAACTGCGCGATTTGGTGCCGCACCATCTCGCCGACTGGATCAACCTCGCCCTTCGTCCGCACATCAACACGATGGATCATGGCGGAATTGTAGCAACTGCCGACTCGCGATGTCAGAGCACAAAAACCTTTATTGCCCAAGAACTTCCTTCAGAAAATTCTTCATTGCCTCCCATGAGCGCATGTCGGCCTCTTTGTTGTACGCCGCGCCCTGGAGGTGATATTGGCCGACGTCGGGATTGGTGAACGCATGCACGGCCCCACTGTACTGAATTAATTCCCAGTCGGCGTTGGCTTTTTTCATTTCATCCATGAACGCGCTCACATCGGCCTGCGGGACGAACGTATCGTCAGCGCCGTGGCAAACCAGCACTTTGGGCTTGATGCTGGTCTCGGTCTGGCCAGGGATCGGCCCGATGCCGCCGTGGAAACTGACGACGCCGACGATCGGCATGTTGTTCCGCGCCATCTGCAAAACGCAGGTCCCGCCGAAGCAATAGCCGATCGCGGCGATCTTATTCGGATCGACTATGTCCTGCGCCTTGAGCGTATCAAACCCCGCTTGCAGCCGGGCCATGGCGGTCTTCATGTCGTTCTTGATCGAGTTGGACCATTCAGTCGCCTTGGCGACTTCGGTCGTCACCTTGCCTTTGCCATACATGTCGATGGCAAAGCCGACGTACCCCAGCTGCGCGATTTGCTCGGCCCGGTGGTGCGAATAATCGTTATTCCCCCACCACTCGTGAATGACAATCACCGCCGGGCGACGCGCGGTGTTGGTGTCATCCCATGCGAGATAACCTTCCAGAACGGTGTCGCCTTGCTTGTATTCGATGGTTTTGGTTTTGATGGCTGCGTGGGTGATGCTGCAAAAAACCAGTCCGCAGAGAAGTCCACCGATCAAACGCATGTTCGCTCCTTTATTTTTGGAGTAATAAAGCTACACGAACCGGGGAGGGAATTGAAAGGGGCAAAGCCATGAAGGGATGGGGAGAGCGCAGAACCGTCCGCCGCGCTGCGGCCTTGACCATTGGCGGGGTTCTGGAGCATGGGTGGTACCTACCTACGTACCCGAGCACAGAATTCGCCTAATCGAACGGGCGGAGGGTTGGCGTTGAAATGGCCCAGATTCACGCCGTTTTTTAATTCGACGTGAATTCGAGGTGCGAATACCGGTCACGAGTGACCGGGCTAAAAAATTGATGCTCCCTCAACTCACCCGCAGAATTGTCCGATTCATTCTTTTCGCCTCATTTTCGCCTTGGTTCGAAAATATTAGCAAACACTTTAATTAGCTTTATTCCTATAAGTAGTTTTTTTGATGGTTATTGTAATTTTTAATAGTTCCGAAACTCAAATTTGGCGATTTCGTCCCTTTCTTCAATCGAACCGGAATACTATCGCAACATAGGTGAAACATACCCCGTTCATCCTTCTTCCAGTTGCATGCAAGGCGCGCTCCCAAATTCGCATTTCTGCGTCCCGCCGTCGTGGATCTTCATACATCTTCACGTTCGTTTTGAACCCAAACTTTTTCCACCCTTCACTTATATAGCCACCCTTTGGCCGACCATCGAAAATGGCCTGCACCTTATAATTGGATCCCCAGCCGATTCTGGTGACAATGTCTCATATGTGGGTCATGCGACTCGTCCTCGGCGGGTTTTGCCTGATGGGCCAATCCGTTGATCTGCGAAGGAAATCCTCGCTCTCTGTGGATGGTTCGGCTTCGTGCCAGGCTGCGCAATGTCCCCGATTTTTCGGTGGATCATGTTATCGATGTGGCCGCGTGCGAGGCTGGCACAGGTGCAAGCCGCTGATTACACAAATCTTTAGCAATTCAGATCGATGCGATAAAATCCCTCCGTCCAATGTCCGCCGATCCACCCAAGGCCGTTCCGATTCTGGGCTACGCCACGCGGGCTGCGGATGGGGTGCCGGAATTTCACGGTGAGGCCGAGGAATTGCTTGATGCGGGCGGCTCGCCGAATGACCTGCGGCGGTACTTTGTTCAAACCGAAGATGCATTGAAATATTTCGCGCGGTCTATGACACGGCGATACGCACCCGAGATGGCGGGAAAGGTCTGCTGCATCTGCATTCAATTAAATGAAATTCGTATTTTGCAGCTGAAATGGTTCGCGGACGTGAACCGGCGATTTTTCGAATATCATCTGCGCGAAGAGAACCTGCGTGAATATTTTTATACCCACCACGCATTTTGTGATGCGTGCCTGAACCGTTGGACGGTGCGGCTGGCAAGATTCGCACAAATTCGACGGGTTTTGCATTGGCTGGCGGTGAGCATCAGCGCCGCCTGGCTTTTGTGCGCGATGGTTGATCGCCGCGAGAAACTTCCACTAGGACCGCTGTTTTGGGTGGTCATTGGGGCTTGGATCATTTCGATCGGCGGGCAGATCATTCTGAATAAGATGGGTCGTCGACACTGGCCGGTGGTAATGCATGCGATCACGGACATGGACTGCACGCTGGTGGGGATGAGCGATATTCTGGATCCCAGCGAGTTCGAAATTGTGGATAAACCTGGCGTGGATAACAAGAATTATCCTATCTAGCAAAAGGTTAACCCCGTTATGATCACGATTTGGCGGAAGAGCGTTTATGGATTAGAATTGAGAGTTTCGGAGGAGCATTGGAACTGCGCTCAAAGCCCCGTCAAATGCGGAAAATCGCGAATTCGCTGCTTTTGGGGCTGATGATCTCCGTCCCGGCGCGGGCGGCCACCTATTACGTCGCGACCAACGGAAATGACGTCGCCAGCGGCGATATCAATCACCCCTTTGCCACGCTAAGCCAGGCGCAGGCGGCGGCAGGGTCGGGGGATACCGTTTACATTCGCGGCGGAACGTACACCAACATGACCGTGGCGGCGACCGATGCGACCTATCAATACGGTCTGAACTTCACCAAGAGCAATATTAGCTATCTTGCCTATCCCGGAGATTCGCGGCCGATTCTCGATTTCACCAGTATCCAACCCACCACGCTCCGCGTGTGCGCGATTCAGGTGACCGGTACGGGCAATACCTTCAAAGGATTCGATGTTACCGGCGTCACCGCGGGGACTTTAAAACAGGCAGATAATTGGCGGATCACCGGCAATAGCAATACGTTCAACCAGATCGTCACGCGCAATGATCAGGGGAACGGGTTTTATTTTCTATCGCATTCGTCGAATAACCTGGTGCTGAATTGCGACTCGCATGACCTGGTCGGTGTCAACGGAATTTCCGCGGGCAATACGGATGGGTTTGGCTGTCACTCAGCCGGGACGGGAAATGTCTTCCGCGGCGATCGCTCCTGGGCCAACAGCGACGACGGTTACGACTGCATCAGCAACACCGGCGGCGGCGTGACGTTCGACCACTGCTGGGCGTACGACAATGGCCGGCTCGATGGAAATAAAAACGGCTTTAAGATCGGCGGATTTGGAAACACCGGCGGCGCGTTTCCTGATCCCCCGCCGGTACATACCGTCATCGATTGTCTGGCCGCCAACAACGGCGCGAATGGCTTTTACGCGAATCACCAGCCCGGGCAGGCCGCCAACTGGTACAACAACACCGCCTACAACAATCACGGCAACTTCAACATGCTCGAGGCGATCGACACCAGCCCCGCGAACAGCTCGGTAGCCGGCACGCGCGAAGTGCTGCACAACAACCTGGCGTTCACCGGCACGGGAATTTCCAACATCAACGAATCCGGCGATATGGTGGCGAACAACTGGTACAACCTGCCGGTCACCGTCAGCAGCGCCGATTTCCTGAGCACCGACGCCACCCAGATGATCCTGCCACGCCAAGCCGACGGCAGCCTGCCCAACATCACCTTCATGCACCTGGCGGCCAACAGCGATCTGATCGATAAGGGGATCGACGTCGGCCTGCCGTATATCTATTTCGCACCGGACCTGGGGGCTTTCGAAGTGCCGGAGCCCAGCGCTGCGGCCGCGATCTTCGGTGTACTCGTCGCAGTCGCTCGGCGACGACGGTAAATCGTCACTTCATTCAAAAATCTATTTGCTGACAAAGGACAGCGCAGGTTCGAGTTGCCTCACCAGCGTTTGGCGCGATTGTTGGAATTCTGAATAGCTTTCAACGGGGAACTCCCCATGGCCGCCGCGGAGTGTGGTTTTGAGGTTGATGCGGTCGGGCGCGATGGTGTAGCTGGCGCGGGCGTCGCCGAAACGTCCGGCGTTTTGTTGATCGGTCGGTTTGGCCAGCAGTGTCATTCCGCTGGGCCAGATGAGCGTCGTATCGCTTTGAATGCGTGTGGGTTCGCGGATTTCAAACGGTGCGATGCGCGTCCCGCCTTGCGTGGGCAGGAGCCAGAGCCGTTCCCAGCAAGCCGGAACCGTGCCGACGAGCTGGTTTTGCACGCGCATAAATCGTGATGGAATCGTGTAATCGATGTTGATCACGAGTTGCTGATACGGATCGAGCAGTTGATCGACCGACACCTTGCGAATCGCGGCTTCGACGCCGGTGCTGGAGATCACTTCCTGCATGATCCGGGTGCGGTTTTCGGTCTTGGCGGATTTGAGGATCTCGCGCAGATAGGCCCCCAGCGTGCCGTTGGCGCGCACGGTTTCGTGAATCTGAAGATCGCCTTGTGCCTGGATGGTGATCTGGCGCGAGGAATCCAGTGTATTGGAATCGCTGGCCAAATCAGGCACGCGCACCAGTTGTGAAGCCCCCGCCGACAGCACCAGCACCTGTTTACCCGCCAGATAAACCGGCGGCGAATCGGTGGCGCGGATATCCTTGCCGGTGCAATCAAACCAGAGCCAGCTTCCGTCGCTGGCCTTCATGCAGGCAATGATGTGATTGAACTGATCCAGCGCAGGCACTTCTGCGGCGATGTCGTCCTCGGCATTGACCAGCGCCAGTTTCGGCTGATATCCGGCGCACAGCAGCAATTGATAGAGCAAAAATGCGTGGTCCTTGCAGTCGCCGTATTTATTGGCGATGGTTTGTTCCGGCTTTTGCGGAATTCGCGCCCGCCGGCCGAATTCGATGGCGCGATAGACGTATTGCATTTGCACATAGCGCACCAGCGCAGCCACGCGCGCCGTGTGATCCGTAATGCCCTGTGTGAGCTGCTGGGCCAGGGTTTTGCAGGTGGGATCTTCCTGCAAATAGTCCTTGACCATATCGAGATAATCATCCCCTTCCTCTTTCCAACTTGATGTGGGATCGCCCAGGACCAGGGATGGCAGATACTTGGCGGGCACAGTTTGCAGCGGTTCACGGATGATCGGCAGCAGGTTTTCCGCCTGCCAGCAGGTGGCGCCGTCGATCTGCGAGGATTTCACACCATTAAACGCAACGGTCCGCACATTTTTCGGATCCGCCCGCAGCACAAACGCCGACCGCTGCACCGGCATGCCCGAACTGAAGAAATGCCGATCAAACCGCATCTGTTTGGGCGGTGAGTTTTCCTCGCGCGTCGCGATGATCAGCACCGTGCACCCTTCGGCCAGGCCGGGGATTGGAATGTGCACCTGTTTTTCCAGCGAAGCCCGCTCGGCGCCGTCGGTATCCAGCACATAACAATCTTCAGGCTTACCGACTGAAACCTTGCCGCTGGCATCGGTCACTTCCACGCGATTGACGTAAATCGATTCGTTCAGTGGATCGAACTTCAGCGCGTAATTGTTCAGCACCTCAACCCCATCGCGGTTGACGATCTTGTATTTGCGCAGTTCGGTCTTGCGCCAGACCTTGCCCGGATCGAACTGCACAGCGTCGATCCGCGCGATGCAATATCCTCCGGAATCTTCAGCATCTGTGGGTTGGGTCGCAGGGATGTTGGCCAGCAGCGCATCGGGAATCGGCACCTGCTGAATCGCGTTTTTGATTAGCGTGTGATCCCCTTCGCCAAGCAGAGCTTCGACAATCCGCATCAATTCCTGTGCATCGCGGTTCGTCGGCGACTTTTTCAGTGCGATTTCCAGCGATGTCTTGGCATCGCGGTATCGCTTCAGGCCGGTCAAGGCGCTGGCGTGGGCAACGTATACTTCGGCGCGAGCAATTCCCCGTTTGATCAGATCCTCCGCCAGCACCAGCGCGCTGTTGTATCGGCCGGAGTCGGAATACTCGTTGGAAAGCATGTAATTGATGATGGGATCGAACTCAAAACCCTGCCGCATATCCTCCAGCACGACGATGGCGCGATCGTGGGAGCCTTTCTTGGCAAGCATCCGAGCATGCAATAAGCCGATCTCACGGCTGTTGAAATGCTGGCGATAGCGCTCGATCGCGGCGATCGCATCATCAAGCCGCTGCTGCTCGTCGAGCATGTTGATGTATGTTTCAAATGAAACATCGTCGCGGTACCCCTGGCGGAACAGCGATTCATATTGCGCTGCCGCTGAAGCCGAATCGCCCAGTGCGGCTTCGACCGTTGCGGCCCGCAGGTGCAAGCGCGGATCGGCTGGGAATTTTTGCAGCGCATCATGCACCAGCAGCCGCGCCAGCCGCGGCTGATCGGCCTGTAGATACGCTTCGGCGAGGTTGTCGATCACCTGGATGCTGTCCGGTTTGAGGGCGCTGGCGCGTTTGAAATATTCCACGCCATGTTCGGGCTGATGCAGATCATCCAGCGCCCGCACGCCCATGTCATTGAGAATCAATTCCGTCAGTGAAATCTCTGCCGGCGACATCGCGCTGCTGCCATGCACGAAATCGTTGTGCAGTGTGAGGCTGGTGAGCACATCGCCGATCACACCGAGCTTTTGAGGATTGGTCGTCCAGGCGTGCAGCATGAACAATCCCTTGCCATAATGCACAATCATGCGCACGTGATGGACTTCCTTGCCGGTTTCGGCGCTAGTGCGGTTGATGATCGCGCCGTTGGCGGTCCCGAGCTGGATCAATTTGGTGTTGGACTGTTCAAACGGAATGCCCAGCGTCTGGCAGGTGCAGTGCAGCAGCAGATCGAATCCATCGAGGCTCTCGCCGGGCGAAGCGACACCGACGAGCAATCGGGTGTCATTGCCATGCTGGGCGCCGAATTCGGCTTCGGTGCCCATTGCATCGTTCCAGCGTTTCCACCCCGGGCCGAAGTTCAGGGTGTAGTGATTTCGATCGGAGGAGTATCGGGCGATGGTCTCAAGATCCGCCGCAGCCTTGGGCGGCGGCTTGTTGGGGTCGAGCAGGCTGAACCCGCTCATGATCGAGTCAGCCTCCTGCCGCACGATATTGGCATCCTCGCGCCGGCCCCACAGTGCCAGGTGATACAACCGACCCTGATGCAGACCGACCCAATGCACATACGTGAAATTAATCCCGGCCACGGTCGCGTTGTTTTCCAGAAGCACACCCGGAACATCCGCGATCGTTTTGCTGGAGGGCTGGCCCCACTGCACACCAGCGGCTTTGGCCTGGACATTCACTTTGACCAGTTCCGCCGCCTGATCGAGTGATATTGGCGATTCAACACCGACATTGGTCTCCACCACTGCAAATCCCAAATCGGGGCTGGGGCTCAAATACGCCAGGCAGGAGTCAGGAACGATTTTTTTCGCATCGGCCCGTAGCCACGGTATGGGTGGCGGAACAAATGTGAAGTTCTCATCGACAAATTGGATCGGTTCGCTGGGGCGTGTCGATGCGGCTGCGGGTTTGGAAGAGGTGACACTAACGATTGCCTGATCGGTGGAATATTTCGAAACGATGGTTCGAACCACCCCCACGCCGCTGAGAACCAGCACAAGCCCGGCGATGCAAAATGCCCCGACGGCACGTTTTACACCAGATTTAAACTTGCCGGTTTGATGTCTTGCGTTGCCGTATCCCAGCGCAGCCAGAAACAACCCCAGCATTAGAAAGACCCCCGCCACAAACAATCCCGCCGTGCGCTGGAGATCGGCGCTGATGCTGTGCTGCTGCTCAAACAGAATTCCAACCAGCGCACCGATGATCCAACTCAGCAAAACCAGTGTCAGTCCAAGGGAACTTTTGGCGTTCTTTAAGCGTTTACGGCGCGCAACGATCACAAGCGATACAATGCTCGCCGTCACAAAGCTCAACAGAATCGCAGCCAGAGATGCGCCCCACATAACATCTTCATCGACAATCAGAGTGCCCAGAAATGCCAGTCATCCGGGAATGAAACATTCCCCGCAAAATCGGAGAAGTTTCCCGGTCTTCTCAGCTTACATTTTACCACATCATCCGTTTTCAAAGCTTAATTTTCGGATTTGGCGCGACAGTTGTTGAATATTTGGCTGCGATATGACTTCCGTATGTACTTGCTTATGCAGGGCTTATGTCGAACCGGCGTGATTTGTAAGGGAAATTACCGTTCATTTCTGCTTTAGAAATGTCGTTTTTGAGTCGGATTTGAGCGTCTAAGTTTCAATTGCGACCCCTTGTGGGGGGCTGTAGACTGACGCCCCGATTCAGTGGGTTTAACTGACAATTCGAACCCTTAGGGAAATCCTTAAGACGTTCATCTCCTTGGCCGATCTGGATATCGCGTAGCTAGAGGTGGGTTGCTAAGCCGTGAATTGAATGCATTGAGCCCGTTTTTATCGGGCCAGTGAGGGAAGAAAATATGAAGCCAGCCGTTTTGTCCCGTGGGCCATTGCGCCAGCGGGATGTTGCAGACATTTCGAAGCTCGCCGATCAATCAATCGTCGCTCGAATCACTTTTTTTGCCCAGACAAATCCCATGGGCTTGGCCGTCGCGGATGAATTGTGCAACCTGACCTGGTCGCAACTTGATCAGCAATCGAACCAACTGGCTGCCTATCTCAAACAGGCTGGCGCTGCGCCGGAAAAATGCGTTGGACTGTTCATCGAACGATCGACTCAATTCGTGGTCGCGGCGTTGGCTGTTATCAAAAGTGGTGCGGCTTATCTGCCGCTGGATCCCTCCACCCCCGCAGAGCGCGTGGCGTTTATCCTGCAGGATGCCGATGCGCAGATTCTTCTGACGCACGCCGCGACGAATTCACGCGCCGCCAACACAAAATGCCGCGTAATCAATCTCGATAGCGCTGCAGGTGCGATTTCGGCAATGCCAGTCGCTCCGCTGGGAATCGAAAATGATTCGCGCAGCCTTGCCTATGTGGTCTATACCTCCGGCTCGACGGGTAAGCCCAAGGGCGTGGAGATCATGCACTACAACTTGTGCAATCTCATTGATTGGCATCAGCGCGCGTTTGATGTGACGGAAAAAGATCGCGTCAGTCAGGTCGCGGGACTCGGATTCGATGCAACCGCCTGGGAAATCTGGCCGGCGCTAACGGCCGGGGCGAGTTTGCACATTGCCGGTGAAATGACGCGCCGCTCGCCGCAGACACTGCGCGAATGGCTCATTCAGCAGAAGATCACGGTCAGTTTCGTGCCAACGGTTCTGGCGGAACAATTGCTGCACAGCGCTTGGCCGAAAGAAACTGCGCTGCGGATTCTGCTCACCGGCGCCGACACGCTTCGCCGCCGGCCCATCGAAGGACTGCCCTTTACCTTCGTGAACAACTACGGCCCATCGGAATGCACGGTCGTTGCAACCTCCGGCGTGGTTTCGCCCGACAATACGGGCTCGCAACCGTCGATCGGTAAGGCGATTTACAACACCGGTACGCTGATTCTCGACGAGCAGCTTCGTCCGTTGCCTATCGGTGAACCCGGCGAACTTTGCCTCGCTGGCGCACACGTCGGTCGCGGCTATCGAAATAATCCAACGCTCACCGCCCAGAAATTCGTCAACTACACCAACGCCAATGGCCAGACCTTGCGCATCTATCGCACGGGCGATCGCGCCAAGATGCTGGAGAACGGCGAGATCGCATTTCTTGGCCGACTCGATGATCAGGTGAAAATCCGCGGCTATCGCATCGAAGTCGGTGAGATCGTCGCAACACTGGATCGTTATCCCGGCATCGAAGCCAGCGCGGTTGTCGTACGGGAAGAATCGACCGGCCCGGCGCTGATCGCCTATGTCATTCCGCAGGACGGCACGAATCTGACCGCGGCCGATGTTCGCGAATTTCTCGCGGCGCGTCTTCCCGATTACATGGTGCCGGCACGATTTGTGGCGATGAAGGCATTTCCGGTCACCAATCACGGCAAGCTCGATCGGGCCGCATTGCCCGCGCCGACTGCGGAGAACCTTTTGCCGGCGAGTGGTTCAGTTACGACTGCGCCAACAGCTGCGGGTAATGACGTCGAAAGCCGCATTGGCGAAATGGTCGCAACACTGCTCGGCCAGCCCTCGGTCGGGCATGGCGATAATTTCTTCATGCTCGGCGGGCATTCGATGCTTGGCGTGCAGCTGGTCGCCCGCATTCGCGATACATTTGGGGTGAAACTGACACTTCGACAGCTTTTTAGCGCACCCACCGTCGCCGGATTATCGGCCGAGGTTGCTCGACTCACTGTCAATTCAGGCCGATGAAATTCAATATCCCTCTCCCGCCGGAAGAGGGAGAAAGAAGATATGCACGCGCCCGCCGCAACCGCTGAAGTTCCGCTGAGCCTTTATCACCTTCTCGATCCGGAGGTGCTGGCTAATCCCTATCCGCTGTACAAGCGATTGCGCGATGAAGACCCTGTGCACTGGGACCCGTATCTGCATGCCTGGATCGTGACGCGCTATGAAGATGTCATCACGGTGCTGACACATTACTCGGCCAATCGCACACCGTCGCCGGCGTATTTCGAGGCGCTGGGCGCGCCGGAAGTCGCACCGATCGCCAAGGTGATGGTCAAGCAGATGCTGTTCATGGATGCCCCGGCCCACACGCGTTTGCGCAAGCTGGCGGGCGGCGCATTCGTGCCGGCGCGCGTGCGCGTGCTCAAGGAACACATCTCCGCCATCTGCAAACGTCTGATCGACGACATCATCAACCGCGGCGGCGATACGCTCGATATGCTCGCGGACCTCGGCGAGCCCTTGCCCGCGATCGTCACCGCTGAACTTCTCGGAGTTCCCGTCGAAGATCACGTGCAACTCAAAAACTGGTCAGTGACGTTCGCCGAAATGCTCGGCAATTTTCAGCACAATCCGGATCGTCTGGGCGACGTTCTCAAGGCGGTCGAGAATCTCACGAGCTATTTCCAGAACGCCATCGCCGAGCAGCGTAAAAATCCTCGCGATGGGCTGATCCGCACGTTCATGAACGCCGAAGTTGATGGCGATCGTTTCACCGACGAGGAAATCGTCGCCAACTGCATCGTCACGATGGTCGGCGGATTGGAAACGACGACGAATCTGATTACCAACGGCGTGCTCACGCTGCTGCGAAATCCGGATGAAATGAGATATTTGCGGAACAATCTGGCAATTATGCCCTCAGCCGTCGAGGAGTTGCTCCGGTTTGAAAGCCCCAGCCAGCATACCGCCCGGCTCGCGCCCGATGATGTGGAACTGGGCGGCAAAAAGATCAAGAAACGCCAAGCCGTGATTGCAGTGATGGCCGCGGGTAATCGCGATCCGCAGCGATTTGCCGATCCGGACAAACTTTATTTCGAACGACCTGACAATCGACACTTGGCCTTTGGCTGGGGCGCGCACTTCTGCTTCGGCGCTCCGCTGGCCCGGTTGGAAGGTCAAATCGCTTTCGACCAGTTGCTTCAGCGCTTCAGTCATCTTGAACTGACCGGCGACAAACTCGTCTGGCGCGATAATCTCGGACTGCGTGGACTCAAATCGCTCAAACTGCATTTCCGCCCATCATGACTGTTGCAACTGATATTTCCGCTCCGCCGCAGTTGCGGGTCGCTCGTTGGGAGGATTACGAGCAGATCCATCGGCTGGAGTCGTCGCATGGGCTGGGCACGCCGGAGTTGGACGACTGGCAAGGAATGTGGCACGACAATCCGCTCTGGCCGCGCCTCAAGAACGACTGGCCGATCGGTTGGGTGCTGGAGAATTCGCAGGGCCAGATCGTCGGTTCGCTTTTGAACGTGCCAACCCTGTACAAATTCCGTGGCCAGGATTTGATCTGTGCCAACGGACGCGGTTGGGTCGTCGAATCGGATTATCGCGGGTTCGCGCTGTGGCTGATGGATGAATATTTCAACCAGCCGGGCGCTGATCTGTTCATCAATACAACCGTCAACGCCCGGGCGGTGCAGACGTTCAGCACGATCTGCGCCAAGATTCCGCTGGGCGATTGGGAAAATGCTTCATATTGGATCACCTCCCATCGCGCTTTTGCGCAATCCGCGCTGAAGCGCATAAATGTGCCGCTGGCGGGCGCGCTTTCAGTCCCGCTGGGCATGGGATTGTGGCTACGCGATTTGGTTGTCGGCAAATCACTCCCACGCGGATCGAATAGCGTGAAAATCGAATCAGCTGATGGATTTGATTCACGATTCGATGAATTCTGGAATGAGCTGGTTCGTCAAAATCCGGAGAAGCTATTGGCTGCGCGGGATTCTACGACGTTGAACTGGCATTTCGCCATGCCGCTGCGAACCAATCGGGTCTGGATTTTCACCGCGATTAAAAACGGCTCGATTCGCGCTTATCTGGTGCTCAAGCGACAGGACGGCCCGCACGATATGCACCGAATGTGGGTGGCGGATTATCAGACGATCGAGCCGAATGACGATCTGCTGATGCCGTTGCTCCGGGCTGCGTTGAAACGGTGCAGTGCAGAAAAAATCCAATTGCTGGAAAACATCGGCGTCGGCGTGCCCAAAATGGCCGAGTTTGATCAGTTTGCCCCCCATCGGCGCAAACTTTTAGCGTGGTCCTTTTACTATCAGGCATCCCATTCGACTTTCCAAACCGAGCTTTCAAAACCCCAGGTTTGGGACCCCTCCACTTACGACGGCGATGCAACCTTTGAATAATCCTTAGTTCTTATGGTTAAATGATTTGACGGGACGGGGCCGAATCTTTTATGGTTTGACCCCTTGATGTCGAACTTGCCCTCCAAATCCCGTTTTCGGTGGCAGATTGTGCTGGCGGTCGTGGCGGGGATTTTTCTCGCGTTCGTGGCTGGGGCGTTTGTCGCGGACTTCAAGGTTTTCCCCTACCCGCAGCTTTTTGAAGACGCGTTTACCTATCTGCACGCCACCGAAGAGCGGCAGCAGACTGAGGATGATGCGACCGTCGAAAGTGAAACGGCCGCGCCGACGGGGAAGGTGACTGTCGCCGCTAAACCGGAATCGTTTCTCGGTTACACCTTCCTAACCTTCGATACCGGCCGACCTTCCACCGCGCGGCTGATCGATATGGATGGCAATGTCCTTCATGAATGGCATCGCGGCTTTCTCGACATCTGGCCGGACCATCCGCAGAGAACCAAACCCTCGCCGGAATCCGCCATGGCGTGGCGATATGGAATTCTCTTTCCCAACGGCGACATCATCGTAACCGTCAAAGCCATGGGTGATACGCCCGATGGTTACGGCCTGGCCAAGCTCGATAAGGATTCCAACGTCATCTGGGCGGTGCCGTCGAATTTCAATCACCATGTTTCAATCGCGGACGATGGTCGGGTTTTCGGCATGGTGCATGAATGGCGCGACACCAAGGCCAAGCCGGTCGATGGCGCAGATTTCCTGCCCAAAAGAGTGCTGGAGGATTTCGTCGTCGAGCTTTCGCCGGATGGAAAGGAACTTTCGCGCAGTTCGCTACTGGAAGCGTTGGCGACGCCGGAATATCGCGAGCTGCTCGGATCGTCCTATTTTAAATTCTACAGCACCAAGACATGGGACCCGATGCATCCGAATGATGTGGAATACATCAACGAGGAATTCGCATCCCATCATTCGTTTATGAAGCCGGGAATGCTGCTTATCTCGCTGCGCGATCTGGATGCGCTGATTGTTTACGATCCCAAGGCCAAAAAAGTTGTTTGGGCGAACCGTGGACCCTGGCAGCGACAGCATGATCCGGATCTGTTGCCCGGCGGAAACATCCTGCTGTTCGACAATCGCGGCGACAATATCAAAGGCGGCGGATCGCGCATTTTGGAATTCATTCCCGAAACCCTTCAAATGGTCTGGACCTATTCCGGCACAAGCGACAAGCCGTTCGAATCCGATAAATCCGGCGGCGAACAGCGTCTTCCCAATGGAAATACCTTGGTCTCCGAAGACGACGGCGGCCGGCTGTTTGAAGTGACTAAAGACGATAAAATCGTCTGGGAATACAAGGATGTTCGATTGCACCACGCCATGCGCGTAACCAAGGATTGGGTGCAATTCCCGTTGAAGCCGACGCCTAACGCAGTGGCGTCGAGCGGTAAATAAGCTGTACAGGAGTTGTCATATGACTTTCGGCGCAGAGCTATCCTACGTCGGCCCCGGCCCGGGTTTGACCATGGTGTGGGCGTTTCTCGGTCTGCTCGGCACGATCGCGCTGGCGGTGCTGTCGATTCTGATCTGGCCGATCCGAATGCTCATTCACAAGATCCGCGGGACCTCGCCGGATCAGCAAAATCCGACTGAATCGCAACCGCCCACAACTCAGCCGATGGATTCCAACAAGCCCGGCCAGTAATCTCCTCGAATGTTCGCTTTCCTCAAGCTTGGTGTTTATGGCCTGGTGATCGGCGCCGTGGCGATGCTCCTCTATAAATGGATCTCGCCGCAGAAGAAGCTGCTCGCACTAAAAGAAGAATTGGCCAGGGCGCAACGTGAATTGAAGGCCTACAAAGGCACTGATGGCCGCGAAGTGATGCGTCTTTCCAAAGCAGCGGTCGCTCCCGCGCTCAAACAGATGCTTCTAGTGATCGGCCCGGCGATCATCTCAATGGCGCCAGTGCTGTTAACGATGTACGGGTTGAGCTCGGTGTATCAAACGCACATTGCCCAGGGTTCGGGACCTTCGTGGTTGTATGCGTGGGAAACGCCGTACATGATCGGACTGACCATCTCAGCGATCGTCATGAAATTCGCTTTAAAAATCGCATAAAACCCTATGGCCGACGATTTTGAAGTTTCGCTGGGCAGTCATCTGATGTCAGGTGCTGTCCATCACGCCCGGCCGATCTGGAAATGGCTCGGAAATGTCGAAACCTGGATGATGCGCAACCAGCTCGGCGCGATCCAAATCACCAAACCGATTTACGTCTCAGGACTGGCGCGATCGGGCACGTCGATTCTCATCGAAATCCTCGCCTCGCATCCGCAAGTGGCAACGCATCAATACCGCGATTTTCCGTTTTTGTTCATTCCGTATTGGTGGAGGCAGACGCTGGAACGCAGTGCCCCGCCGGAAATACCCGCCAGCGAACGCGCCCATGGCGATCGTTTAATGGTCACGCCGAATAGTCCGGAGGCGATGGAAGAAGTGCTATGGATGGCGTATTTTCATCCTGGGCATTATCCGCATATCAGCAGCGTGCTCGATACTTCTTCATCCAATCCGAAATTCGAGCGGTTTTATCGCGAGCACATCCGCAAGCTGCTTTTGATCACCCACAAATCGCGTTATGCGGCAAAGGGAAATTACAATCTCACGCGCCTGGAATATCTGCTCAAGCTGTTTCCCGATGCGCGATTTGTCTTGCCGGTGCGTCAGCCGAAGGATCATATTGCTTCGCTAATGAAGCAGCACAAGCTATTCATCGCGGCCGCTGAGAAATATCCGCGATCGATAAAACATCTGGATCGCGTAGGGCATTTCGAATTTGGGGCGCATCGCCGCTGCATCAATGCCGATTTCAAGCCCGGTGTGGCGGAATCGATCGAAAAGCTCTGGCGCGACGGGGATGAAGTCCGCGGCTGGGCGCGTTATTGGGCAAGTTTATACGAATGGGTTGCCGATCGACTGGAGGCAAATCCGGCCCTCCGCCAGGCGACCCTGGTGCAGCGGTATGAAGACTTGTGCGATCAGCCGCATAAAACCCTGGGCAAAATATTGGCTCATTGTGAATTGATCGATGAAAATGATGCGCTGATCAACCGCTGGGCCCCCACCATAGCCCGGCCGACGTATTACAAGGCGCAATTTACGCCCCAAGAAGAAAACGCCATCTCCGACGAAACCCGCGACATCGCCGTTCGATTAGGGTATTCCCCGATAATTTCGTACTGATTTTTCCTGTTGACGGTTTTTTAGCTCCGTTCCTATCTTTTCACGAATCAAGCTGTGCGCGAACGGGAAGCGGCAGCGGGATCTAAACGCTGCAATGGGATGAGTTTAAGTTCGAATCAGTTTCCCAGTTCTGACGCAGTCATGGGCGGAAGCGTTCGCGACTTCCTGCGAAATGCGACGCATGCTGCACATCTGCGTTTGGATGAAATGGTCGGCCAGCGTTTGCTTGGCCCGGGTTTCACGCAATCCAATTACCTCAAACTATTGATCAACCTTCATGCGTTTATCGCGCGGTGGGAGCTGGAGATGGAACGGGCATTGGCCAGCGTTTTGCCTGGATTTGTTGCCGAGCGAAGCAAACTGCCGATGCTCCGCGCCGACATCGCCGCCATGCATGGACAGCAAGGGCCGACCCATGCAACACATGCGCCCGTGATCGGCTGGACCGATATCTCATCGGCTCTGGGGTCGATGTATGTTATTGAAGGCTCCACACTCGGCGGGCAAATCATCGCTCCGCGACTTCGCGAAAAGCTCAAGCTCGCACAAAACTCCGGCGGCACCGAATACTTCCAGAGTTATGGACCGATGGTTACGCGTCGCTGGCGGGAGTTTGTCAGCGTTCTGGATCGCCTGATTGCGCCCCAGGGGTTAAACAGTGCCGCGGAAAATGCGCTGTGGACGTTCAATACCATCGGAGCAATCTTCACCAACAGTCTTTCACCGGAGGCCTCGTAATTCAATCATGCTGACGATGGTCCATCCGCAATCGCTCGATCTGGACACGTGTGCTCGCGAGCCCATTCACATTCCCGGCGCCATCCAGCCGCACGGAATCCTGCTTGCGCTGCAAGAGCCGGAACTGCGCATCATTCAGGCCAGCGTTAATGCCCGGAATTTGGTCAATGGAAAACTTCAAAGCGTGGTGAATCAACCGCTAGCGAAAATCATCGGCGCCCCACAGGCCGAACAATTGCAGTCCAAGTTCAGTAAAATCAATGCCAACGACCGCGTGGTTCACTTGGGCACACTGCCATTGTCGTGGAATGGACAGACGAATCATCGGTTTGATGTGCTGATGCATCGTCATGACGGGGTGCTCATCCTGGAGCTGGAATCCAACGCCCGTGAAATCGGCGAACTGGATGATTTTCCTTCGCGCGTCATCGAATTTCTGGTCGGTCTGGAGCGCCGGCTGACACCCAACGAAATCTGCGACTTCGCCGCCCGTGAAATCCAACGGGTTTCAGGATTTGATCGCGTGCTGATCTATCGCTTTGATTCTCAATGGCACGGCATCGTGATGGCCGAGGCGCGAAACGAGAATTTGCCTTCTTACATGGGCCATCGATTCCCGGCTGCGGATATTCCCGCACAGGCGCGGGAACTCTATCGGCTGAATCGTTCGCGAATCATTCCCAACGCGGCTTATTCGCCGGTGCCGCTGGAGCCCGACATTAATCCGCTGACGAGCAAACCGCTCGATTTGACTTATTCAAGCTTACGCAGTGTTTCGCCGGTGCATGTCGAATACATGCGCAACATGGGAACGGCATCCTCAATGTCGTTTTCGATTGTTCGCGACGGGAAACTGTGGGGATTGGTTTCCTGTCATCACGCAACGCCCCGCTGGGCGCCATTCAGCCAGCGGCGGGCGTGCGAGCTGATCGCGCAAGTGCTCTCACTCCAATTAACCGCCGGTGAACGGCAGAGCAATATCGAGCAGCGCCTGCATCTTCGCCAATATGTCTCGCGACTGCTGGCATCGATGGCCGAGGCGGATGATTTTGTGGAAGGACTGGTCAATCGTCCGGACGATTTACTGGCGATGGTCGATGCCAGCGGGGCCGCCATCGTCACCCAGGATGTCTGCCGACTGGTCGGAAATACACCGAACGTGAAGCAGGTCCGCGAGATTGCCGAATGGCTGGGAACCCGTTTTCCGCGCCAGCAGGTGGTCCGGATCGACGATCTTCCCGAGCAGTTTTCAGCGGCCATGGAATATAAGACCGTTGCCAGTGGATTGCTGGCGGTTTCGGTCTCGCCGGCGACCAAGAGCTTTGTGATCTGGTTCCGACCGGAGGTCGTCGAAACCGTCGTCTGGGCAGGCGATCCCTATACAAAGCTTACACCGCTCGCCAATGGTGCGCTGCCGGAACGATTGAATCCCCGGACCTCATTCGAAGCCTGGCGCGAAGTGGTGCAGGGCACCGCCGCTCCGTGGACCGATGCAGAAGTCTCCACCGTCACCGATCTTCACGCCGATGCCGCTGGGATCGTTCTGCGCAAAGCGGAGGCGATGGCGGCGTTGACGGCCGAGCTTCAGCGCAGCAATCGAGAGCTGGAAGCATTCAGTTACAGCGTTTCGCACGATTTACGCGCCCCCTTCCGCCATATTGTCGGCTATGCCGAACTTTTGCGGGATCTGGAAGCGGATCATCTCAGCGAGCGTGGCCAGCGTTATGCAGGCATCGTCATCGACGCCGCACGCGACGCCGGCCGATTGATTGACAATCTGCTTGCTTTCTCCCAGATGGGACGATCGTCCATTCGGCCGATCAGCATCGATCTCAATCTGCTGATGCGCGAAGTGCAGCAGGAAGTGATGAATGCCGAAGGGGCCGGTCGCACGATTCGCTGGAATAGTGCCACGCTGCCGCATGCGTGGGCGGACCTGGCGATGCTGCGACTGGCGCTGCGGAATCTGCTCTCCAACGCCGTCAAATATACCCGTGATCGCGGTGACCAGGCTGAGATTGAAATTCACGGCGAAGAGCGCGATAACGAAGTCGCCATCTTCGTCCGCGATAACGGCGTTGGATTTGATATGCGTTACGCCGACAAACTATTCGGCGTATTTCAGCGCCTGCATCGGATGGAAGAATTCGAAGGAACTGGAATCGGCTTGGCGAACGTCCGCCGAATTGTCGAGCGGCACGGCGGTCGGGTCTGGGCTGAAGGAAAAGTGGGCGAAGGCGCGACTTTCGGTTTGGCGTTGCCCAAACCAGCGCGCGATTCAACTTAGGGAGATTGCGACGATATGCTCAAGCCAATTCTTCTAGTCGAAGATAATCCGCGCGACCTGGAGTTGACCCTGGTCGCTCTGGAGAAAACCCAATTGGCCAATGAGGTGATTGCGGTTCGCGACGGCGCTGAAGCGCTGGACTATTTGTATGCGCGGGGCCACTTCGCCAACCGGGCCAATGGCAACCCAGCGGTCGTCTTGCTCGATCTGAAGCTGCCCAAGGTGGATGGGCTTCAGGTGCTCAAAACGGTGCGCGAAGATACTAACCTCAAGTCGATTCCCGTTGTCATGCTTACCAGCAGCCGGGAAGAACAGGACGTTCTGCGCAGTTATAGCCTGGGTGTAAACGCGTTTGTGGTCAAACCCGTTGAATTCACCGCCTTTCTGGAGGCAATCGCCGATCTGGGTGTCTTCTGGGCGGTGCTCAATGAGCCGCCGCCGGGGAGCGTCAAGACCCGGCGAGGACTGGTGTCGAACAATGACAACAAGCCGCGTCAGGAGAGCATTCGATAATGTCCGCGTCGCGCATTTTACTCCTGGAAGACAGTCCGCTGGATGCGGAACTGGTCATCGCCCGACTTGACAGTGCGGGTCTGGGATCGGTGCGTCACGTCGATGGCAAAGCCCAATACCTCCAAGCGCTGGAGGAGTGTCGCTTTGCCCTGATTCTCTCCGACTACGATCTGCCGGACATCAACGGCTTTGAAGCCTTGCGCGTGGCGCGCGAAAAATGCCCAGAAGTGCCCTTTGTCTTCTTCTCCGGCAAGCTCGGCGAAGAACACGCCGTTGATGCCCTTCGGCAGGGCGCAACCGATTATGTGACCAAGTTGCGCCCCGAGCGGCTGCTTCCGGCAATTCAGCGCGCATTAAGCGAGGCGCATGAACGGGCCGAATTACGCCGCAGCCGCGAGCAGATGGAAATCGTCGTGAAAGGCGCCAACGTCGGCGTCTGGTATTGCCCCCTGCCGTTTGACAAGCTGATCTGGGATGAAAAGGTTAAAGAGCATTTTCATTTGCCGCCTGATGCGGATGTAACGATCGATACTTTTTACGAGCGTTTGCATCCCGACGATCGCCAGCGTACACGGCAGTCGATTGATCGAAGCATCGAGCAGCGCGAGCCTTACGACATCGACTATCGCACCGTCTCGCCGGATGGAAAGAATATCAAATGGATTCGCGCTGTCGGAAGGGGTTTTTATGACGAACTCGGGGCGCCGATTCGATTCGACGGTGTGACCATCGATGTCACCGAGCGCATGTTGGCCGAGCAGCGCATCCGCCAGGAATCAAATATCGTTGAAACCATCAACCGCATCGGTCGATCCGTGGCAGCCGAACTCGACCTGGCCAAGCTCGTGCAGATAGTAACCGACGCAACGACACAACTCTGCGGCGCCGAATTCGGCGCCTTCTTCTATAACGTCATCAACGAACGCGGGGAATCGTACGCGCTTTACACAATCTCCGGCGTTCCTCGCGAAAAGTTCGAGCGTTTCCCCATGCCCCGGAACACCGCGCTTTTTGGACCGACATTCAACGGAGAAGGCGTGATCCGCTTGGACGATGTGCTGCAGGACCCGCGTTATGGCAAAAGCGAGCCGTATCGCGGCATGCCCAAAGGACATCTGCCCGTGCGAAGCTACCTGGCCGTGCCTGTTGTTTCACGCACCGGGGAAGTCCTGGGCGGTCTTTTTTATGGACATTCCACGCCGGGTGCGTTCACCGAACGCCACGAGCGCATCGTCGCAGGGATTGCCGCGCAAGCGGCGGTGGCGATCGACAATGCCCGGCTTTTTGACGCCGTCAAGCGCGCCAATGCTGAGAAAGACAAGCTTTTGGAAAGCGAACGCTTTGCCCGCGCGGAAGCCGAGCGCGCCAGCCAACTCAAGGACGAATTTCTTGCAACGCTTTCACATGAACTTCGCACGCCATTGACCGCAATCCTTGGATGGACGCAGGTTCTACGTCGCCAGAAGCAGGAGGATCCCGACATCAGCGCCGGCTTGAGCGTTATCGAGCGCAATTCGCGCGTGCAGGCGCAACTGGTGGAAGATCTGCTGGACATGAGCCGTATCATTAGCGGCAAAATTCGGCTGGATGTGCAGCGGGTACAGTTAGAAACCGTAATCGAATCCGCCTACGAGACCGTCCGCCCAGCCGCTGACGCCAAGGGTGTGAAAATTCGCAAAGTGCTCGACCCCCTGGCCGGTCCAGTAAGCGGCGATCCGAACCGGCTCCAACAGATCGTCTGGAATCTGCTCAATAATGCCGTGAAGTTTACTCCGCGCGGTGGAAAGGTTGACCTGCTGCTGGAACGCGTCAATTCGCATCTGGAAATTACCGTGCACGACACCGGCGAAGGCATTTCGCCAGAATTCCTGCCTCACGTGTTCGACCGCTTCCGCCAGGCCGACGGAACAACAACGCGCCGCCACAGCGGGTTGGGTTTGGGGCTTTCCATCGTTAAACATCTTGTCGAATTGCACGGTGGAACGGTTCGCGCCAAAAGTGCCGGAGTCGGCCAAGGTGCGACGTTCGTGGTTGAATTGCCCGTGGCGCCTGTTCTTTCGGACAATAATCGTCTGGGATCCACCGAGAACACGCGATCCAATGAACCCCGGCATCCGGCTGCCGCCCATCCACATCGCCAGGAGGATTGTTACCCCAAGCTCGACGGTGTGAAAGTTTTGGTTGTGGATGATGACAACGACGCCCGCGAATTGATGCGTCACGTTCTGGAGGAATGCGGCGCTTCAGTCTTGGTTGCCGCCGATGCAAAAAGTGCATTTGAATTGCTTCGCGAACATCGCGCAAGTGTGCTGGTGAGCGACATCGGCATGCCACATCATGATGGTTATGAATTGATCCGATGGATTCGCTCGTTACCCGAAAGTGAAGGCGGGCGCACGCCGGCGCTGGCCCTTACGGCATTTGCGCGATCCGAGGATCGCCGCCGAGCGATTGCCTGCGGATATCAATGGCATTTATCCAAACCGGCCGAACCGGCCGAATTGGTTACTATTGTGGGAAGTCTCGCCGGTGTTTTACCCTGTCCTGATCCGATATCAGCGCCGGAAAAAGACTCAGTCGTTTCATAGAATTTACCACTTTTCCTCAGCGACAAAATGGACCGCCGGATGTCACTCTGTCGCGCATCGGCGTGATTTAAACGCTCAGTGAATTAAAGAAATTAAAGATCAGGGCAAATCCCATGACGGCATGATCCTTGCATCTATGCGATGAATTTCACGATCTTTCCCTTCGTGCACCGTCACGCCAGTGTAAAACTGCCTATTCGGCATAACATTTGCTGAACTCTCAACAACAAAAAATGTTGGGAGATTTAGGCAATGAAGGAACAGAACGAAAAAAAAATCGGGCTACTTAAGCCGAGCGCATTTGAAAAACTGTCAGCCAGCTCGATGGGTACGCCTGCCCGACCCGTCAGTCTTTGTGGTGCCGATCATTCCTCAAACTGGGGACGGTACGTGGATAGTCGGTTGCGCCAATTTCGTGCGCGTTAGCTAACGGATAAGGGCTTCCAAAATTCGGCGTCTTAATGTCGCCACCTGAGAGGTGTTCAAAAGGCCATTAATGGTTGCTGGAGGATCGTATGCGCGCAGATATTACAACACAGAGTGCTCCACCCGTTACACAAATGGGTCTGAAAATAGAATCGAGTCCCCTTTCGACGCAGCAGCTTCCGTTTAATGAATTCGTGTGGGGCGCGGGCGTCGAATGCTCGTTTTTGCCGCATCTGAATGTTGATCAATTCAACTGGACCCAGCACGATCGCTTCTGGCGCGACGATCTGAAACGGGCACGTGAAGAACTCGGCATTAAATGGCTGCGCTATGCGTTTCCCTGGCACACGATTGAACCACAGCGCGGACAATTCAACTGGAAATATCCCGACGAACGCATTGAAGAGGCACAAAAACTCGGTATTGAATTGATTCTCGATGTGATGCACTTCGGCACGCCGCTATGGCTGAAACAAGCGGTGGGTGATCCTGAATTTCCGGATGCATTGGGGCAATACGCCGGCGAACTGGTCAGTCGATATGCCAGCAACATCAAGTGCTGGAGCCCGCTGAATGAACCCCTGGTCAGTGCGCTGTTCAGCGGCGATCTGGGCTTCTGGCCGCCGCATGCGCGGAAGTGGCGCGGGTATATGCCGGTGCTGAGCCGCGTGGCACAGGGAACGAGCCGCGCGATTCGCGCGATTCGGTCGGCGGCGCCCGAAGCGATCGTCATGCTTTGCGACTCGGCCGAGAATTTTAAGACGCGAAAAGCTTCTCTCGAGCTGGAAGTTAATCGCCGCAACCTCAGGCGATTTATTTCGATGGACCTTCTGACAGGCCGAGTCGATCGACATCATCCGCTTTTTGCGTGGCTCACCAATTACGGCATGAGCGAGTTGGACATCGAGTGGTTCCGGACCAATCCGCAATGGCCGGATGTGCTGGGCCTCGATTATTACCCCCACAGCGACTGGCAGCTTGATATGGACGGCAATTCGGTGCAGCAGCGCCGCGCCGAAAGCCCCCTGGGTTTGTACGGCGTCGCCAAGGCGTATTACAACCGCTATGGCATCCCGCTGATGCTGACCGAAACCTCAGCCGACGGTAAACCGATCGATCGAGAAATCTGGCTGGAAACTACGCTGAACGACATCAAACGACTGCGCCAAGAGGGTGTCCCGATGCTGGGATTGATCTGGTGGCCGCTGCTGGATCAGCTCGATTGGGACGGCGCGCTCACGCACCGGATCGGCAAAATCCATCGTGTGGGAATTTACACGTTGAATCGCCAGCCCGATGGCGTCCTCAAGCGCATGCCAACGTCGCTGGTAAAAATGTTGCGCCAGGCAATGGCGCAAAATGATGAATCGATCGGTGCTCTCGAATCGATTGCGCATCCCGCGCAAGTCGAAGACGAACAACTGCCGCCGCTCGGGGAATGGGAGACGCCAACTCGATTCGAAGTGCGGCCGCTGCGCGAAGGTCAGGAAGCCGAGCCGCAGACAATTGTTCGCAGCAAAAACGGGAACGGGAACGGTCATGGAAGCAAGCCCGCCGTGCGCAATCGGATGAGTCAGACGGCGCCCGGCCTGGCCGCTGAGCCCGCAGCGAGCGGCTCGGTGGATCTTGAAGTCGACGCCCCCGAAGTCAAAGATACTGATCGATACGGCATCGTCGTCTTCAGCCATCTTCGCTGGGGATTCGTCTGGCAGCGCCCACAGCAGTTCCTCTCGCGCTTTGCCAAGAAGCATCGCATTCTCTTCGTGGAAGAGCCTTTCTTCGATCAGGCCGAAGGAGCCGAGCCGGATGTGAAAATGCATCGGGTCATGTCGAACGTGACCGTTGCCTGCCCACACGTTTCACTCTCCTGGAATCGCAATCCCAAATTGCCTGAAATTCTGCGAGAGCTCGCGAACAAAGCAATTGAACAGGTCAATGACGACGGCACGTTCGATCGGCCGCTGTTGTGGTATTACAGCCCGATGGATTCAGCCTGGTCGCTGGGGCATTTTGAGAACCGCGGGATTGTTTATGACTCGATGGATGAACTTTCGCAATTCACCGGCGCGCCGGCCTCGCTAATCGATAACGAAGCTCGATTGATGCAGCACAGCGATGTCGTCTTCGCCGGCGGATATGAGCTTTCGATCAAGAAAAAAGAGCGGCACGACAACGTGCATTTCTTTGGCTGCGGCGTGGAATATGACCACTTCGCGCAGGCGCAGGACGAAAACACGGTCATTCCCCCCGATATCGATTTCATGTGCCGGCCGATCATCGGCTGGTTTGGTGTGATCGACGAGCGTGTTGATTACAACATGATCGCCGAGATGGCGCGGCTCCGTCGCGCCTGGTCGTTCGCGATGGTCGGACCGGTTGTGAAGATCGATCCGAATCTGCTGCCGCATGAGCCGAATCTCTTCTGGCTCGGACAGCGCGATTACTCGGTTCTGCCCAACTATTGCCGCGCCTATTCGGTCTGCATGATGCCCTTCGCCATCAACAAAGCCACCGAATACATCAATCCGACAAAAGTTTTGGAGTACCTTGCGACAGGCCGACCGATTGTCTCCACGCCGGTCAAAGATGTCGTGCGTCAATACAGCGATCTGGTCGATATCGCAAAAACGCCCGAGGAATTTGTCAAAGCCTGCGAGCGCGCCCTTGAGAATCCCGATCAACAACGCATCGCGCGCGGAATTGAGCGCGCCAAACAGAGTTCCTGGGAATCCACGGTACAGAAAATGCATCAGTTGATTGATCAGGCTATCAAACAGCCGAGTCGAAAATCCGCCAGCCCCATCACGCCGATCAGTTCGGCGGCACTGAATTACGCCTACTGCGCGACACAGGGATCGTGAGCCCAGCGCAGTCTTTGGCAAGTTGAATTCGAAATAACCCCGTCCGAGGCCGAGGCGCTCGGACACCACTGAGGTTTTGTTATGAATGGACCAGTAATCATTATTGGAGCAGGGCCAACGGGGCTGGGAGCGGCGTATCGTCTCAAAGAACTCGGCTACAACGATTTCCACATTTACGAACGTTCTGATCACATTGGTGGGCTAGCGTCCAGTCATACCGATTCAGCCGGTTTTACGTGGGACATCGGCGGGCACGTGATGTTCAGCCACTACAAATACTACGATGAAGTCTTCGATAAGCTCATGGGCAAAGATTTTCAACTCAACATGCGCGAAAGCTGGGTGCGCATGTTTAACACCTGGGTGCCCTATCCGTTCCAAAACAACATTCGGTATCTGCCCAAGGATGTCTGCTGCGAATGCCTCACGGGTTTGGTGCATGCACAGACACAATCGGATCATCACTCGGCCACCAACTTCGCTGAATTTATGCAATCGGTGTTTGGCGATGGGATCGTCAAACATTTCATGAAGCCCTACAACTTCAAAGTCTGGGCGCACCCGGCCGATATGATGAACAAGGAATGGATCGGCGAGCGTGTCGCGGTCATCGACATCGACCGCGCGATCCGCAATGTCGTGCTGGCCAAAGACGATTTCGGCTGGGGGCCGAACAATCAGTTCAAATTCCCGCTCTTCGGTGGGACCGGCGAATTTTATCGCCGATTCGAGAAGCCTCTGGCCGGGCATTTCACATTTAACAAGGAAGTGGATTTCATAAACACCGAACGGAAGCAGGTCCGTTTCCGGGATGGCGAAGTCGTCAACTTCGGCTCGATCATCAGTTGCATGCCGCTGGATAAACTCTGCAATAACGTGCTGAATGGCGCCGTTCCGCGCGATATCAAGAAAGCCACCTCCCGATTGCGCCACAGCGGCGGATATATGGTCGGCATTGGCATCAAACAGCCCTGCCCTTCCACCAAGAGCTGGATGTATTTCCCCGAGAGCAACTGCCCCTTCTATCGCGTGACATATTTGAGCAATTACTCGCCGTATATGACGCCGGACACCGAGCGGTACTATTCGCTGTTGTGTGAAACGAGCTACAGCGAATTCAAACCGGTCGATGGCAGCCGGATCGTGGATGACACGATCCGCGGCCTGATCAACGCCGGCATGATCAGCGAGCGCGATCAGGATGACATCGTGGATACCTGGGTCTTCAACGCCGACTACAGCTACCCGACCCCCACGATCGAACGGGATGCGATTCTATCCCGCGCCTTACCCTGGCTCGAAGACCACGGCATCTACAGCCGAGGCCGATTCGGGGTTTGGAAATACGAAGTCTCCAACACCGACCACAGCCTCATGCAAGGCGTGGAATTGGTGAATCGGCTATTACTCGATGAACCCGAAATCACCATCGGCATGAAGTACGCCGTGACCGAAGATGGTAACAATGCTGCCGTGCATGAACGCTCCTCAATGGCGGGAAGCGGGCAGAAGGCGGCGTCTTCCAAGTGATGGCACTGCCAGGAGTTGCATGCGTTTTTTAGATCGGTGGGTTCGTTTCGCTAAAACACCTGAGCGATCGGATTTTTTCGGACAGTTCCGGACAATTTCGGACATTTTTCATTTAGCCACGTCGCTTGCGACGCGTTTCCCCGACCAACACGAAAAGCGCGGTGCAAGCACCGCGTCTAAATGGTGTTGGGTTCGTTCCGCCAAGATCTATTTTGACCTGACAAAGACTGACGAATACTGACGTTTACTGAAACCTCACCCCTCTTCACTTGCCAAAAAACCCAACGCTTCCTCTACGCGGAATATGTCGCAAAGTGAATCGGTACGACATGAATAAGACTTAACCACAATCCTGACGGGTTTTTTGTCGGCGCACTTTTAAGACACAAGTCCAAAGACCTCAACCCGGGGGCGGTTGTTGAGCTTTGCAAAGTCAGTACATTGAATGCAATGGCACACAGCCACGATCACTCCCATTCCCATGCCCATCCCGCAACGGTTTCGTCGGACAAGATGGGATTGGCGGTGATGCTGACGCTGGCGTTTGTCATTGGCGAAGCGATTGCCGGATATTTCGCACACAGCCTGGCGCTGCTTTCCGATGCCGGGCACAATTTTGCGGATGCGGCGGCTTTGGGATTTTCCTGGTATGCGCTTTGGATCGCCAAAAAACCGGCCCATAAGGGAATGACCTACGGCTATCACCGCGTGGGGATCCTAGCGGCGCTGGTCAATGCGGTTTCGCTGGTCGTGATCTCACTGCTAATTATCTGGGAAGCGATCGATCGATTGCGAAATCCGCAAATCGTCCATGGCCAATTGATGATCATCGTTGCGAGCATCGCGATTGTGCTGAATCTGCTGATTGGCTTTTGGCTGCACGCGGGGTCCAAGCATGACATCAACGTTCGCTCGGCCTATCTGCACATGATCGGCGATGCGATTTCGGCGCTAGGCGTGGCGATTGCGGGCATCGTTGTCTTGGTGAGCCAGTGGCAATGGGCCGATCCGATTGTTTCATTTCTCATCGCTGGACTGATCCTTTGGAGCAGTTGGGGGATTCTTAAGGAAAGCGTCAGCGTGCTGCTGGAAGCGACGCCTTACGGAATGGACATGCACGACGTTGAAAAGTGCATTGCCTCAGTGCCGGGCGTGCTGAATGTGCATGATCTGCACGTCTGGACCGTCGGGCCGGGCGTGGTGGCGTGCAGTTGTCACATTCTAGTGGCCGAACAGACCATTCGGCAGGGACAGCAGATTCTCAGGACGGTTGTCGAAGAGTTACACCATCATCACAAGATCAATCATTCGACGATTCAGGTTGAAGTCGAAGGGCATGAGGCCAACGAACTGTATTGCTCGATCGAACCAGCGGCAGGGACGGGGCATCACCATTGATCGTCAAGCTGTAAGAATCGGAAACTTCGTGCTGCTGATCGGCAGGTGGCTGTATTCGCTGATCAGGCGCTGATATTCCTTGGCGACTTTTCGCGGCTGGCGATCGAGGGTGTAAAGCCCCACTGTGTTCACATTTCCGCGCATTTTCGTCAATGCGCTGTCCCAATCCTTCATATCAACCAACCCAAACCAGGTAAACCCGATGATCGGCACGCCATCTTCGCGCAAACGCAGGAGATTCATCCATTCCTTCCACAACCACTCCACTGCATGCTTCCCGGCCCGATTGGTTTCGGTGTGCATGACCGGTAATCGATAACGATCAAAATACTGCCGCGTGATGACGTAATAACCATATACATCGCCGGCCCCGATCGAGGTGCCGTTAGGGCGCAGGATATGCTCATTGGTGATGTAATAATCGGTACCCATGATGATGTGGCTGCGAAGATCGCGCTGGCTCATGAACCAGCGGTATTCATCCAAAGACATTCCCCCGGCCAACAGGTAACGATACATCGTGGCCGAGACATCATGGCCCAGGAGCAGGTCAAATGAGAGAAATCGCCGCTCATTCATGAACATCGTCTGCTCGACCAACGTGGGGCTGCCGGGGTGAACGTATTCGGTGCTTTCGCTGAAGATAAAAATCGCATCGTTGCGGACGCCCAAGATCGCACGCATCGCCAGCACTGCACCTTTGCAGCAATGCTTCACATTCGTCACAAAAGCCGCATCGCTGACCAACCGCTCGTTCCACCAACCGAATGCAGCCGAGAACAGCGCCGTCACATAAATTTCGTTCACAGGCGTGTAATAACGCACCCATGGATAACGCTCGGCAAAGGCCCGCGCATAATCCGCAAGGTGCTGCGGCCAGTCGGGGTTCTGAAAATCATTCAGCCAGCTTGGCAAACCAAAATGCACCAGATCGATGATCGGCGTGATCTTAAGATTGCGCATTTCGAGCATGACCTGATCGATGAAGGACCAGTCATATTCGCCAGGCGCTTTGAAGATGCGATAGATCGGCGGTCCGTAACGGAGGTAGCGCAAGCCCAGATCGCGCACGAGTTTCAGATCGGTTTGCCAGTGTTCGTAATGGCCGGTTTCGCGAAGCTGATCGACGCGCACGCCGCCTTCGATGGTTGGGCACGAGCATTCGATGCCGACCGCAAACATAAAGCGGACGGTATCAATCGGATCGGCAAAGCCCGGCGGTGGATGAAACTGCTGCGTGCCGTTCACGTTTGAATTGCTCCAAATCTTCCCGGGCTCGGTGGGCCTGGCGGTTCTTGCGCCCCATCCGGCCCGACCCCGCCAAACACGCGCGGCCCGAAGCTGGGACCGTCACAGCGCGGTCCATCCGGCGTCCACAACAGCGGGTCCATGCACATTCGCCGCATTGTTAAATCGCGATCCCACGCGTGATAGATCAACATCGTGCTACGGTTGTCGGGCGCGAGCGTCACGGAGTTATGCCCGGGCCCCAGTACACGATCGGGAACGCCTTTGAGCACGACCGGCCCCTGGGAAGCCCAGTCATCGCGCCACGGTCCCAGCGGATGATCCGCCACCGCGACACCCACGCCATAATCCGCGGTGCTCCAGCATCCGCCGGAATAAAAGCACCAATAGCGTTCATCATGGAACATCACGGATGGACCTTCCATGGTGTACCAGGCTTTCCAGATTCGGCCCTGATAATCACGATCGCGCTGATAGATTTGCCAGTCGGCGCTGGCGCGAAGGATCATTTTCGGTTCACCCGTGGGGGTAATCGGGTCTTTCATCTGAATCACGCCAATGCCTGTGCCGTAGGGTTGATCGCTCGTACGATCCAGCGCGTAATAGAGGAAATGTTCGCCGCTGCGCGGATCGTGAAAGGGATTGGCGTCGATGGCAAATTCGTCTGTTTTCAGCAGCTTTTTTCCCGAATCGACGAACGGCCCTTCGGGTCGATCGGCGACAGCAACCCGCAGGCGATGATACTGATCCCCCTGCTGTAGCGCTGCGGAGAAATAGAGGTAGAATTTGCCCTCATGCTCAAGAACTTCTGGCGCCCAGTATGCGGTAGCACCGCTTATTGCTTCGACCGCCCCGCCGAGGTATTGCCAGTGGATCAGATCCGTGGAGCGAAGCATGCGAAACGCCCGGCCGTCGGGTTCGATGGCTGTCGCGCCAGTGCCGTAGGCGTAGTATGCATCCCCGGTCTTGAGTACAAAGGGATCGGCAAAATAATCGGGCCAGGTTGGGTTTTCGTATCGCATCGGTCCAGACCACCGATTGTATAAGCCGACCCGGTTGGGCGCGAACGGTAGAAGCGCCCCTGATTTGGAGGAAACATGAAAACGACCCGCCGTAAAATGCTTCAGGCGATTGCTGCATCAGCACCGGCGATTTGCCTTTCGCGATTGTTTGGGCAAGCTACGACCGCACCGTCCACCGCGCGTGCACGCGGGCCGGGAAATATGCCCGTCGATCTTCCACTTCCACCTGCGCCGACACCGATCAAAGCCCCGCCGGGCTTTGGTGTCGCAGCCGGTCCGTTTCAACCGTCATGGGAATCGCTTTCAGCCTATCAAGTCCCCGACTGGTATCGCGACGCCAAGCTCGGCATCTGGGCGCACTGGGGCCCGCAATGTCAGCCCGAGAATGGCGACTGGTACGCGCAGAAAATGTATCAGCCGAGCAATGCCGTCTATGCATTTCACGTGCAGAAATATGGTCATCCGTCAAAATTCGGTTTCAAGGATGTGATCAACGAATGGAAGGCCGACAAATGGGACCCGGCGTATCTGGTCAATCTCTACAAAAAAGCCGGCGCGAAATTCTTCGCGGCCATGGCGAATCATCACGATAACCTCGACCTCTATGATTCCACCTATCAGCCCTGGAATAGTGTGAAGGTCGGACCGAAGAAAGATATCGTCGGCGGATGGATGAAGGCAGCACGCGATGCGGGACTCCGCTTTGCCGTCACCTGTCACGGCGATCGCGCCTGGAGCTGGTATCAGGATGCGCAAAAAGCCGATGCCGCCGGACCGCAAGCCGGTGTGCCTTACGATGGTCGATTGACTAAAGCGGATGGCAAAGGTTTATGGTGGGATGGGCTCGATCCGCAGGATTTGTACGGGCAATATCACGCGCTGGGAACGTATCCATGGCCTCAAACCGGCAATCCGCCGATCGATCCGGTGTTTTGCGAGAAGTTCTTCAATCGCACGATCGAATTGATCGACAAATATCAGCCCGATCTGCTCTATTTCGATGACACGGTCCTGCCGATTTATCCATCGAGCGATATCGGGTTACGCATCGCTGCGTATTTCTACAACACCAATCTCAAACGCAACGGCAAGCTCGAAGCCGTCATGACCGGCAAAGGACTCAGCCCCGAACAGCGCAAAGCCCTGATCCTCGACGTCGAACGCGGCGTCACCAGCGGCGGCGAGACACTCCCCTGGCAAACCGACACCTGCATCGGCGAATGGCACTACCAGCGCCGGCTCTTCGAACAGCATCGCTACAAATCCGCCAAGCAGGTCGTTCAAATGTTGATCGACATCGTGAGCAAAAACGGCAACCTGATGCTCAACATCCCCGTGCGCGGCGATGGAACGATTGATGATGACGAATTGAAAATCGTCGAAGGGCTGGGCGAATGGATGGCGCCCAATGGCGAAGGCATTTACGCCACGCGCCCCTGGAAAATCTACGGCGAAGGCCCTTCCACCAGCACCAATCAACCCCGCGGCCAATTTGGCGGCGCACGCGATGTCCGCGATTACACCGCGGAGGATTTTCGGTTCACCGCCAAGGGAAATACCGTCTATGCCTTCATGATGGGCTGGCCGGAGAATGGCAAGGCGCTGATTAAGTCGCTTCCCAAAGCAAGTGCGCAATTTCCTGAAAATATTGGAAAAATTGAACTACTGGGTGTCGGGCCGGTCCAATTTGAACGAACGGACTCGGGTCTGAGCATCCAGCTACCCGATCGAAAGCCCAATGATTTTGCCTATGGGTTTAAGATCATCCCTGCATAAACCGTCAGGCGATCACATCCTGAACAGGTTTCCCGTCCACATCCGACAACCGGAAATTTCTTCCGGCGTGGCGGAAGGTTAGTTTTTTATGGTCCAAACCTAGCAATGTCAGAATAGTGGCGTGCAAGTCATGGATTTGCACGGGTTTGTCGATGGCTTCGTAACCGTGATCGTCGGTCTCGCCATAACTGAGCCCGCCCCGGACGCCGCCGCCGGCCATCCAGACGGTGAAGGCCTTGTTGTTGTGGTCGCGTCCATCTCCGCCCTGAGCGTGGGGCGTTCGTCCGAATTCACCGGCCCAAACCACCAAGGTATCCTTCAGCATGTCACGCGACTTGAGATCAGCCAGTAAGCCGGCGATAGGAAGATCGACGGCATGACAGTTGGCTGACAGCGCGGTTTCGAGATTGAAATGCTGATCCCAGTTGCCGTGGGTAATTTCGACAAAGCGCACGCCGGCTTCGACCATTCGTCGCGCCAGCAGGCACTTTCGGCCGAAATCATCCGTCCCGGCGTCGATCGGGCCGGCGCGCGGAGTGGTGTCGCCGATCCCGTACATGGCGAGCGTCGCCTGGCTTTCCTTGCCAAGGTCCATCACCTCCGGCATCTGCGACTGCATCTTGTACGCCAGCTCGTAGGATTCGATCACCCCTTCGACATCGGGATCGTATACTTCACGCTCCAGCGCTTCGTGATTGAGCGCCTGTGACAGCGCCAGCACATTCTTTTGCGCAGATGGATCCATGGTGGGATTGAGATTTCGAATGCCGGCCCGCGCGATCGGGCGGTTCTCGGAACCAATGCGTGTGCCCTGATAGATCGCCGGCAGGAAGGAACTGCCATAGTTCTGTGCCCCGCCCATATCACTGGGGGGCGTGATCGTCACGAAGCCAGGGAGATTTTCATTTGTCGTTCCCAGACCATAGGTCGTCCACGCGCCCAAGCTCGGGCGCGAGAGTCGCACATTGCCTGTGTGCAGGTTCAAAAACGCCTGCGGATGTGCCGGAAGCGCCGTCTGCATCGAGCGGATAAGGCAAAGCTCATCGGCATGATCGGCGAGTTTGGGGAACAGCTCTGAAATCCACAGGCCGCTCTTTCCATGCTGCCTGAATTGCCACTTGGACCCGAGCAGTTTTGTGCCAGGCTTTTTGCCCGGCATGCCGGTGTCACTGGTGAGCTTTGGTTTATAATCGAATGTATCGACGTGCGATGGCCCGCCGCGCATGGTCAGAAAAATGACGCGCTTCGCCTTGCCAGGCAGCGGCGGAATCTTGGCGGCCAGAGGATGCACCGGCGCGGTCGTCGGCGCGCCCATGGCACGCTGAAGCAGCCCGGAAAATGCGAGCCAGCCAAACCCGCAGGAGACGCTACGCAGAAATCCCCGTCGCGTGAAGATCGGCGTGGTCGTGTTGCACCAATGATCGTCGTTCATCGTTCACTGCCTTTCCCTCTTCCCTGTGCACGGGCGAGAGGGATTTAATTCAGATACCTGAACTCTGCTGTGTTAAATAGCGATAGACAGAAGTCCGTCATATTAATCACCGGCCGGGGTCCCAGATCGTTGTTCATGTCCGCGAAGAACTTGGCAGCGGCGTTTTGCTCAAACTCGTTGGGAGGACGCCCAAAGACCAGCCGGAACGCAAGATTGACGCGCTGCTGACGAAGCACAAGAGGCCCCGCACTACCCGCGGGCACTTCGTTCAGCACCCGCTGAGCCAGTTGCCGTGCCTGGGACTGAACAAAGTTGCTGTTGAGCAAATACAGCGCCTGACTTGGCACATTGGTCGGCTGGCGGGCGCCAGTAACCACGGCGGCACTGGGATAATCAAAGACCGACAGCGCATCCGGCTCGGCATCGCGCGGCATGGGGAGATAGATGCTGCGGTTGGAGTTTTCCAGGTTGACGAACAGATCATCCTTAATCCGTTCATACACCGGACCCGCGCCGATCGCGCCATTGCCGGCCTGCGCGACGGCAGAGCCAAGCGGTGGCGTGAGATCCAACTGCCCACTCACGGCCAGCATGGCATCGCGAATCGATTCAGCGCTGAGCCGGCGCTTGGAATGCCGCCAGAGCAATGTGTTTTGCGGATCGATTCCGTAATCGGATTCATCGTAGGTACAGGCCAATTGATACGTGCGGCTGAGCACGATTTGCCGGATCGTCTTTTTAACCGACCAGCCATTGTCGATGAGCTGGTTGGCAAGGTAATCAAGCAAGGCTTGATCGGATGGCGGATCACCCATCGAGCCAAAATTATCGACCGATGTGACGATGCCCTGGCCGAAGAGCCAGTACCAGATTCGGTTGGCCATGACTCGTGCGGTAAGCGGGTTGGCGGGATTGGCGATCCAATCGGCCAGTTCCCGGCGTCCGCTTACGGTCGGCCCGATTCGTGCTGCCCTTGCGGAAAGGAAGACGGGAACGCCCCTCGGCACGCGGTCGCGTGGCTCGCTCATTTCACCACGGAAAAAAAGCGGGCTGTCTGCGATGGTGTCAAAACCGCTCGCTTGGCGCCGCGCCGGATTCCCATTGGGCGCCAGTTGCAGCGCCGGCATCGCGCCGACGGGACCATTGGGCACAGGGCGATCCTCGGCGCCCATGCAGAATGCCTTGGGCTGCCCTCGGTCATCGAAGGTGTTTAATAGATCCTCAAGTTGCGATTTTCGGCCAAGGGACTGCCGGATTTGCTGAAAAAGTTGAGGGTCATTGGCGGCGGGCTGCTGCATTTGCACATCACCGCCACGACGTGCGCCCCGACGTCCTGCGCCGCGCCGCATGCCCCCACGCTCGGCGATGAGCGAATCATATTCCTCTGTAGCGTCGGCCAGATTCTTCTGAAGCTGCGCACGTTCCGCGGCCGTCTGCGGTTTTTCGACCGTCGGCTGCTTGGCCAAAGCCGGCAGCTCGATCAGATCGCTATCCTGGTTATTACGAGGCCCTGCGACCGTGCCGTAATAGGTCTTGGTCGAAAGAAAAATCCCATCCATCGCGTAGTAATCGCTCTGCAAGATCGGATCGAATTTGTGATCGTGGCATCGGGCGCACGACACGGTCAGTGCCAAAAACGCCTGCGATGTGGCATCCACCTGTTCATCGGCCAGGTCCAGATCGAATTGCCGCGAGGAAGTTTCGCTCAATCCTTTGGGGCCAATCGCGAGAAAGCCCGTGGCGACCACCTGCTCGACGCGTTTTTTCATGTCCGGCGCAATCATCTGATCGCCGGCCAGCTGCTCGCGAATGAACTGGTTGTAGGGTTTGTCCTTGTTAAACGCGGCAATGACGTAATCGCGATATCGCCACGCGTTGGGATAGGTGACGTTGTATTCCTTGCCGGTTGATTCGGCATAGCGCGCCACGTCCAACCAATGCCGGCCCCACTGCTCGCCGAATTGCGGGCTGGCCAGCAATTGATCGACGGTTTTCTCATACGCTTCGGGAGAAGTGTCATTCACAAATGCATCGACCTGCTGCGGCGTCGGCGGCAGACCGATCAGATCGAAATAAAGCCGGCGGATCAGCGTCTGCTTGTCGGCATCGGCAACCGGCTTGAGCTGCTTATTCTGTTGGGCGGCCAGCACGTATTTGTCAATCTCCGTACGCGGCCATCCGGAACTCTCCACCTGCGCAGGAGCCGGCTTTTTTAAGGGCTGAAACGACCACCATTTCTTCGCATTGGCAGGGTCATATTGCGGCGGCACGGGCGCAGCGGCATCGCGCGGATCGGGCGCGCCCATTCTCACCCAGGAAACAAAATCGTTGATCACCGAATCGGGTAATTTGCCGCTGGAATCAGGAGGCGGCATTTGCAAGTCTTTATTGGTGTAACGGATGGCTTTGATCAACAAGCTATCTTCCGGTCTTCCCTTCACGATGATCGGCCCATCTGTTCCGCCGTGTAAAGTCCCATCGGCGGTATCGAGCTTGAGCCCTCCTTCAACCGTTTTGATATCGCCGGAGTGACATTCAAAGCAGTATTTGGTCAGTGCCGGCCTGATTTTGTTTTCGAAGAAGGTACGCTGGGAATCGGTGATCGTCGGACGTTGTCCAGCCGGCGTCGGATCGGCGGGAATCGCCGTGGAAGCCAGGAGAAACAACGATCCTATCGCCACCGGCGCGATAAATTGACCACTTTTCTTCGAGGTTCTCAGCCGCATATCGCTTACCTCGTCAATTGCATTCCCAAGGTCAATGGAAAGAACAGGGGAGTAATTCTACCCATGATGACATAACGAACACCAGCGGGGAATATTGCGTTAGGGAAACGAAATCAGGTGGGGTTTCAAAATGCCCAGAAAGGCTGAGAATTTTGTGAAATGGGCCCGGGAAGATTCGAACTTCCGACCTCGTCCTTATCAGGGACGCGCTCTAACCAACTGAGCTACGAGCCCGGCTACCGCCAAGTGCGGGAGGAGGATTTTAGACCCCGCAGCATCGCTGTCAACGCTTCCTCGGTTTTAACTGGTTGACAGAATTGTGATGCTGGGCAAACTACCCTCATGGCGAGTTTTAGTGTCGTCATTCTCACCGCAGCGCCCCCCGGACAGGATTCCGGAGGAGCATTTGCCAAAATCGATGGTCGCGAATCGCTGCTTAAATCCGTCGAGCTGTTTTTGAATCGGGATAACATCACTCAGATTCAAATTGTGTTCCCGGCCGAGCAGTTGGAAGAGGCTAAACGCAAATATGGCGGGCATTTGAGCTTTTCGGGCGTGAAAGTCGCGACCGGCGGGCCCAAATGGGTTGATCAGCTCGCGGCCGTAGTTGAAAAAATCTCACCCGAAGCGACGCACGTGATCGTTCATGACGCCGCACGCCCCGCCGTTGCGTACAGCGACATCGACGAACTCATGGCCATAGCAGAAAAACACACGATAATCTCGCTCGCGACCCCCGTGCGGGCGAATCTGGTTGAAGTTGATGAAGGTGGCAATGGAATGGCGTTTCATCAAGCCAGCAAATTCATGCAGATGGTCACGCCGCAGGTTTTCAAGAAAGAAAAATTTCTCGAACTGGCCAAGAGCAAATCCGAGCCGCATGCTTCGGAAGTGACGCTGCTCAAAGGCTCCCCGTTAAACCTTCGTGTCAGCAGCGGCGACACTTCGACTGTCCGGGCGATGATTAATCTCCTGCCCAAGGCCAAAATCAAACCGCCCAGCAGTCCGTTTGAAGAAGCGCAGTGGTGATCGCAATTTAATCCAAAATTCCTGCGACAACCAGAATGATCTCCTGACGGGTCGTCACGAGTTGACGCAGCTCCGCGCGAGCCTTGGCAAGCTCGGCATCGGATTGAGCGCGGGCGGCACGGAAGGCGTTGAGCGTGGATACTAAATCGCCTTGCCCAGTATTTGGATTCGACGCCAGCATGACCAGCCTCGCGTAAGTTTCTCCAGCCAAATGATTGATCGATCCCGGCGGCGCCTGTCCGTTGGGACCCACTTTTATATCCACGATCAGATTTGGATCGGGCTCAGGCTCCGGAGGCGGCGGTTCATCGCCACGACGCGCCGGATGTGGCTGCGGAGGTGGCTTGGCTTTAGTGAAACGTTCACGCTGCTGGAGCATCTGCTGAATCGCCCGGATCTTGGGCTCCAACACCGACCATTCATTCGGATCGTTGGTGATCAATGTCGAAATGCGATCGAGCAGCCGCTGCTCCGGTGGAGGTGGAGGCGTGCCGCGTCCGCGGCCATCGGGTGGCGCAGGAGGTAAATTGTCCTGAGCCATGCAAAGCGCGCCCACCCCAATTAAAACGCAGGCGATTCGCAATGAACAAATTTGCAGTTTTGTCATGATTGATCCTGTAATTGAATTGATCCGACCGCGCCGAAACGACGCTCCGCGGGGACGAGTGCGATGCGCACTAATCCGAGCAGCATCAGAATCCCCCCACCGCCGACCATCGCCATGCAAATCGCTGTCTGCGCCTGAGCGCGTTGCCAGGCATCAAACGCCGGATCGTGCGGATGCGGCGGCGGCTTGGGCGGGCCGGGTTCGTTTCGAGGTTCCGGGGGCGGCGGGGGTTCTTCAACCGCAACTGAAGCGGGCATCGGAACCTTGGTCGCCAGATTCCAACCCACCCCACCGAAAACCGCCAGACTTGCGCCCAGCGCGACGATCATCAACCCCTGTCGCAGCGAAATCAGCCATTGCGGAAGAACAGGTGGCATTGGCGTGAGCCCTTTTTCCATCGCGATGCGCATGAGTAGGAATTCCTGTCGCACGCGATACCATTTGAGCCCGAGCGTGCCGACGACCACGATCGCCACGGCAATTGCAATTCCCGCCGCGAAGGCTTCCATCGCAGCGGCTAAGATCGGTTGAGGCATAAATGCATCCTGTTGGTTCAACTGCCCCTTTAGTGCCGCCGGCGCATCGCGCGGTTTCAGAAATAATCCGCAATTATTTGAAACCGTCGGGTGCAGCCGCAGCACCAATAGGCAGGTCAGAACGTGTCGTGGATCAACGCCCAACCGATTCCGTTTCGCTCGAGCGATTGCGTCGCCGCGATCACGATGCGTTTACGCAGTTGGTGCAGGATCACCAGCGATTGGTGCTGGGATTGGCGCAGTCGATGGGATTCAAAGGCGCCGACCTGGACGAGACCGCAACCGAAGTGTTTTCAGAAGTGTTTCTATCACTGCCGCGATTCAAAGGCGAATCGAGCGTTCGTACATGGATCTATCGAATCGCCGTCCGCACGATAGGCCGATTTCGACGGCGCAGAAGTATTTCGGCAGCGCAGAGGCTGGATCTTGAATCACCCGATACACTTCAGCTCGCCCCCGACGCCATGGCTGAATCGGATGAGGTGCGGACGCAACTTTGGAACGCGGTTGCAAACCTCGACGATCGCGCTGCAGCGGTTGTTGAATTGTATTACCGGCAGGAATGGAGCCTGCCGGAGATTGCCGATGCGATGCAATTTCCTGTTGGCACGGTGAAAACAATCCTTTTTCGCGCCCGCGAGGAATTACGCAAGGCGCTGGGTTCGACCCCGATCCAGAGGTAGCGAAATGGAGCAATTTGATCCATTTGATGATTGGCTGGCCAGCACGTTGCGGTCCCGGCCGATACCCCCCACCCCAAGCCGTCTCGCGCGGCGCGCCATGGACCATGCGGCACAAAACGACGGCGCGATCGCGCTTAACCGGCTGGCGGCATTTCGACGCCGCGCGGGAGTCATCAATTTCCTGGCCGGACTGGTGATGACCGCACTCGTGCTGTTTTCGATTTTTGCATTTCCCACCAACGATACAACATCGAGTGTCGATCAAACTGTTTCCAGCACCTCATCGGGTTTTTTCGCAGGAATCGACAACATCGATTTTCCACTCATGGTGGGGACTGTCGGGCTGGGCGTGTTGTTTTTGCTGGCGATCCAGTCGGTGCTCTCTTCAGGACAGGATGATCTTCCACGACTTAGTTCTATTGCCCATTCCTGATCGGAAGGCGCAGCTTCCAACATGTCGCCAGCGTACCAATGTCATATTGCTCGATCGGAACCGAACCGGGCAGGATTTCTTCCGGCTTAGGTGTGGTTGCACTGGTGATCAGCCACGCCGATTGTTCCGGCAACCGGGCGACCAGGTCCGCTGATGCGGTGGTCGAAAGCAGCAGCGCTGTTCGCGGAAATGAATGCGAATAATGTCCGGCCGCAAAAAGGTAGCCTTGGTTGTACCAATGAGGCTGGTTTCCACGATAGAAAACCAATGGTTCTTCGCGATGAGAATGCTGGTCGAGGATCTGACCGATCTGGTCCCAATCCCCCTCTTCACGAAAATACGTGCTGCGATACATTACAAGCGACGCAACAAGAACCAAGGTCGGTCCCGCGCAGCGCAGCCAGCACGGGCCTATCGCCAGCAGACCGGTGAACAGCAGAAATACTCCCGGACCCGCAAGGGCGATGTAACGGGTAAATCGCAGGTGAGAGGTCGTATGCAGCAGATCCAAAGTCAAAAGCATACCGATCATGCACACCAGCCACAGATACCACATGAGCAATCCAGGCCGCCGACGCAGGAAAAACAGAGGAACCACAAACAACAGCGCTGGAATATATGGCCACGGGGATCGCGGATTGCGTTTGAGCACGATCACGCCGTCGCTGATGACCTGCCTCCAAGGCGCGGTGGCCGCACGAGCAAGTGCGGACAGTTTTGCATGAGCACTATCTTCGTTGAGGAAGCCAGTGCCCGCGTCGCTGATTGCCTTGCCCTGCCCCAGCGCGACCGGCAGCCAGATGGCACAGAACAAAATTGCCGCCGCTGCAAAGGCACCCAGCGCCATCCAGAGCCTTGGGCCGCGCAGTTGAATCAGGGCATAGACGCCCATCGCCAGCGCCACGCCCAGTCCAAAGTAGTGCGTGAGCATCAACAGCATCGTTGAAATTGCCAGAGCTATAGCAGCCCCGATTCGGCCGCTGCGCTCGAGCCAGAGCATGCTTAGCGCCGTCAGTACGCCGAGGGTTTGAAGCAGCGCATAGCCGCGAACCTGCTGGCCTTCATAAACCTGTACCGGCGCGACGGCGAACAAAATTGCCGCCCACAGCGCCGGTCCTGTGCCTAAGGTCATTCGTCCGGCCAGGTAGATCAATATCACCGTCAACAGCGAGCAGACAATCGAAAGCGAACGCGCCGCCAGATCCGAGGCGCCGAAAATCTCGCGCCAGAAATGCAGCATTAAAAACGAAACCGGCGGATGCGTGATTTCCTCGCTGCTACTCCACAATGCATACCAAGGTCCTCCACCCGGCGAAGTCACGTCGGGAACCGATTGCAGAATCACATCCGCCGGCACGACTTTCGCGCCCGGCGGAAAGCCGCTGGAGACTTTCAACTGCCACATCTCGTCAAAATTGAGCGATTCAACTCGGCTGCGCGCCAAGCGAAGTCCCAAGCCCGTGATCAGCGCCAGCGCGAGGATCAGGTGAGGATTTTTCCACCAGGATCGGTTCGGCGTTTCGATTTGAGTCATCCGGCTTTACCTAGCCAACGAAGGGATTCTCGCGAAAGTCGCGCAATGTGTGCCCATTGCGATCATTCGCATTCTGGAAGACTACCGGTGTGAAGATGTGTAATCAAACGGCTGGGACGGCAGGGCTGTCGTTCTGCCACCAGTTGCCCTTGGGCATCTGCATGGTGAGAAATGCCGATTTTGCGCCCGCCCAGGCGGCGCAGGTGGCAACGGCGTGGCGTGCTTGCGCGGGTGTGTCGAAAATCTGCTCGATGCGCCGGCGTTGCTGCGGCTCGGTCCAGCCTTTGAGCAGGCCGCCGACGGTCCAGACATTGAAAAGCTGTTGTAACGGCAGAGCGATGTGTGGCAGAACAACTTGATTTAACGGAAGATTCAGGATTGCGTTGCCCATGTGCCGATCTCCATTCTCTCCAAACGGCAGGTCCAATAAAATGGCCGTTCCCATTGATGTATCGGCACAAATTGATACGCAGGTGAAACAATTTATGTTCAATTTCAAATTTCGCGTTTCATCCGCGCCTCATTCACCAACCGGCCCAACATCGGCATAATGGAGCCAATGCCTCGTCACCGACCCCCCTCCGACGCATCGCGGCGATATCACGATCGCGTGGCGCGACAATATGACGCAATTTATGATGATCCCTTTTGGGAATTCCACGATGAATTGACTTGGCGAATGATCAAGCCGCATCTGCCGCGCGATCAGTCGGCTCTATGTGCCGACCTGGGATGTGGCACAGGCAAGTGGGGTTTGAAACTGCTCAAAAGCGGATTTGCCGTGACTTTCGTCGATTCATCTGCGGCGATGATCGAAGAAGTGCGCAGGAAGCTTGAATCCTATGGACCTCGCGCCAGCCGGGCGACGCTGCTCGTCGGCGACATCGTCGAAATGCCGCAAGTCCCATCCGATCAATCCCAGCTCGTGCTGGCTATGGGCGATCCCCTATCGATCTGCTCCGATCCATCGCGTGCGTGCCGGGAATTTGCACGCATCACTAAACAAGGCGGTATCGTCATCGCCACCGCTGACAACAAGCTGGCCGCCATCGATCATTTCATTGAACGCGGCAATCTGGATGCACTGGAAGAGTTCCTTCAAACTGGCCGAACCAACTGGCTGACGCGCGATGAGGCCGAGCGGTTTGAGCTGACCACCTTCACGCCTGATTCCCTTCGGCGAATGTTCGAACGATCCGGTTTTGAAGTGAAGAACATCACCGGCAAAACCATCCTGCCGGTGCGACAGAACAAAAAGCTGCTGGAATTCCCTCATGCAATCGAGCGGCTGTTGAAGCTTGAAGCAGAATTAGCCAATGACCCCGCTTCGGCTGGTCGTTCGGGGCATCTGCAAATCACCGCAATTCGAAAGTAATCAAAGAAAAATCCCGCCGTGAGCGGCGGGGCTAAATGAAGATCACAACTTCGCCGAAGCATCCCCCGTCCCCGGGGCTCTGGGTTTTCTTCCCTGCTGGATGCTGAAACTTTGGAGATATTGAATCCACATCATCGAAAGCCCGTGGCTGTAGGCGCCCTGGATGAGCAGGTCCATGTAATGCTGCGTGGGCGGGACGTGATATTTTTCGATGTTGACGCCCTGATAGGTCGCCGCCATGACGGGCTCCCCTTTGCCCAGCGGCGCGATTTTGACGTCGATGCGTTTGTATAAACCGAGCTCGCGATCCCCTTCGAGCTTTCGGCCAACCTTGGCGTCCAGAACCTTGACCTCGGTTTCGCTCAATTCATAGAGCGCCCCAGCCACGTATTTGCCGGGGTCGTAAATGATGTCGGCCACGCCTCCACCCCAGAATTCACTGAATAACGGGAAACAGAGGCGATAATTGTCCAAAATGCCCGGCCGACCACCCTTAAGTGCGGGTGGACGATGGCCATGATGGCGGCACCATTCCGCCACCGCCCTGGCATTCAGATTCGATCCGTACGAGAAATACCACATTTCCGAAGTAGCTCACAATTCCTCAGTTCCCATTCCGCATTGTGGGGTAAAATGACACTAAACGCAAAAATCATAGGCTCGGGTGATTCACGAGGATTTATTGTCCCACAACGACGCCTGGCCATTGGTTTGGAGCCGATGCAGTTTGGCCAAGCAGGCGCGTGGAGGGTTTGAGATAGATTTGTCGCGCAAGATCGCTCAGCGGCGAAACCGAGGAATCGATCATCGGCGGAAGCTCTTTCGCCGGTGTAATCACGCGATCCATCAGGCCCAGCACCGTGTTGTGTGGCAAAACATATCGCCACACATTTCCCCCATCCGCACGACAATAGAGCGAAAGCTGAATTTCATCGGCAAAGACGGAATCGACGAGCATCGGCCGATCGAGGGCGCTCTCGCCGAAACTATCATGAGGCGATTGCACATAGCGCCATCGATCGCGCTGCTGAAAAGTGGCAGTACTAAACGTGATCGTCCCGCCGACTTCGCGCAGGTCTGGCTGATTCTGTCGCCAGTAAAAAATCACCGCCCAGCAAGCAATGCACATTGCGGGCATCGCGTAATACCAGCGGCGAAGGAGCGTCATCGCGGTCAATAGCAGCATCGCCACGATCGCCGCAAGTACGATCTGAATCCGAATGTCCGAATCCAGACCCGGCGCCCAATTCTGGGCCGGCACATATCCCGATTCTCCCACTAGCGCACTCGTCGGGCCCGATGGTGCGATTTGCAACAGCCAGCCGTTATCGATCTTTTTCCATGGCCAAGTGCTGTCAGGGACATTGGTTGTTCGAACGATGACAGCCATTCCACTGTCCAGGTATTCGACGATGTGCTGAGGATCGATGGGCGAATCGAGAACTATCGCATCGAGCGTTTCCCACGCCATCGGCGGCCCGGGAATCGGATTGGCTGGGTCCAGATGCACTTTGATCAGGTTTTGCCCCGCAAACAGTTCAGCCGGCAGATGTTCATCTTTTGACGCGATCCCGATTAGCCGATCATTCCCCGCCAATGAACGTAGCGGAATCTCTTCAGCCTCAACGCGCAATGGGCCGGGTGTATCGGAAACAACCAGCAGGGGCACAATGCCCCATCGGCCACTCAGGGCGTTGGTTACCGCAATCCCCTGCCCGTCCAGCTTCACTGAACCGGGCGTCTGCTCAATCCGCACCGGCATGCACCGTCCCGCCCGACAATACCCCTGCAAGGGCAGCGAGACGCGGGCCTGCGCAACCGTGGCCCATGTCAAAACCAGAATCAGAATGCACTTGAAATACTTCATCGTCGCTGCTGTGATGCAGCCTTAGTTCAAGGAGATACCATCACCGGGCGATCAAGTCACGCGATGTTGTGGTTACTGGCGGGCGGAATCGTGCTGCGCCTGCTGGTTTGCGCCCTGGCTGACCCAACCAATCCGGATCAGCATCTGGAGGTCATCCAATATGCGGTCGAACATCATCACTTTGCCGTCAGCAATGAACTGGGCCAGTCGTATCATCCGCCGCTGTATTATCTGATTGCCGCGCCGATTTATGCGTGGAAGCCGGATCTGAATCTGCTGCATTTCGTCTCGTTTTTCTTTTCCTGTGCAAATCTAATGGTGATCTGGTGGCTACTGCGCGATCCGCTGGTGATTCGAGATGACCCCACGCGCGTGATTGCGTTTGCGCTGGCGTGCGTCATGCCGGAATTCGTGATGTTCGCCAGCTTCATCAGCAATGACTGCGTGGCCTTGCTCATCGGCAGCCTGATTTTCGCAGCGATAGTCGCGTACATCCGCAAACCGGACAAATGGCGATTGAGCTTGCTTGGCGTGATGGTCGGATTGGGCCTTTTGACCAAGGGCACATTTATCGCGACAGGTTTTGTGCTCTTGCCTCTGATCTTTCTGGTCGAACGAAACGCGCGTCAAAATATACTGCTCGCAATTGCGCTCTACTGTGCCCTTTGGCTGGCCATCGGATGTTACAAATATGTCGAAAATTACATCTATCTTCATCGCGTGATTGTGCACAATCTCGAGCGACCGAACCCGCTTTATGATGCTCAAAAAGGGATGTGGCACGGCTGGGCAACGGTTTTTGACATTAACCTGCTCGAACTCCTTCGCCGGCCGGTATTAAAGGTGTATGCGCCGCATTCCTATCCGCTGATGATGTATGCGACGCTGTGGTATCCGTACATTCCCGAATCGAGCTTTGAAGGAAACGTTTACGGTTATATGTGGCTCGGAGCAGTGCTGTATGTCACCGCTCTGATCCCGACGCTGATTTTTCTGATCGGAATCGGAAGCGGTACTGCGTTTGGGAAGGATATCTTCGACCCGCGTCGATTGGTGCTGACAGGCTCTGCGCTGCTATTACTGTCGAATCTGTTCATCGTCATCGCGGCAGGATTGAAATTCGACATCTGGTGGTGTTTTCAATCGCGGCTCTGCTTTCAGTCAATGATGCCGGGTTTGGTACTGTTTGGCCGGGGAATGGAACTGCTGCCGGACAAAAAATGGCTTCGGCAGACGGTGTATGCCCTCTGCTGGATTACGATCGGCCTGTGCCTGCTTTATTTCCTGATCGAATTTGGTTTGGTGCTGAATATACTGCCTGTCGGGGAAAAGCTGGAGGTGTGAGAGACCTGCAAAGGTCTCTCAAATCCCATCGGCGCAATCTGTGAAATCCGCGACTACCGACTTCTTCGTCGCATTAACAGCAGCATCGGCGCGCACAGCATCAAGCTGGCCGGTTCGGGCACCAGGCTGGCGCCGTCGGTGATGAAAGCATTGGAGAGCAGATTGCCCAGATAATCTCCGCCGGCCCAGGATTGGTGGATGCCATCAACTAGATACTTGTTGTTCATCCAGAAGCTGTAATCCTCAAGATCGTGCAGGTTGATGAAACCGATGCCCAATTGCTCAGCCAGATCGATCTCGGGCTCGACGACGCGCTGATAATGCAGATCACTCGGATCGGTGGCGTAGCTCAAATCATACGGTGCGACCAGCAGCACATCGGCGCCAGCGTCGCTCTGGTGAATGCGATTAATTAACAGCGTGAGATTGCTTTCAAATTCCGGCCCGGTTTCCGAACCCGCATCATTGGCCCCAAGCATGATCATCACCAGATCGGGATTAAGCAGCGAAACCTGCTGGTCGAACGTTGGATCGCGCTGAAGAAAATTGGTCGTCTTCCAACCGCCATTGGCGGCCCGGTCGATGCGAATGCCGGGGGTGCTGGTGGTATTGTTTTGTCCCAGGAGCGTCACGGTGCCGGCAGACTGCTGGCGATACCAGATGTCCATGCCCGGCGTGTAGTTGGGGATCGTGTAAGTCCAGGTGCGAACTTCCTTGGTCGTGCTGTTGGTGTCGATCGTGGGTGCAAGATAAAGGTGATCGCCGCCGCTGCCTTCGACATAGGGCTGAAACGTCCCGCCGCCGGGTTGGGCGAGGTATTGAAGCTGAATCGTCGCGTTTTGCGGCTTGAGGTAGCCGATGTCATGGACTGTGTTGGATTCCACCCAAAGCCCATCAAGGGAATAATACGGTGCTACATCCTGGCTGATGATTCCGCCGGACCAGCCGACGTTCACCGCGCCGTCCGTCCACATGCTGAAGCCCTGCCACCCCGCGCCGGCGTTGCCGTACTTGGCTTGCAGATCATTTCGCAGCACAGGCAGATAGGATCCATCGGCAAAGGAAAGCGAATCGCCCAGGACCAGCACATCAGCCTGCTGACCATTGGCGAGCTTAGCCTTAGTTTTGGCAAGGGTTTGCGCGACGTTTAGAGTAGTGATCCCCCACGATGTCGTGCCGCCCATGGCCAGCACAAAACCTAGGCCTGCGCGCAGTAACGGTACTCTCATTACACATTGGCTCCTTCGTCGCTGGGGCCGAGAGTCCACCGTTGACAGACCAAAACTAGCCCACAAACGCGCCTCTGTCAAAGGATTGAGAGGATTTTATAGCCTAGTTTACCCAGATTAACGAGAATTGGGTTCCACAGCAGCCTCGGGTTTGCCAAGAGTAACCCGTGCGATATACGCGACCGCCTTCCCATTGGCATCGACATTCGATGCATCCACACTTACGACAACAAACGGTTGATCGGCTTGGACCGATCCCTTATGGACCAGCGTGGATCGACGAAAATTCGGCGGCTTCACGCCTGGCGAAGTTTCGGTCGTGCCTTCAGTTATGGCAGAAAGTTCGATGCTCAGGTCCAGATCAATCCGGCTCCCCGTACCCGACTTGCCCATCAGATCAAATAATGCGCCAACGTTCGAATAAGCCACGCTGCTAATCTGTTGGCCTCGCGCGTTGGTTGTTGAACTCGAAACATACGGCACGGTCGTGCCCATCGAAATCGAATCGAACGCGAGGCGAACCGATTGATTGGCTCGATACAACGGCATTATCGTACCCAATTCGGCCAGCGCGTTTTCAAACGATGCAGGAGTCGAGGCTGCTTGCGTCAGCGCATTCACATCCAATCGCCCGATCTGATTCGCAGGCATACGCACATCGTAAATCGTTGCATCGAACGCACAGGTCGGACCTTCGCCGGGGGCCATCTGTGCGCGACCGCCACGGCTAGGTCCACTTCCTGCAAAACCTCCTCGAGGACCGCGTGCTTCAGCGCTGGGTTGGGTTGCGCTTCCGGAGCCACGCGCATCGATCTGTGTCTGCCGCCGAATGCGCATTCGATCCTCAATCGACAGGTTCGATTGATCCGGCTGAGTCGCCGGCGCTGGTGTCACCGCGGGTTGCGGATTCGATGGATTTTCCTGTGCCCGCAGCATCGCCACGGGCACGAGCCCACCCACGAGCAGAATCATCGTCAAGCACGCTGCACGAATCGTCATCCCACGCCGATCACGTCGTGAATCCAGAATCGCACGCATACGAATCTCCAGAGTTGAAGCCCGCGCCATCGCCAGCGCCGCCGATCCGACAAATCGCAAGGTTTCCATTTTTGCAGCGCTTTGCAGCAGATGATCCGCATACGCCGATGCCTTGGCGCCGCGGCTGAGCACCAGATCATCACACGCCGTCTCGCGCTCGATCTGCATGCGCCGCCATCCGACCCAGACGATTGGATTAAACCAGTAAGCCGCGCAGCCGATCTGCGCGAGCAGTTGCGTGAGGCAGTCGAATCGTCGCACATGCGCCAATTCATGCAGCAAGACCGATCGCCGCTGCTCAATAGGCCAGTTCGATGACTCCGCCGGCAACAGTAGATGCGCCCGCCACAGGCCCCAGGTCATTGGCATGGTGCGCTTCGGCGTCGTCAGCAATCGAACATTGCGGGAAATGCCCATCTCCCCGCGGACGCGATTCAGCAGCGCAGACCACTCCCCCTGACTGATCCGCGCGCATCGCCCTTGCAAAATCCAAAGGCTCAGATAACCCACGAGGACCGGGATCAGCATCATCAGGCTTCCCGTAAGCCAGATTGCTGCGATCCAGAATGTCCAGGGCAAAACAATATGTCGATGAGGTGGTAAGGGTTGAACCGGTGCGGCCGCCACATGCTCGATCTTTGCCGACGAAACCTTTGTCTGCGGTTGAACATCCTGTGACTGCACTGGAATCGGTGCTGGTGTGATCGCCGGCGCTGTTTCCGTCGGCAATTCGATCACATACGAGACCGCGCGATCGACATTCACCCGCGGCAGAACGCGCCAATGCGGCAGTGAAATCGACAGCGCCGGAAGCAACAGAATCCCTGCAAATCCCAGCAGCCAGACCCAATGTCGCGCCGCTGCCGATGCGCGACGCATCACCAGCACGACTGCACCCGTCAAACTCATGATCACAACACTTCGCATCGCCGCATCGAGCAGCATGGGCGAAATCCGCTCGGTTATCGTTTGCCACCACATACCTATTCCCCTTTCTTTTTGGCGTCCTCAATCAGATTTGAAAGTCGCTGAAGTTCGTCCGGCGAGAGTTTGTCTGCACGTCGCGGATCAGAAAGATGAGCCGCCACAGCGTTTTCCAGCGATCCGCCGAAAAACACATCCAGCACGCGCCCCAGCGCCGACCGCCCCGCCAGTCCCCGCGGCTGCGTCGGGCGATAGATGAACTCCCGCCCCTCAACCCGGTGCTTCAGATGTCCCTTGCGTTCCAGAATCTTGAGCATCGTCCGCAGCGCACCGCGCACTGGCGGATCGGGCATCTGCTCCAGGATCTGCGTCACCGTCGCCTGCCCGTGCGCATACACGACATCCATGATCTGCCGCTCGCGCTTGGATAATTGCGTTGCATCGGCCATCGAATTTCCCCTATGCTTTCGAACTGAACTCCGACTCTACGGATAATATTTTATCCTTAGATATGCTTCTGTCAAGACAAAAATTTATCCCACCTGTGATAGAGACTTTTGCCAGCGTTACACCCAACGATGGCTGCGGTAACATATTTCGCATGGGAACCCCGCTTAAAACACTCCTTTTGTGTTTGATCCTCTCATTTTTGCCGCAAATTGCCCTCGCCGAGCCGATCGTCAATGCCGTGCCGTTTGTCGCCAAGCCCATTCCCCTGTCCGCCGTACGATTGACGGGCGGCCCTCTCAAGCATGCCCAGGAACTCGACGCCGGCTATCTGCTCAAGCTTGAGCCGGATCGGATGCTTTATGCGTTGCGCCAGCATGCGGGTTTGGACCCAAAAGCCGATGCGGGTTACGGCGGATGGGATTCCACGCGGGGCAAGCAGCTCACTGGGCACATTGCGGGGCATTATCTATCGGCCGTCAGTGATATGTTCGCTGCGACCGGCGACGATCGCTTCAAGCAACGCGTTGATTACATCGTCGCGCAACTTAAAGAAGTCCAGGACAAGCAAGGGGATGGTTACATCGGCGGTCTGACTGACCAGGCCGGCACCGACGGCAAAACGCTCTTCCAGCAACTGGCCGATGGAACGATTCGCGGCTCGGCGTTTGATCTGAACGGCATGTGGTCGCCGTGGTATGTCGAGCACAAAATCTTCGCCGGCCTGCGCGATGCCTACCGCCAAGCCGGTAATCGCGATGCACTGGAGGTCGAAATCAAGTTCGCCGGCTGGGCCGAAAAGACACTGTCAAAACTCAACGATCAGCAACTTCAGCGCATGCTCAACACCGAATTTGGCGGCATGAATGAAGTGCTGGCCGACCTGTATGCCGACACCGGCGATAAACGCTGGCTTACCCTTTCCGACAAGTTTTATCATCACGCGGTCATCGATCCCCTGGCCGCGGGCAACGACATTCTCGGCGGAAAGCACGGCAATACGCAGGTTCCCAAGCTTCTAGGCCATCTGGCGCGATACATCTACACCGGCAACGAGACCGACGGTGCGGCCGCCCGGTTTTTCTGGAACCAGGTCGCCATGCACCACAGCTTCGCCACCGGCGGCCACGGCTACGACGAATACTTCGGCCCGGCCGATGAACTCATGCACGAAATTGACGGCTCGGGCCAGCGCAGCGGCGATCTTCGCACCTGCGAAAGCTGCAATGTCTATAACATGCTCAAGATGGAGCGGCTGCTCTTCGCGCTCAAGCCCGATGAAAGCTACGCCGCGTTTGAAGAGCGAGCCTTGTTCAATCATGTGCTGGGCTCAATCGATCCGGAGGATGGCCGGGTGTGCTACATGGTCCCCGTCGGGCCGGGCGTGACGCACGAGTATCAGAACATGATGCAGAGCTTCACCTGCTGCGTCGGCAGCGGCATGGAAAGCCACGCCCTCCACGGCGACGGCATCTATTACGAATCCGGCGACAAACTTTGGATCAACCTCTACGTCCCCACCACGGCCGAGTGGAAATCCGCCGGCGCGAAAATCGAAATGCAGACGGATTTTCCTGAAGGAAGTTCTGCGACGTTTAAGGTATTGCCGAGTCAGTCAACCCAATTGACGCTGGCCTTCCGTCGTCCCCAATGGGCCGGCGATGGGTTTGCGATTTCGGTTAATGGTCAGCCCGTGAATAACATCTCGGCCCCCGGTTCATACGTGGAAATCGCGCGCAACTGGAGCAGCAGCGATACGATCACGCTCACGCTGCCCAAGCAACTGCACACCGAACCGCTCCCCGATGACCCCAATCGCGTCGCCCTAATGTGGGGCCCGCTCGTCCTCGGCGGCGACCTCGGCCCCGAACAGCGCGGCGGTCGTGGTCGCGGCGCTGGAACCCGCCCTGCTTCGCGTCCCGCGGCGGTCGTTCCAACCATCACCACCAACGGCCAAGCGATCGCCAGTTGGCTAAAATCCGATGACAAGACTCCAGGTAATTATCACGCGACGGTCGCCGGCCGTGAAAGTGATGTCGAATTTGTGCCGTTTTATCGACTTCACCGAAAGACGTATTCGCTGTATTGGGATTTGACCGGGATCAATTAGCAATCTTATCCCCCTCTCCCCTGTATTCGGGGGAGAGGGCAGGGGTGAGGGGCCGATTGCGCGCACTGGCGTTCGGCCCCTCACCCTGACCCTCTCCCCTGAGTACAGGGGCGAGGGGATTGAATGTTTTTCACTTAAACGTCGTCCCCTTCAAATCCATCCGATAAATCGTCCCCTCATACCCCACCAGAAAAAGCTCGCCATTCACATCCCGCCCAATCGACACCGCGTGTTGTGGCGCGACTGCGAGTTGGCGTACTTCTTTCAACATACCGTTTTCCTGCGTCAATCCAAACAGGCGCGAGGAGACGTAATCGCCGAAGATGTACACGCCGTAGAAGCTGGATTTCGGATCGGCGCGATAGACATATCCGCCGGTGACACATGCGCCGTATTTTCGGGAATAGGCAAACACCGGCGGCGTGAGTTTCTCATTGTCACGGCGATATTTATTCGAATACGGCTCGAAACCCTCGATCACATTCCAGCCGTAATTTACGCCGCGATGGATGATGTTCACTTCCTCGTATAAATCCTGACCGACTTCGCCTTCCCATAGCTCATGGGTCAGTGGATCAAAACTGATCCGCCAAGGCATGCGCAGGCCATACGCCCAGATCTCCGGGCGGAAATCTTTATCATTCACGAACGGATTGTCTGGCGGAATCGAATACGGCTTACCCGACTCCGGGTGATCGACATCGATCCGCAGCATCTTTCCTTTGATGATGCCGCGATTCTGCGCATTGCCATTGGGATCGCCCTGCGGACCGGTGTCGCCGACGCCGACATACAGATATCCATCCGGCCCAAATGCCATCCCTGAGCCGTAGTGATAATTCGCGCTCATCTCGATATCGAAAAGCACCAGCGGCTTCTGTCCCGAATCGTGCTGGCGCGATTCGTCGGCCTGGCCCTGATAAAACATCGCATGATGATGCCCGGCGGTGTCGATCTCTTTGACGTAAAAATACCGGCCATTGGCACGAAAATCGGGATGAAACAGCATGCTCACCAGCCCGCGCGTGCCGGTCTGGAATTTTCCCGTCTCCAGAAACACCGTCGCTTCATCGGTGCTGTCGTTGTGCTTGAGCAGCCAGATTTTTCCCGATTCATGCTCGACGACGCCAAATGTGTCGGGAATCTCCGGCGCCGGCCCAAACCAGCAGGGATGCTCGAATTTGTGGGTGGAAAACGGAACCAGCCCCATCGGTTTTTCCAGTTCCGCAATCGTCGGAGGCATGCCATGCCCGATCGCGGCCAGGTTTTCTGGAACCTTCAGGCTGGCCAGATATTCGATGAGATCGGCAAATTCGTTTTGCGTCAGCGCGTTTTGCAGACCCTCGGGCATGAGCGAAACATCGGTGGTCTGCTGCGATGCAATATCGGCCAACGCGATTCGCGCCAGCTTTCCATCGGCCTGTCGAAGAGCAATTTCTTTGTCGGTGGACTCGCGCAAGATCCCCTGGATGACGTCGCCGCTGCGCGTGCGGATGGTTGTTGTGCTGTAACCGACCGCAATCGATGCGGATGGATGCAAAATCGCTTCGACCAGATCACTGCGCCCAAACTTATCCCCCACCGCAAACAGCGGCTGGCCGACCTTGTCGTCGGGCCCTTTGTTATCGACCGAATGACACGAAAAGCAGTTCAGCTTCGTCCGATCGTTGAACAGCGACCTGCCGTTGACCGGATCGCCCAGATGGGTCATGGCGAAGCTCTGGTATTGCGATGGTAAAGGATGAGTCGTTTGCGCCATTAAAGGCACAGTGACGTTAAGTACAATGCACACGAAAATGATCGTTCGAAACATGGAAGTGGCTCCGCGCGGTACTACTTATCGATGGCTGTCCGTCGCGTGTCAAATTGCGGCGGCCTGTCATTCCGAGATACTCCGAGGAATCTGGCTGGATTCCTCGGCCTACCTCGGAATGACGCCACGCGCGGCCAAGCGATCAACCACTTATGACTGGAGTTTCGGCGATTTCCCGCACTCCGGACAAAGATCAGGCGTGGCGCGAATATCGTAGCTGCAATTGGGGCATAGTCCCGCAGCGATCCGCTGGTCGCGTTGTTTAGTCCGCGCCGACGTCATGACGTGCCGAACCATTCGAATCGATTTTCGTCCCAAGCGAACGGCTGGAATAAATCCCAAGGCTGGAACAGCTGTCCAAAATGGAAATCGGATACGAACAAACTGGTCACCTACAACAGGCTGAGCTCCGGGCAAATCGCTAAATCTAAGATTTTCGGGCGGATTCAAATAGGCTGTCTCCCAAGTGAAACTTCGGGGGTCCCGCATCCTGAAGGAAGAATGGTGGAGCGGATCATCTTCCGTTATCAAAATCTCGCCGTTGCCCAAATCCCATCCTTCTGGCGGCGACGAAGACCAACCCATCGACCGTTCGATACGATATTCGTGCGTCAAACGGATATTGATGACAATCATGCCGCTGGCCGACCCGATGCCCATTCCCTGCGCCGGCCATGAAGTGATAAAACGATCCCACGTGTGATAGCTGCGAATCCACCATCGTGCCGCTACCAGACTGCCGATCAGCAGCAGAATCGAAATGAAGTTGAACAGCATTCGGCGAATACTCACCTCGTTTCATTCATCGATTCTGAGTCCGCCATTTTTTGTGATGGACAGAATGATATCATGATCGGTGAATTGATTGCCGTTTTGGATCGATTTCTTGAGTCGAAAATGGACGGTATGTCCGCCTAATTGTTCGTAGCCGGCTTTCGTAGCACACAACGACGCTGTTTGCTCTGCAACCGCGAAGTTGAGCCCGTTGGTTCTCATCCAATGTATATTTTCGGCCAAACGCGGCACACTCGACACTTTGCCATTCGGAGGTTGGACTAATCTGGGCAACGATCGAGATTTCGCCGGAGTCGTCTACGCCGGCGCTGACCAGGCGAAGTTGGGACCAGGGCAAGACCCGTTCCTGCGAGGCATATGTGGCCGCGCTGATGAGAAGCGTCGCAATGCCAACCATCCCAATGATAGACTTCATCTGTGTCTCCATGGCGCATTAATTGTTCGGGTGATATCTGGCGTCAAATCTATTCTAACCGTGTAGAATGGAAGGTGCACACTTAAAGGCGACTCGGCAATTATTTGCGCTCAAAAAACCATCCTTTTTCATGACAGTGAAGATTCGTGAAGATTTACGGAGTATGGATAGCGCAACCACGATTTTGGGAAGGCGCTTTTGCCTCATCTTTGCGAAGCTCAGAATCACTTTTTTTGGCGCACAGATCGGAATTGGTTCACACATGTAGACGTTCGGAACGTTTTCCCGCCATGAGCCGCTTTTTCTTGACGATCACCCCGGACGGGCCGAAAAAGAAGAATCGGACACTCCGCATCGTCACTTAACTGCCTTCAAATAATTTCGTGCGCAACGCATTCACCGCCGACGATATTTACGCCAAGCCCCGCTGTGGGTCGCTGGGCGAATTCTGGGGTTTGGGAGGTACAGGGGTAGCACCCCACCGCGCCAAACCCCGCCAATGTCACGGGCCTTGCCCGGCGGAGGGTTGTGGCGCGCGAGCCATCCCCGGGTCAGTTGTTTCGCTTGTAAACCACCAGGGTTAAGCCGAGCGTTTTGCCAAATTGCTTGTTGAGCTCATCGTATTCCTGGGGGGTGAGACGCACGAATAGACCCGGAAATGTATCGATTAGGCCTTCGCCAACACAGCGCCAGACCGCATAAGCGTGGTAATTTGCGTTTTTGAAGGCATCGAGCTTGTCGAACAGTTCCAGCCGCGTGATGCCCGGCTTGGCGAGCAGATACCCACGCGGGCCGATGACATCGATGATGTACGCGGGGTTGTTCTGGATGATTTCGCTGATCGCGATTTCCTGTTGCTCGACGATGCCGGGATAATCTCCCAGAAGCGGATCAAAAAAGATGAAGCGCGTCGCATTTTTTCGATGCGAAAAAAAAGCGATCTGCGGTTCGGTGCCCGCCACCAGGATTGTGTCGGTGGGCGCGGTCAGGCTTTGCAATTCATCACCCAGTTCGCGCGAGAAAATGAACGATGTTCCGCCATAAATGCGATACGACTGGAGATGGGAATTGAAGGCAAACAGAATGCTGGCGTTGCGGATGATGACGAACGTGAAGATGAGCGTGAAAAGGCTGCCGTACAAAACCCAGCGGATTTCACGAACTGAAATGCGCGACATCCTCGCCAGCAGCCAGGCCAATCCAATTCCCGCCAGCGCCGACACCGCCGGCAGCACCTGCGTGAAATAATGAGGTCGAAAATATCCGCCGATGCAGGCGCCCAGAAACGACAGAACGAAAAACGCCGCGAAAAACGCGGCCACTCGCCAGTTTTTTCTGAATTGCAGCCCCAGCACAATCAATCCGCCAATCAAAGCAAGCCAGATCGTCCAATCCCCGGCGAGGATTCCGCCGAAGGTTCTCCAGAAGCGCTCCAGCAGCAGCGAGCCGGAGTCGATCTCCTTGGTTGCATAGCCGAAGTTATAGGTGAACACGCAGTAGAGAAAATCGTGAAGCGCGCCATTGAAAATGAAGTAAAGAAAAATCACCGCCGTAACGATGAATCCGCCGATCGCCAGGAAAAGCTGATTCAGCAGCAATCGCCGGTAATTTATCTTGGGAAAAGTGACCAGATCGAGCATCGCAACCCAGCCGGCGACGAAGATCGCATCGGTGGCTGCGACCTGCTTGGTCCAGAACGCACAGGCACTCAATGCACCGGCAGCGACCAAGCGTGACGGTTTTGGCAAACCCTTTTTCGGCACCAGGCATAGCAAACTGCCGATCATCGGCAGGATCATGAAAATTTCGGTGTTGGCTGCGGTCCCGAGCACGCTCCGCTCGGCCGTCACAATCACCAGTACAAACGCCGCCGCTAATCCCGCGCCTGTGCTGACCAGTCGCTGCACGAGCTTAAACAGCAGAATCGCGCTAGCCAGTGTGCACAATCCCATCATCACGTGCACCGCGAGCACCGACTGCCCCATGAGCAAAAAGGCGACAAGATAAACCACGAAAACGCCCGGCGGTTTCTGGTCAAATGCATCCCGGTACGGCACTCCGCCGTCGATCACCTGCTGAGCAATGTAGGCATATTCCCCTTCATCCCGCTCGAATGGCAACATCAGCGTTGGCAGGCGCAGGAGCAGAAAAATCGAAACGATCCCCAGCCACGCGAGAAAAAAACGGCGAGGCGTCCAGAAGATTGGCTCGATTGGCGCAACAGCACTCTGTTGCAGATCGGCTTCCGACGGGAACGGTTCAGTTGTTGAAGTCATTCAAATATCTGGCCTGGCGAAATCGAAATGCTGAAGTTGCCGAGACACGAATATACCGGGCTTGATCCGCAGTTTTCAATGAAAAATCACCGATTCGCCGGCGCTGTCGTCGGACGCGCGTAAATGAGAACCAGTGGGTAGGTTGTTTCACGCCCCTGCTGGCGAATCATCGCTTCGTTCAAGGTCAATCGCTCATAACACTGGGGAAAATTTTCTTCGTCTTCATACGTCCGCTCGATCCAGAAATCGACCGCCTGATATCCGTTGCGGCCTCCCCATTGTTGCAGTTCGGCCAGGAAATAGGGTTCGGAAATATCGGGTTTGAAGATCGTGTCCTGATAGAGCCGCATAAAATCCACGATGTATTTCGGACGATTTTGATCGATCTCGTGCAGTGCCTGCTTCTGGTCGTTAAGCACATCTTCGTATCGCGCCCCCAGCGGGTTGAAGAAAATATATCGGCTGGCACTGCGCCGCTGGGCGTAAAAGAGGATTTGCGGCTCGGTACCCATGATCAGGATTGTGTCGTCCGGCGAAGTCTTGCTGCGCAAATCCTCCCCCAATTCCGGCGAATAAATGAACGGCGTGGGACCATACACTCGAAACGACTGAAGCTTGGAATTGGCGGCAAAAAGGATATTGCCGTTGTAGTCGATCGGAATGATCAGCAAAATCGCAACCGTCACGACAACCGCAAGAATTCGAGACTGGCGATCAATTCGCGACTGGACAAGCTGCAAGAATCCGACAATTCCAACCCCGGCCAGCCCCGCTAGGGCCGGAAGAATTTGCGTGTAATAATGCGGCCGAAAATACCCGCCCACACAAACGCCGATGAATGAAGTAATGAAAAACGCGCAATAAAAGCCCAATACTCGCCAGGATTTTTTGCGGTAGAGCAGAATCAATCCAAAGAACATCGCCAACCAGTATGGCCAATCACCGGCGAGCAATTTTGGGAAAGTCGAACCGAAATTTGCCAGCATCGAGCCAAACGTGCTCGCTTCGGTGGAACTGTAATGAAAGTTGTAGGTGAATACACAAAACCAGAAGTCATGCATCGCTCCCCGAATCGCGAAATAACCCAAAACGACGGCAGAAACGATTGCAGCACCGGCCGCGATGCAAAGTTGATCGACCAAAACCCGCAGCCATTTCGATTTAGCCCGGTCGAGCAAATCCCAAACCAACACCCACCCCGCCACGAGCAACAAATCCATCGCCGCGATCTGCTTGATCCAGCACGCGCAGGCGCCCAAAGCTCCCGCGGCAATCAATCGCAAAATCCCAGGCCGGCCGGTCCTGGGGATTACGCACAGCAGGCTGCCGATCATCGGCAGGATCATGAAAATCTCGGTATTTGCAGCGGTTCCGATCACCCCTCGCCCTGCCGTCATTACCACCAGTGCCAGCGCCGCCGCCAATCCGGCGCCGGTGCCGCTGAATCGTGAAACCAGCCGATAGAGCAGCACCGCCGAGCCGATCGTCCATAGATGCATGAATAAGTGAATCCCCACTGTCGATTGCCCAAATAGCGCAAAACCGATCAGGTAAATCAGAAAAACCCCCGGCGGCTTCTGGTCGAACGCATCCCGGTACGGCACCGCTCCGTGCAGAATTTGCTGGGCGATGTAGGCATATTCCCCTTCGTCCCGTTCCAATGGAATCGACAGGGTCGTCATCCGCATGATCAGAAACGCCGCAACAATCCCCACCCACGCCAACGCGAACCGCTGGCGCGTCCAAAATGATGTGGAGACGGTTAAGTCGTTGGCCTTGAACATTCTCAGTTGGTATTTTGGAGTGCGGGGCTAGAATCAGCAAACGCGATTGTCACGTGCTTCGTCGTAACGTTCTCATCTTCCATCAGGCCGCCCTTGGCGATTTCATCATCACCTGGCCACTGGCGATGGCGCTGTCGCGCATTTTTCCACAAAGCCGGATCATGTATGTGACGCACAGCCAGAAGGGAAAACTGGCCGAGCGCGTGCTGGGCGTGGAGTCGGTCGATTCGGAAATCGGCTGGCATCCGCTTTATTCTGCCGGATCTGACCTGCCCAAACTGACCGATCGACCGGCCAAGCTGCTTGAAGGAGCGCATACGGCGATCACCTTTACTGCCGGCCGGGCTGATCCTTTGGCTGAGGGGATTTTGCGCTGCTGCTCGCATGTCAAAGTGATTTCGCTCGATACGCGCAAGGAGAGTCCCGGTCATGTCACGCAGTCGCTTCTGGAGCAATTGCACGAATCAATCGTGCTCTCCAGTGCGATGGAGCAGATGCTGCGCTCGATCGCCTCCCGCGGCGTAGGGTTTCATCCCAAACCGCAGGATTGCATCGTTATCCATCCGGGCGCCGGCAAGGAGCACACGCGCTGGCCGGCTGAGCATTATTTGCAATTGATCAAAATGTTCCGCGATACGGGAAAAACGGTTCGCGTGCTGCTGGGGGAAACGGAGATCGAACAGTGGCCCGCTGATCTGGTTTCGCGATTTGAATCGGCCGCCACGGTTCATCGGCCATCGACGCTGCTTGAATTGCTCGATGAAATCGCCGCGGCGAAGGTCTATATCGGCAACGATAGCGGGCCGACGCATCTGGCGGGAATCATCGGCGTGCCGACGCTGGCGATTTTCGGCTCAAATGACCCCACCCGCTGGCGACCGCTGGGACCTCGCGTTTCCGTCCTCACTGGCGACTCCATGGCGGCAATCGATCCGCAAAGTGCATATACTGACGCAGTCACGCTGACCGGAGGTTAATCGATGTGCCGCGGGGTCTGGCTTATCCTGACGATTGCCGTCGTTTTTGCATCATCTGCCATGGCCGCGCCGCAACCACCACAAGACCCTCTGATCACATCCGCCATTAGCGCCGCCGCCGATGGCAATTTGAAGGATTTCTCGACAAAAGTTGCCAACGACCTGCGTCCGCTGGTGCGTGAGGATTCCAACGATCTTGCACAAATCGCCAAACTCACAGCCTTTCGGGAATTCGGCGCCTATTTTGGTCGAATCGACCGAAAGAAAATCACGCTCACACAGGTTGAAACGCTCAAATGGCTGCCAACACAACCGAAATTGCTGACAACGCTGATGCTGGCGGTTCGAAATGAGGATTCACCATCGGATGTGATTCAGGTGCTCGATGCGTTGCGGCAGGAATTCGGCGACAAGCTCGAGAACTTTCCTGATCTAACCGCGGCCATGTGCGTTGTCTGGGACAATCCGCCGTCCGTCAGCAACCGCCGGCCGAATGCAAAACGAGATGAAGACAAGATTGAAGTCGATCGGCCCAAGCTGCTAATGCATTATTACATGGCCGCTCGAGATCACTTCCGACTCGATCCCCAACAGATGCCATTTCAACTGGCGGTTTATGTCGTGGATAACGTGGTCAGTGAAGAGGAAATCGAATGGGCCCTGACTCGGTACGCCAGCCGGGGCGCAATCGGGGCGAGTTATTTTGATGTGCCCTACGACAGGGGCGCCTACTATGGCACCTCGACGATCCAGGCTGAACAGCGCGCGCGGGAATACACGCTGCCCAATCTCACGGTCATCGGTGGGATTTGCGCGGATCAGGCTTACTTTGCTTCGCAGGTCTCGCGCTGCCTGGGCGTTCCGGCGGTCGTGGCGGTGGGTCGCAGCGGCACTGGTGAGGCGGCCCACGCGTGGATCGGATATTTCCATATCCAAGGCCATGGCGCGGTCTGGGATTTTGAAGAGGCGCGATATCCCGAGTATCGATTTTTCAAGGGTATCTGTATCGATCCGCAAACCGGTGAACCGATCACCGAATCAGATGTGTCGCTGCTGGCTGAACTGGTCGATCACACGCAATCGCAGCGACTGGGTTCGGTCGCACTGACCAAGGCCGCCGATCTGGTCGAGGACTCTGCCCGCGCCCAAACCTATATGCGGGCGATCAACCTTTCGCCGGGAAACCGTGTTGCGTGGCTGGCGCTGGCGGATCTGAGCGCCAAGCTGAAACTGACTGACGTTGAGACACGCGAGTTTTATTCCGTGGTCGCCAAATTCGCCGCCAAGGATTATCCCGATTTTGCTTTATTGGTTTTATTGAAAGCCACGTCGGGTCGTGGGACGACTCAGCAACTTCAGCTACTTGATTCATTCAAATCGCTATTTGATCAGAACCGGCCAGATATTCAGGCTGATCTGGACGCCGCGCGCGGCGATTTGCTCGTGCGCGACAAACGCCCCACCGATGCATTGAGCACTTATGGCGAAGCGATCCACAATTACGGCACGTACGGGCCGATTGCGATGGATCTGATGGAGAAAACCGAGAAATTACTGCGGCAAACCAATGACCTGAACCGGCTGGCGGATATCTATCAGTACGTCTGGCAAAAACTGGCCGTGCCGGATATTTCGGCATATACCGTCACGACGCCGTATTACATCATTGGTCAACACTACGAAGCCATATTGAACGAAATCGGCGATACCGATGCTGCGGCGAATGTGCATATGCGGTTGGATTCGATCAATAGTAGCGCCAGGTCTCAGGATTCGACGCGCCCGCGACGCGTGAAATGATTTAAACAGCCTAAAAAGAAAACAGCCGCGGTGTAACTTACCCGCGGCTGTTTTTATTTCGGTTATCGCAATGCATGTGCGGGTGTGTTACCCCGCAGCTATTGGATTCACGTCAATTACTTCTTCCAAACCTTGGCTTTGAAATCGGTCAGGGCCTGCTTCAGCAGGTTTTCGATTTCATCGTTCAGTTCCTTCTTTTCTGAGAGTTTTGTTCGCAGGGCCGAGGCGCTGCTGTCGACGTAGCCGAGGAACTGGTTCTGGAATTCGAAGATGCGCGTCAGCGGCACATCATCCAGATAGCCCTTGGTGCCGGCGTAAATAACCAGGACTTCCTGGTCCAGCGGCATGGGCTTGTACTGCGGCTGTTTGAGCAGTTCCACCAGGCGCGCGCCGCGGTCGAGCTGCTTTTGCGTGGCGGCGTCGAGTTCGGTGCCGAGCTGGCTGAAGGCTTCGAGTTCGCGATAGGCGGCCAGGTCGAGCTTGAGGGAGCCGGCGATCTTTTTCATCGCCTTGGTCTGGGCATTTCCACCGACGCGCGAGACCGAAATACCGACGTTAATCGCCGGACGCACGCCGGCGAAGAAGAGCTCGGGTTCGAGATAGATCTGACCATCAGTGATGCTGATGACGTTGGTTGGGATGTAGGCCGACACGTCGCCGTCCTGGGTTTCGATGATGGGCAGCGCGGTGAGCGAACCGCCGCCTTTTTCATCGCTGAGCTTGACCGAGCGTTCGAGCAATCGGCTGTGGAGATAGAACACGTCGCCGGGATACGCTTCACGACCGGGCGGCCGACGCAGCAGAAGCGAAAGCTGGCGATACGCCGCCGCTTGCTTGGAAAGATCGTCATACACGCAGAGTGTGGCTTCGCCTTTCCACATGAAATACTCGGCCATGGTGCAGCCGGCGTACGGCGCGATGTATTGCAGCGGAGCGGGGTCCGAAGCGGTGGCGACGACGACGGTGGTATATTCCATCGCGCCAGCGGCCTTGAGCACTTCCACGATGCCGGCGACGGTCGATTCCTTCTGACCAATCGCGACGTAGAAGCACTTCACGCCCTTGCCTTTTTGATTGATGATCGTGTCGATGGCGATGGCGGTCTTGCCGGTCTTGCGATCGCCAATGATCAGTTCGCGCTGCCCGCGGCCGATGGGGATCATGCTGTCGACCGCCTTGATGCCGGTCTGAAGCGGCTCGGTGACGGGCTTACGTTCGGCGATGCCGGGGGCGATGATGTCCATCTTGCGGGTTTCGGAACTCTTGATCGCCGGCCCACCGTCGATCGGCTGGCCGAGTGGATTCACCACGCGCCCGATGACCGCATCGCCGACGGGCACTTCCAGCAGTCGGCCGGTCGCTTTGACCGAATCGCCTTCCTTAATCTCGAGATAATTGCCGAAAATGACGGCACCGATGGAGTCTTCTTCGAGATTGAAGACCTGCCCCATCGTGCCGTTCTTGAATTCAAGCAATTCACCGGCCATCGCATTTTGCAGGCCGTAGATTCGCGCGATGCCGTCGCCGATTTCAATAACCGTGCCGACTTCGGTGACCTGGAGCTTTTGCTCAAAGCCCGCGATTTCGCGCTTCAGGACGCTGGTGATTTCCGCAACATTGATTGCCATCGGATCGTTCTCCAAACAGTGTCGTTATTTCGTTTTAGCAGAGAGTAATTGCTGTTTCATCGCCTTGAGCTGGGTCTTGATCGACGCGTCGAAGAGTTTGTCCTGCACCCGCAGAATGATTCCGCCGATGATCGATTCATCGACGTACTGATGCACGACGGCGTCTTTCTTCAAGGCTGTGCCGACTCTTTTTCGCACCTCTTCAAGCTGGTCCGGCGGAAGCTTTGTCGCGACGGTGACATCGACTTCGATCTTGCCCAATTGCTCGCCGAGAAGATCGTCATAGGCATCGGCAATCTGCTGAATCGAACCGATGCGGCTCTTTTCATTCAGCACACCCAGAAAATTGCTGAGCAGTTGCGAGACTTTGCCGCCGAATACCCGCTTGAGCGTTTCACCCCGCTCGGTCGAGCTGATACCGGGGTCGGACAGATAAAGGCTGAACGTGCGATTGTCGCCGACGATCTGGCGAACGGCCTGGAGTTCCTGACCGATCTGTTCGGCCTGCTTTTGCTCAGTCGCCAGTTCCAGCAGCGAAGCAGCGTAAGCATTGGCGAACGGGGATTTGTGCGCGGTTTTGGCCATGAGTTATCTCACCGTCTGCAATTCTTCTAGACTTTGACGGACCAATTCCTGCTGATCGGCGGCATTGAGATTTCGGCGGATGATTCGCTCGGCGACGCTGGTCGCCAGTTCCGCCGTCTTCTCGTAAATCTCACGCAGGGCATTGTCGCGTGCGGCTTCGATGTCTTTTTGCGTGCGTTCCTTGATTTCCTCGGCATCCGATTGGGCCTTCATGCGGATGTTGGTCGCCAGCTTTTCGGCATCAGCGGCGGCTTGGTTCATCATCTCGCGCACGCGCGCCTCAGCGGCGGCGAGCTGCACGTTGTATTCCTTGAGTGTCGCCTCGGCCTTGGCGCGGGCGGCTTCGGCTTCGGCGATGTCCTGGCGAATCCGCTCTTCGCGCTTCCGTAAACCGGCCAGCACGTTCTTCCACGCCGTCGGATAAAGCACGGCAAGTAGGACGACAAAGATGATCACGACCCAGAGGGCTTCGAGCCAAGTTTCTTTGGCTAGCGGATCCGGCAGCAACGGTTCGGATTCGTGTCCGCCGGCCTCTTTCATTTCGGTTGCGCCCTCGGCGTAAGGGGCTGCCTTTTCCTGAGCGCGAAGCAGTGACGCCGGCGCCATCAGGCCGATCAGCAACACGAACATCATCAATCGTTTGAGCATGCGTGAGTCCTCTTAGAAAGCCCGCGGGTCGTTATTCACGGCCCGCGGACTGATTGCTTGCAATCAAACAGTGATCTTGCCCGCGAGCTGCAGGGCAATGACCAGCGCGAAGAAGGTGAACCCTTCGATCAGCGCGGCTGCGATGATCATGTTGGTTCCGATTCGACCGCCGGCTTCGGGCTGACGTGCGATGCCTTCCATCGCCTGGCCGGCGAGGTGACCGATGCCCTTGGCAGCGCCAATGACGATCAGGCCGGCGCCGATACCAGCTCCCAGCGCGATCGTGCCCTTGTCAGGCAGCAGCGTCGTAGCCTGCGCGAGTAAATCCATCATGCGAACTCCTTTCGAGCTTTTGGCTCGACCTGTGCGACTCAAAGCCAATTAATGGGCTCGTCGTCGCGGATATATGTTGTGCCGAACTTAAATAAGTTAACCCGGGCGTCGGCTGCTCACGGGAAATATCAATGTTCCGGCGCCACGGCGCTGGCGATAAACAAGGTCGTCAGGAATACAAAGATGTACGCCTGAAGAAACGCCACAAATAGCTCGAGGCAGCGGATCAAAAGGCTCAGCAGCGTGACCGGCGCACCAATGCCGATCTGGGCCGCGATGCCTGCAGTTACCGGGATCAAAAAAACCAGCGCCGCCAGCACGATATGGCCGGCGATCATGTTCGCGAATAATCGAATGCATAGCGCGAAGGGCTTGATCACCGCGCCAATGAATTCCAGCGCTAAAAGCATCGCCCACATGGGCACATCGATGATCCAGTTGGGCTTGAACGGATGTGGTGCGAAATTCCACAAATACAACGGCCCCGCCATGAGCCATGCGACAACAGGGTTCATCCCTTTGCCATGCCCGGCATGATCGTGCAGATCGCCGTGATCGGGCTGATGGTGATGATGGCCGACGTGTTCGTCGTCGGCGTAATGAGCGGTTGGATTGGTCAGTGCCTTGGCATCGCCTGGGACGTCCGCGGCGAGGGCTTCGCCGCGGACATGCTCCAGATCGTGCGCCGTTTCATGGCCCTTGGCGCCATCGGACGAATGCTCTTCGTGATGACTATGATGGCCATACGTTCCATCAATCAGCGAGCGTGCGACCTGTGCGATGCCGTTAATATGAATGAACAGGAACGCACAAATGGCCAAGGCAAGGGTCGTCGTCGGTGAACCAGTTGCAGTACCGCCAAAATGTGTCTCTTTGCCGGTCGCGAGCGTGATGATTTCAATAATTGGAATCTGGCCGAGCAGGTTGCAAAAGAGAATAAAGAAGAAAAGAGTCCACAAAAACGGCAAAAAGCGGTCGGTATGTTCCTTCAATGCCGGGCGGAAGACTTCGACCCGAAGAAATTCCAGGATCGATTCAAAGAAATTCTTTGCCCCGCTGGGCGGACCGGATTCGGCTTTGCTGAACAGCACCGGAAAGATCAGCAGCATCAGCACCGCCGCGACGACGGCCATCAGCATCTGGTTGGTCAGATGAAACGGGCCGATCTGAATATTCAGCGGGTGCCGAAGCACGTGTTCGATCGGGTCACCGGCGGCGAGCAGAAAGATTGACATCATGATTCTCGGTCTCGATTGTTCAGCCTTGTCGAGGCTTTGCCGCGGCTGATTCCACCGGTGCGACTTTCACCGCGTGAATGAAGGTGGCGACCAGCACGACCAGCGTCAGCCAGTAAAACGCGAGCAACCAGTAAATGAACGGCTTATCCAGTCCCAGCGGCTTATACAACATCATCGCGCCGGCGATGCCGATACCACTGAGCAGGTGGAGAACCGAACCCGCCAAGCTCGCCTGCGCCACTGCGGGCTGTGTCGCGCCACGCGTAAAAAAAAGCGGCACGATTCCCAGCTCTGCGGCGATCAAACTCGCAATCAATGCAAAACCCATCTCGCGGTAATGGGCGTTAAAACCCAGGACCGAACAGAGGGTGCATCCCAGCGCCGCGACGGCTGCAATCGTAATCGGGATACCAATCGCCGTGCGAATTGGCATGGCTCAATCCTTGTTCATCTTAATTGCATCTTTGATGAGCAGATAAAGTCCGGCCGAGACTCCGAGCAACACACCAATCGCGGTTGCAGTACTGCCCCAGCCGTAACGACGATCAAGCCATCCTCCGACTAAATAGCCTAACCCGGCGCCAACAGCGATCTGCAATCCAATACCCAGATACTTACCCCAATTGGAGTCGTCTTCGGGCATGAATTGCGCTCCACCAAAGTTCGTGCCTTTTTGCACGAATCGCGGCGATAAGGTAGTGGCACGCGGTTTTTACGTCAAGCAATCCGATCTTTATCAGATGCTTATTAAGAGCGTCCTAGAACGTGCTGCGGCGTGGCAAGTCCGCCGGTCGGATTTGAATCCTGAAACGAATCTGGCACAATGCGCGTTCGTTAGGTTGTGGAACGTTTCATGCTTTTGCAGACCAACAGCTATATCGTCCCCAAGGAGAAACGGGCCGAGCACGCGCGCTTGCTGACACGCTTTCGCCAGACCCTGGCGAAGCTAGGTTGCGATCATTTCGAGGCTTATGAGCAGGTAGGCGCCAACTGGGGAAGTGGCGAATCGACCGGGCGGTTCGTCCAGATCATGCGTTTTCGCGATAAAAAGCACCAGCAGGAAGTCCACGCAGCTGAGCGTACGGATGCCTCGGCCCAGACTTTGATCAAGGAATTCTGCGATTTGATCAACCTGCCCTATCAGCAGCAGCAGGGATTGTTTGCAATGGGGTTTTATATGTCAGTTCTGGCGGTCGCCCCGACACGCGTACCGTCAGCCATGCCGGTGGAACCTCCGCCGATCCCGACCAATGGCAAGGATGTTGAAGGTTCTGCTTCGGATAGAACTGAGCACCCCGCCGTCGATCCATCCATTCAACCGACTTAGTCGGGGCACGCGACTATACTTATTATCGGTCCTGAACGATTTGCACGACCGTTCTGGCCGTCACAAACGGCGCAATGCGCCGGCTGCGATGGATATGTTTTTGATATCCATGGCGCAAAAATGAATTAAGCCGGCTCGCAGGACGATTCTCAGGTGTCCGGGAATATTTCTTCCCGGACATGAACATGGGAAAAACAATGAAACAGGCGTTTCGTTTCATCGTGGGATTGCTGCTGGTGGTCGGCTGGCTGCTGGCGACACTGTCGCTGCACCTGGTGCGCACGTCGGATGATCTTCCGACGCTAGTCACCAAGGATCATCTCGGTTTTACTGACACGTATGTGGATACGCGCCAGTGGACGCCGGACGACGTGGCCAATCACCCCGCACTGGTCCAGCGGCTGGTCGATCTGCACAAAGGGGATCTGCTCAAGCACGTCTTCAAAGACGGCAAGCAGGACCTTACGGTGCAGCTGATGACAGCCCTGGAAAAGGCGCCCAAGCAAAAGCAGAATCCCAGCACCACCTCGACGCAGCCAACGCAAGCTGCTGCCGCGATGCTGTTCAGCCTCTTTTGATCAGACGATCAGTTCGGGCCGAAGCTCTCGAGGATCGACTGCCACTTGGCAGCGACCTTGATTCCCAGCGCGCTCATCAGCGCAATAGCGCCGATAACAATCAAACCCATGAGCAGCGCATACTCAAGCACTTCCGTGCCTTGCTCGTCCTTAAGGCATTGGACAAATACTTCACGCATTTTTCGACACTCCTGGCTAAAGGTAGGTAGCCAATATTTATCACGGATATCGCGCGATGCGCGATATCGCACGTGAATTCCCGGTCCAATGAAGCGCCATTTCCCGCCTGCGATGAGGGGCGAAAGAGAATTGCCGTTTATTCCGTTTATAACGCCCGCTGCTGCTAAGGTTATGGGGCTCAATTGGTCGAAAATCACCCGGTATGCTTACCGTGATTCTTCTGGTTCTCTCCAATATCTTCATGACCTTTGCGTGGTACGGGCACCTGAAATACGACAAGTCCCCCTTGTGGCTGGCGATCGTGGTCAGCTGGGGCATCGCCTTTTTCGAATACTGCCTGCAAGTGCCCGCCAATCGGATCGGATTTGAAAAAGGAATCGACCCCACGCGATTGAAGATCATTCAGGAAGCGATCACGCTGGCCGTGTTTATCATCTTTGTGAAGCTCTATTTTGAAAAGCAGCCGTTTGAATTCAAATACATCGTCAGCTTCGTCCTGATATTTGCCGCGGTGTTTGTGGCCAACTATAAATGGTGACTCGGTTCGGATTCGAAAAGGAGTTGTTTTGCCGCATATCACGATCGCCATCGGTTCATTGCTGTTCGTGCTGGGAATCGCCAGTTATGTGATGACCGGCTCACAACATGTGACCGCGTTGATCCCCGCGATCGTCGGTGGGATATTCGATGCGCTGGGGGCGATGTCGATAATCCTGCCAAATTCCAAAAAGCACTTCATGCACGCCGCCGCGGCGATTGGGTTGCTGGGATTTCTCGCGTGCGCCTGGCGGCTGATCAAAGCTGCGCTCAGCAGTGGGCCCATCGATACCCCTGCCGTGACAAGTCAGGGGATCATGGCGGGGTTGTGTCTTCTGTTTGTAATTCTGTGTGTTCGCTCGTTTGTTCAGGCGCGTCGGGCTCGTGAGCAGCAGGGTTTTCCTGTAAATCCACCTTCATAAGTTCACGCAAGAGCACCGTCGCGAATGCCCCCGCCGGCAATGTAAATGCAACGGTGATGAACGGACCATGATTATCCACACCGGCCTCTAGCGTCGATTCGGTTGGTTTGATTCGCAACGGTCGGCGAGCGCCCGACGCCTGATCACGCCCTTCCTGTTTGAAATGGCCGGGTGTCAATCCGTTCGCTTTAAGCACTTTTTGCTCGATTTCCATCGGATGACCGGTCGGCATCGTCATGCGATGCCCTACGATCGGGCCAGTCGGACTGATTTCGAATCGATTGCATCGCGGCTGTTCAACCGTGGCGCTTTCGACGTGAAAACAGGCGCCGTTATCATGTTTGTACGCTAAATCTCCATCCATCAGCTTGTCGATGCCTTCGATCCGCTCGGCCAGCACATCGTTGAATAGTCGCGATTGAAGCGCCGAAACCCATAGTCGCCGCAAGCGCTGATCGATCGCGCGCACGGCGGCGCCGGGTTGCTGGGTTTTCATCAATCGTGCCAGAATTCGCCGTTCCATCCCGAATTTTCTCTGCCAATGCTTCATCGACTGCTCGAAATTGTTTTCGTCGAACATCTTGCGTGCGATGCGCGATTCGGGATCGTCGGTATCGCGCGGCGAGCCGAGTAGATGATGCAGCAATTCCTCGGGCCGGCCTCGAATTAAAGAGGCGCCCAGTACATCGTTGTCGCCGCGATGACCGAAACGCTGCTCCCCGAAGTAATTCGGCACCCCGCGATTTTCGAGTAGATTCAACACCGGCCGAAGCTTGATGACGTCGGTTGCATTGACGTTGCGAATCTTGATAGCAAACCGATTCCCCGCCAGATGCCCCAGCCGCAGCTTGTTGCCATGTCTCGCCGCCCACTGCACGGTTATGTCCGGCAGCCTCAGGTCCATCACCGCTTGTTCGTTGGTTCCCCAAATCGAAAGGACCTGCCGGCTGATGGCACGGGCGTCTTTCAAGCCTGCATAGCCAATGTCACGTGTCGAAACATGCAGGGCTTTGGCGAGGCGATCGATCGCTTCAAACGTGGGAATACCGATTTTCTGGATTTCGCAGTAAACGTGTTCACCCTCGCCGGAGGGTTCGTAGATAGGGATTTCCTGGACGAAAAAATCCTCCGGCCGTTGTTTGATCACCCCGCCGATGCCGGGGAAGTCGCGCGTGAGATAAGGCAAAGACATGTTTATATGTTAAGGCAAACTCGCTCGGTTCACATCTCACACATTTGCGGTTCGGTGGTATGGTTAAACATGGGAAGCCAAAAACCAATTTCACGACGGAATATGATGATCGCAACCGCCGGTGTCGTCGCAGCCGGGGCGATTAAAACCGAAGGACAATCCACCATGCCATCCGACGCTCCGCTGAAGGGATACATCAATCATTCGGCCTGCCTGTGGTGCTATAAACCGATGACAGTGACTGACATGGCGCCGGTCGCTAAGAAGCTGGGATTGAAAGGGATCGACCTGCTCACACCCGATCAATGGGCCCCACTGAAGGAGCTCGGTCTGATCTGCACCATGACTTCACAGGCCAGCACCATTCAGGTCGGATTGAATCGCAAGGAAAACCACGGGCCGATCGTTGCCAAACTGACCGAACTGATCAACGCCAACGCCGAAGCGGGCTATCCAAATGTGATCTGTTTTTCCGGCAACCGTTCCGCCGGCCGAGGGTCACAGCCGATCTCGGATGAGGAAGGAATGAAAACCTGCGCGGAAGGTTTGAAGCAGGTGATGAGCCTGGCTGAGCAGAAGAAGGTGAACGTGATCATGGAGCTGCTCAATTCCAAGCTCAATCACAAAGATTATATGTGCGATCACACCGCCTGGGGCGTGCAGCTTTGCAAGATGGTCGGCTCCGAACGGTTCAAGCTGCTGTATGACATCTATCACATGCAAATCATGGAAGGCGATGTTATCCAAACGCTAAAGGACAATATCCAATACATCGGCCACATCCACACCGGCGGCGTGCCGGGACGACATGAGATCGACGAAACGCAAGAGCTAAATTACCCGGCAATTATGAAAGCACTGGTCGATCTGAAATATACCGGCTACGTCGCGCAGGAATTCACCCCCGCCAAACCTGACAAAATCGCCTCACTCGCGGCGGCGGTGCGGATTTGTGATGTGTGATGGTTAAGTCGCCCGTTCAATCCATCCGCCACCAATGACGACATCATTGTCGTAAAGCACGACGGCTTGGCCCGGCGTTATTGCGGGTTGGGGCTCATCAAAGCGCACAGTCAGTTCATCATTGCCGGTAACGCTGGCGATCGCGGGCTGCGGCTGATGGTTGTAACGAATTTTGGCGCTACAACGAATTTCTGAATTTAACCGTGAATTGAGAATGTTGATTTGATTCGCAATCAACGATGTGCGAAGCAAGTCTTCGTGCTGTCCCAGCGTAACTCGATTTCCTGGCGCATCGATGTTCACGACGTAAACCGGATATCCCAGCGCCACACCCACGCCCTTGCGCTGGCCGATCGTGAAATGCTGGTGCCCTTCGTGCGTGCCGATCACATTGCCGCCGGTATCGACGACTTCGCCGGCACGGAAGGCTTCTGGTGACCGGCGCTTCACCAGCGCCGCGTAGTCCTGATCCGGCACGAAGCAGATTTCCTGCGAATCGGGCTTGTTATACACGGGCAGATTCAGCTCCTGCGCGATCGCCCGCACTTCATGTTTTTCAAATTCCCCGATCGGCAGCAGCGTGTGCTCGATCGTCTGGCGATTCATGCCAAACAGCACATAGCTCTGATCCTTGCGATGATCCTTGCCCCGCAGCAGCGACTTTTCGCCGGTGACGGGATCAGCGCCGATTCGAGCGTAATGTCCTGAAGCGACATAGTCCGCGCCCACAGCCTCTGCATATTTGCTCAATTTACCGAACTTCAGCCAGTCATTGCAGCGCACGCACGGATTGGGCGTCCGCCCGCGGTTGTACTCAGCCACGAAATAGTCGATCACTTTGCCGAAGTCTTCCTGGAAATTCAGGACATAGAGCGGAATCCCCAGCATCCCCGCCACGCGATGCGCGTCGACGGCATCGAGTACCGAGCAGCATCCTTGCTTATTTTTACCGCTGGAATCACAGGATTCATGTGACTCAACTCCGTCGGGCGTACCCAGACGCATGAATACGCCGAGGACTTCGTACCCTTCGCGCAGCAACAGCGCCGCCGCGACGGAGCTATCCACTCCGCCGCTCATCGCGACTACGACTTTTTTTCGCGGGACGCTCATATCTTTGCAAAGGGTATTCGCGCCCGGCTGGCTTATCAACTTGCGCTTGCGGCAAACGGCAGGATCGCTATTCTGCGCCCGCCCATGGTGCGACTTATCACTCATGCGGGGGAACGCGTGCGGATTATCTCCACGCGAGCGATGCGCCGGCTGGGGTTGCGCGAAGAATCGTTCCTCCTTGTCCCAGCCGTGCTTATTGGGATCGTTACCGCTTGTGCTGCGGTCGGGTTTCATCTGCTCATCAACAAGATTCGCGACCTTCTTTATAACGGCGTCGGATCGGAACACCTGTATGGTCGATGGATGATTCTGCTGGTGGTGTTCCCGGCCTTGGGTGGGCTGGTTGTCGGAATCATCGCTCGCTATATAGCCCGTGAGGGGCACGGAATCATCGATGTCATTGAATCCGTCGTGAAATCCAGTGGATTCATCCGGCCCGGCGCCGCCCTTGAGAAAATCGTCTCCAGCGCAGTCACGATCGGCACCGGCGGCTCGGGTGGAGCGGAAGGTCCGATCGTGCAAATCGGCGCCGCCATCGCCAGCGGCTTCGGGCAGCTCTTCAATTTCGCCCGCCATCAAATGCCTATCATCATCGGCTGCGGCAGTGCCGCGGGCATCAGCGCGATCTTCAACGCTCCCATTGGCGGAGTGATTTTCACCATCGAAGTCATTCTGCGCGATTTTTCGATTCGTGCGTTTACGCCGCTGGTTGTTTCCAGCGTTATCGCCAACATCACCACACAGGCAATTTTCACGCACGTTGAAGGTCATCCCTTCCCCGCGATCTTCGCGATGCCGGCTCAATCCGAAATCATGGGCACGCAGATCATTGATTGGCCGCAGGTGCCCAACTTTATTGTGCTGGGCCTGATTTGTGGCCTGGCCGGCGTGGCGCTGACACGGCTCATGTCCTGGTCCGAAGACCGATTTGCCCAATTGAAATCGCTTGGCCCGGCTCGACCCGCACTGGGCGGTGCGTTACTCGGTCTGCTTGGCCTCTTTTACGTGCTGGTTTTTGGCCGGCTCATGCTCAATCAGCCCAAGCCTTTCGCATTCGAACATTATCCGATGCCCGCCTTCTACGGGGATGGATATGGCGTGATCCATCAGCTGCTTACGCACGACTATTACATGCAGATCGGCGTGGCCCAACTTCTGGTATTACTGGCGTTTCTGTGCGTGATCAAAGTCGTCGCAACCTGCCTTACCCTGGCTAGCGGCGGCAGCGGCGGAATCATCGCGCCGTCGCTGTTCATCGGCGCCACGGCCGGCGGATTTCTTGGCACGCTTTTGCGCCAGACCGGCTGGTATCACACGCTCAATCCTGAAGGTTATGCGCTAATCGGCACCGGCGCGGTGCTGGCAGCGGTGGTGCATGCCTTTCCAGCACATTGGGATCCTAAGCTTAGAATTC
>JADMIO011614184.1_pt1 | contig 100389 bp, 50 predicted proteins | sample 8958161 | NCBI WGS metagenome assembly JADMIO01 (sample SAMN16585339, study PRJNA669376) | soil metagenome | isolation source: Crop rotation soil | place: USA: Cullars Rotation, Alabama | collected 2011 | reverse complement strand
GCCGCGACTTCAAGTCACGTGAATTCCAAGCTTCGGATCCCACTGTGCTGGAAAGAGAATAAAATTGCGCAGCGAATTCAAGGCCTGCAATCCGGCGCCGTCTCACCCGAAACTTTCCTATTGCATGGTTCAAGAAATCTCCTGGAATTGCTACGAAACCGTGGATTTAATTTGTACCTGGCCAGTGGCACTGATGAACCCTTTGTGAGGCGAGAGTCAGCATTATTGCGCGTGGATCATTATTTTGGAACACACATCTATGGCGCTCGAGATGATTACAAAAGCTTTTCCAAGAAAATGGTGATTGAACGAATTTTGCGAGAGAACAAAATCAATGGCCGGGCATTATTAGCCTTTGGGGATGGTTATGTGGAAATTCAAAATACCAAGGAAGCAGGTGGTATTGCAGTAGCCGTGGCCAGTGATGAATCTGCCAATGGGTCCGGCAAGTTGGATCTCTGGAAACGGGACCGTTTGATGGGCGTGGGGGCGGATTTGGTCGTTCCTGATTATCGTGATGCCGAAGCAATTATTAATTTAGTCAGCGGGACAGCACAGTGAACGAGAGGCTCCAATTAGACAAACTTAAGGTCTTTCCACTAAGCGAGCGGAAGAGCCTTTCCAATTTGGAAAACATACTGGCCGACCCGCAAAAACCTGCTCCTAGAGTAGATCAACGGAACCAAGGAATACTTGAACAGTGCGCCAGTGACATCAAGGCGGCGCGCCAGCGCGGGGCTGCCGTGATGTTAATTTATGGCGCCCACCTCTTGAGAAATGGAGCCGCATTAATCTTGGACGAACTGATGGCCAATGGTTGGGTTACACATTTGGCGACCAATGGCGCCGGGACTATTCACGATTGGGAGTTCGCGTGGTTCGGGCGTTCGACTGAATCAGTCGAGCAAAACGTTGCCACTGGAACATTTGGAACATGGGATGAGACGGGCCGCAATATCAACTTAGCTATACTGGCCGGAGGAGCGAATGGGCTAGGCTATGGAGAGAGTTTAGGCAAATTCATTGCGGAGAATGGGGCACTACTTCCAGGAATCGAGGAATTAAAAAGTTCGATAGTAAATAATCCTTTATCGCCTTTGACTCCAGCTCGCGCCGAACTAGCAGCCGCGATGCAGCGGCTTGGATTATCCGCAGGTAAATTTAATGTGCCTCATCCTTATTCAAAAGGATCCATCGCCTTTCATGCATTTCAACGGCAGGTGCCATTTACAGTCCATCCTGGCATCGGTTACGATATCATTTCCAATCATCCATTATTCTCTCCGGCTGCTATCGGACGTGGCGCAGGAATCGATTTCCAGATTTTTGGTGGAAGCGTCGAGCACCTGGACGGCGGGGTGGTCATTTCAGTTGGATCCGCAATCATGGGTCCGCAGGTGTTTGAGAAAGCATTGAGCTGCGTTAATAATTTACGTTTGCAAGCGGGGCGCAAAGTGGTTGAGGGCCACGCGATTTACGTGGTCGATTTGCAAGATGCCGGCGGATGGGATTGGACTCAGGGCGAACCGCCCAAGACAAACCCAGCTTACTACTTAAGGTTCTGCAAAAGCTTTTCCCGAATGGGAGGCAGGATGCAATATGCACAGTGCGATAACCTGGCTTTCGCCCATCAATTGCTCCACCTGTTGAAAGGATCGTAAGCAAAATTCATTATGGAACGAAAGCGATTCCAAGAGATTACAAGCAGATATCCGACACTTCATTTGGCAATCGCGGGGGACTTTTGCTTGGATCGATATTTGGAAATTGATGCGGCCAAAAACGAAATTTCCATTGAAACTGGGCTAACGGTTTACAATGTCGTCAATGTGAGAAGCCAGCCGGGGGCCGCCGGAACTATCCTGAATAACTTATGCGCTTTGGGAATAAAAGAGATTTTGCCGATTGGTTTTTACGGCGATGACGCGGAAGGGCTCGAACTTGAGCGCGCGCTTTCCGAAAGGCCGGGAGTCAACCTGAGGCATTTTCTGAAAACAAGCGAACGGCGAACATTTACTTACACAAAACCAATGCTCATGACGGGCGGCTCGAGCCAGGAGCTCAACCGCCTGGATTTTAAAAATTGGACGCCGACACCCGACAACATTAGTTTTCAGCTTGGCCAGTCCATTGATCAAGCAGCCAAGCTGGTGGATGGGTTCATTTTTTTGGATCAAGTTGATCTGCCGGAAACTGGCGTTATTACCAGCGCGATTCTGAAAACAATCGGCCAGGTTCGACAACGTTTTCCAGATCTAATTATGCTGGCGGACAGTCGGCGCGGCCTGAAGGATTATCCGCCGGTGGATTTCAAAATGAATGCGAGCGAGTTCAAAACATTGACTGGCCAGGATGCGAATGATCCAAATGCAGATGTAAAAATAATCGCTGGTAATTTTGCCAAAAAATTAGGCAATCGAGTGTTTGTTACGTTGGCTGAACGTGGGATTCTAGCTGTGAATGCAAAAGATGAATCAGCCTATTTGCCCTCGCTTCCATTGCGCGGCCCGATTGATATTGTCGGCGCTGGCGATGCAGTTACGGCGAATTTGACCGCCGCGTTATCGGCAGAGGCGAATTTGGAGGAAGCTGTGGAGTTAGCGAACGCAGCAGCCTCAATTGTAATTCATAAATTGGGAACTACCGGCACGACTACAGTTGAAGAACTGGAACAATTACTTTTTGGTGCAATGAGATAGTTTGTAAGCATTTACGGTGCGGTTGCAGGATTGACCTTCCAAGAATCTTCCTTAAGGATATGTTCATGAATTCCAACTGCAATTTCAACAGTATTGCTTATACGGGGCGGCATTTTTTACTAATTTTTTCTTTAATCGTTTTGGCAGGTTGCGGAGAGAAGAACCAACCGCCCAGCGACACAAAAACGAATTCAAACCTAACACAACCCGCAGGACAGCTTACCATTGCCATGCTGCCGAAATTGGTTAACATCGATTATTTTGACGCTTGCAAACGAGGCGCGGTGAAGGCAGCGCAGGATGCCAAGGTAAATTTAATTTATGACGGGCCAACCGAGCCAAGCGGCGCAGAACAAAACAAATTTATTGATACATGGATTCGGCAAAAAGTGAATGCCATCTGCATTGCGCCGAATCAGCCAAAAACCATCAAAAAGTTTGTTGAAAAAGCGCAAACCGCGGGGATTAAGGTTTTGACTTGGGACAGTGATTCCTCCGAGAGCGGGCGCGACCTATTCGTCAATCAAGTGGATGAGAAAACATTGGGCGAAAAGTTAATCGACGATTTGGCAGAGCAAATGGGTGGCGAAGGAGAATGGGCTATCGCTATCGCCAGTTTAGACGCGGCTAATTTAAACACATGGCGCCGGTTTTCAGAAGCACGAGCGAAGGAGAAATATCCTAAACTAAAGTTGGTTGCCACAGAGGTTACACAGGAAGATGAGAACGCGGCGAGACAGAAGGTGGAAACGTTGCTTAACGCATTTCCGAATTTAAAAGGGATTATTGCTTTTGATTCAAACTCTGTTCCCGGATCGTGCGAGGCAGTAAAACGGGCCGGAAAGATCGGGAAGGTATTTATAGTGGGAAACTCGACACCAAGAAAAATGCGCCCTTACATCATGGAAGGCGTTTTGCAGTCTTTTTATTTGTGGGACCCGCGCCAGTTGGGTGCGCTAACCGTCCTATTGGCAAAGCAAATTGTGGAAGGCAAAGCCATTACTGAGGGCATGAATGTGGAAGGATTTGGCTCGATTCATTTGAGCAAACAAGATCCAAAAGTCGTCATCATGGCGGACCCAATCCGGTTCACCAAGGAGAACATCGATAAGTACGATTTTGGAATTTAAGCAGAGAATGCGAACTACTGCTTGCGAATGAGGAGGGCCTGATCCTGGCTGAAGGATGGATACTCGAACCACTTTTCCCCGCCAGCGTGGGAGAATTTGGCGGGCAAGCTTTTGGATCGAAGCAGCGGGTCAAGCCATTGGTATTGATATTCGCCTGGGGGCAAATTCACAGCTTGGGTGAAGCTCAAACGGGGCAAGGCTTCTGGAGGGTTCTTCTTTATGTCCGCAATGGAAGTGGTGTAAATCAAATAAATACTGCCTGGCTTAGCCAAAGTTCGGGTGCGCACGCTTGAAGGAACCGAGCCAGAAAGCAGCTCATTGTGCGGCGACATGTGAATGAAATCGAGGGATTGGATCGTTTGCGCTAAAAATTCGATTTCTTTACGATATATAGGGTTTCCGCCTCCTGGTTGGTTTGCTGGATATTGGAAATCACCAATTTCATGCCCGGCGACAAAGGAGTAATCGAGATTATTAAAGAGCCCTCCGCCTGCTGTAATAAATTCCCAAGCTTCACGGCGGTAAGCAAAATTGTTGGTTCCATTGAACCCGGTTTCGTTATCTCCAATGACTTTGTTTAAGCCGAAATTTTCGTCCACAGTGACTGGGGGTGTGGCGTAATGAAAATTAAAAATGGAAACGTTTTCATTGGGCGCTTTGATCTTTTGATGGTTATTGGCAATATTTTGGGAAATTAGATGCTGCTTCGGCAGATTTTTTTCACTCTCGGTAATTACCTCAGCAATGCGCGCCTGCCATTCCGCAGTGACTCCGCCAAAATAGGGCTCGTTGCATATTTCGAAATAAAAGTTTTCGAATTGGTTCAATTCTTTAGCCAATTTACGCACGAGCGTTTCCTGGTATGGCAGCAAACCTCCGTTTTTATTGAGGGTATAAACATTAGTCCGGGCGATGTCCCCTACCCCGTTGATGTTATTGATGGCGTTCATGGGGCTGATTTTCCACATGGACTCTTCGTAGAAAGGGCAAAAGAGATTCAGTTCGACAATCACATCTTTGCGGCGGGCATAGGAAAGAAAGTCTTTTAAACGCTTAAAGTAGGCTGGATCCCACTGGGTGAGGTCAAATTTATTCCCACCATTGAAATAGCCCAGTTGGGCGCTGCGCCGGTAAGGACAGATTAAACGTCCACTAAGGGGTGCTAGAGTATTTTGGGCGATGTTGAAATTCCCTGGGGCTTCCATGTAAACACCTGTCCAAGTGCGAGTCAGGTTCAAATGATTAGCAGCAAGCTCACCCAAATATGTTTTGTAATTGAAATCGAGGTTCAACACTGCTCCGTAATGTTCGCCCGAAGTAATCAGGATCAACGGTTTCTCATGATAAAGAAAATAGTGAGGATTCTCTGGATTTAAGGAAAGTGGCGCGGCCGCTTGCGAACACACAATGGCTAAAAAACTGAACCAGACGGCAGTTAGAAACTTCATAAGATCCGAGAGTATAGGAGGATGGCAGAATGGAAGCAACGCGTAGATATTTATCCAACTGACAAACTCCTGCGTCAATATGCCGCAGCAAGAAAGGTAATGAGCTCACAGTTTTTGCATTTAGAACCAAGCCTAATGGCAAATACCTTCAAAATTATCAGGTGTGGCACGCCGTTGGAATGAAATGAAGGCAGCGATATCTTTGTAAGAATGAAAAAACCAGGAGGGGATTTAGTGCAACGGAAAGAAAGGGAGATGGGGGAGATTTCCATCAATGGTGTTGAATCTAAAACACATCGCGCTTCAGGACATCCAGCTAATTGGGAATGGCCGAATTTGATCCCAGCCGAACAATGGGCTGTGTATAAGTTGGCCATTGATTCGATGAATCGGAAGAAAATCCCGTTCATGCTTGGAGGCGCGTTTGGTCTGGCTCGCTACACTGGACGGTGGAGGAATACGAAGGATATTGATTTTTTTATTCTGCCAGAAAACAGGGAAGCGGCGATAGCGGGATTGACCAAGGAAGGCTTTTCTGATTACTACGAAAAGTTAGCGTATGATCGCGGCTGGATTTATCGAGCGACAAAAGAAGATGTGATTGTTGATCTAATCTGGGGCACCCCAAACCGCAGAAGCACGGTGGAACAATATTGGCTGGAGCACGCAACCGAATTGAAAATCAGGGGGGAAATCCTGAAAGTGCTGCCCGCAGAGGAGCTTTTGTGGATTAAGTTATATGTATTGCAACGTGACCGGTGTGATTGGCCTGACATTCTTAATTTGCTCTACGCAACCGCGGCAGGAATGGACTGGGGAAGATTGGTGAAAGACTTAGGAGACGATTTGCCCTTGCTCGGTGCTGCTCTGCTGGTTTTTAGCTGGGTCTGCCCGGCGCTGGCTCAATTTATATCGCCCGACCTCGCGGCTCAATTTAACATTCCCCGAGGGCTTTCGAGCCAATGCGGCGTGGAGATTAACGGCAGAGTGCAACTTTTGGACTCCAGACCGTGGTTTGCTTCGTTGCAGCCATTTGATAAACCAATGCAGCTTTAGCCGATTGTTAATAGAATAAGGAGGAGCGTCATGTTAATTGGGGCAATGAACCATCCGGCTCACGACATCTTGAGTGAAATTCGATGGATGGCGGAACTTAAGCTCGATTTCATTGATTTAACGTTGGAACCGCCCGGGGCGCTTAGTTGGAATGTTCAGCCCGCGGCGATTAAGGAATGCCTGGCGCAACATAATCTAAAGGTTGTGGGGCATACGGCCTACTATCTTCCGTTCTGCTCCCCGTTTGAATCGATTCGGGCCGCCGCGGTGCACGAACTAAAACATTGTTTAAGGACCTTCGCGCAAATTGGAGTGAAATGGATAAACATTCATCCCGACCGGCACGCCCCACAACATGGGCGTAAGTTCATTATCGAACAAAATATTAAATCGATTCTGGATGTGATGCCTTTATGCCAGGAATTGGGCGTAGGGTTAATGATCGAAAATTTACCGGGCGATTTTAACACGCCCAGCCAATTAGGGGAGCTACTGGATGCGGTGCCGGAACTCGGGCTGCACCTAGACATTGGACATGCGAATCTGATGACGGAGCAAAATACCACTGCCGCCATTCTTAAAAAATATGGGAATCGATTGCGCCATGCGCATTTGCATGACAATAAGGGAGGCTCCGCAGATCTGCATCTGCCGTTGGGAACAGGCAATGTAGATTTGGCTGCCTGCATTAAGGAACTAAAGCGATGCGGTTATGATGGGACAATAACCCTCGAAGTTTTTTCGCCCGATCGCCATTTCCTAGCCTATAGCAGAGATCGCCTTCGTGAACTCTGGGGTAAGTAAAGTTAAAGCAGTTTAATCTTTTTCTTGGTCAACAACCTATCCGAGGGGGGTGGGTCGTTTTTTTGCAGCAAATTTTTGAACAAAACGTTGTAAGTCTTTCTCTAGCAATCTATTACATTTTTTAAAGATGTTGCAAAGCGGTGAGAAATGAGTGAGAAAACTGCAAAAACGGTGAGAATTCTCGATGCGTCTCACAAAATTCTCAGCAACTTTGAGACAGAAAAAAATAGGTTGTGGTGTGCCTTCTTGCGCTTCTCTTCACAAGAGGACTCGCTCTAACTTCAGTAATTTTTCCTTCCAGCCTTTTGGGCCAGAAAAACCGCCAAGATTCCCATTAGACGCTATTACCCGATGGCACGGGATCAAAAGGGGGATGGGATTGCGTCCACAGGCAGTGCCGACCGCGCGCGAATGGCCAATGGAACCGAGGTTCTCAGCAATTTCACCGTATGATTTGGTGGTTCCCCATGGAATTGCTAAAAGCTGCTCCCAGACCGAGCACTCAAACGCGCCATGTCCATCGAGATCAAATGGTGGCATTTGTGAAGGCGGTTTTCCGCTCATTAACCGTTGGATGCACTGTTCAGTTAGATGAATCCACTCGTGCGCGCAATTCGGGGATAAATCGATGCCTGGTCGCGGACGGAAATCTAATTTGGCTTCTGGAAAAAATAGGCGAGCCAAACCGGTTTGGGTAAAATAACAATGGAAATCACCCTGAGATGTTTGGATAACCGAGTGACTCACCTCGAGCGTCATTTCCGATTAAAAATGACGGATAAAATTCCAAATAATACGAGGGCGAAGAAAGCAGATAGAAATAAAAAGCGATTTCGCGCCACTCGTTTTTCATAACGCAATGGGCGCAGGCCTTTAATGCTGCCGACGGCCAAGTAATTGACCAATTTTGGATTGTTGGAAACAGGCCCTTGAAGGTGGTTTTGAAACCGGCGAACGAAGGAGGACAGATCAAATTTTCGCAAACCCTGGTCATTATAATAATTGGCCGATGAAGCTGGCTCCATTAGCTTTTTAACCCCAGAGCTTTCCACTTTTTCAAATATGGGGGGTTGCAAATCGGGGGCGGGGGCGGATTGATGGTTTTGAGGATAGGCGGTGGAACGTACCTTTGGAGCTCCAGGATTGGTCGGGAGCCTTGTGTTTAATTCTTTGATTTGATTTTCCAACTGGGCAATTTGCGCGTTCAAGGCCTTTGACCTTGCGCTAATTGGATCTTCTTTTTTACCGAAGACTTTCATAACAATGCTTTATCTGCGCAGGAGAACAATAATCACACCCAGGAAACCGAGCAGAAGGGCGGCGGCGACCGGCCAGGCGATCGCCAAACCTAGTTTGACATAGGATATAGATGGAGGAGAAATGTTGAGCGATTGATTTTGAGGCGAGCTATGGGTCTCTGGGCTTGCAGTACCATCCAAGCGAGTCCATTTTAACCTGGCTGAATTCCATTCCATCCGCGCATTTTCAATGGTGGCAAGCGCTTTGGTCAGTTCGCCGCTCCAATTATCTTCGGTCCAGGCTTGTTCATTAATCGCTTGCACTTTTTCGAGGGCCGCGCGCAAGTCCGTTAGTGTGCGGGCCATCTGTTCGGCATCCCGGCGGGTGGCAAATTCATTTTCTTCCAAAATGCCTACACCCCGAATCAAATGGGCTAACATTTCCTCGCGGCCATTTTGGAATTCGACGCGGCGGCGGCGAGCTTCTTCGAGAGCGGCCTTTTCGCGCTCGAGCTCTTCCTGGATGCGCTTCAGCTCAGCGAGACGTGAAGCGGCATCGGTTACTTTAATATCCAAATCTTCGCGAGTGGGAGGCGAGTTCGGGGGGCGAGCTGGGCGCGAGGGGCTGCTAGTGAATCCGGCTTTTTGAGCCATCTGAAATTCACTATCAACAAAATCTGATTCACCGAAATTGGCAGCCATGCTTCACTTAAGCACTGCTGGGGAAAGGCGTAAAGTCCAATTGAATTAGGATGCGCAATTTTTTCAAAATTCTAATTCCACAATAAATGCAAAATGGGATTCCGAAGAATCCCATTCGCTGAATTAGAAATGAATTGTTTTACTTGGAGGTATTTCAACTCTTGGCCAAGTTTTCTTCCTTTTTGGAAGACTTGTCAGCAGGCGTTTTTGCCTTGTTCTTGTAGTGGCTGGCGTAGTAGCGATTTTGATAATAGTAATAGGAATAATAGTAGGAATCCTTGCCTTCGAAGTCGATGTCGTTCAAGACAACGCCAATTACATGAATGCCCGCATTTTGCACGCGTTGGACAGACTTGCGAGCATGCTCACGGCGGATCTTGTTAAATTTGGTGACGAAAATAATGCCGTCAGCCATGGCAGATATAACCAGAGGATCGGAGACCGCGGAAATTGGAGGGCAATCCAGAACGACCCGGTCGTAACGGCTGCGCACGGCCTCCAAAAAGAGCGCCATTTGTTTAGAGCCGATGAGCTCGGAAGGGTTTGCCGGAACAGCGCCGCAGCAAACGACATCTAAATTTTGGATGTCCGAAGTATGGATTAATTCATCCACGCTTTTCACTTCTTCGGTAAGGTAGGATGAAAGACCGGTAGGACTATGCAACTGGTAAGCTTTATGGACTGAAGGCCGGCGCAAGTCAGCGTCCACGAGCAAAGTGCGCAACCCTGTTTGGGCAGTAACGATTGCCAAATTAGAAGCCACCAAGGATTTGCCTTCGGATGGGATGGTGCTGGTAACTGACAAGACACGGAATTTATCCGGTTTGTGCGTTAAAGAGACAGTTGCGCGAATGGTTCTAAATCCTTCCGCCGCATTAGATTGAGGGTGAAGGTGAGCTTGCAAATCGCGCTCGACGACGCTGTTGGTTTTAATATTCGGGATATAGCCGAGGAACGGGAGGCGCAGGAAGTTCTCGACATCATCCTGGCTCTTAATGGAGTCATCAAGAAAGCTAACAAAGAATGCCAAGCCGAGCGAGACACCCAGACCACCGAAAATCCCGAGCAAAATGGTAAGCAAAATGCGGGGCTTAACCGGTTTGAAAGGAGTCGTGGCATAATCCACCACGCGCATATTGTTGCTCTTCATTTTGTTGGTCATTTCGGTTTCCTTGAGCTTAGTGAAAACGATTTTATAGATGTCTTCAGTGCTTTTAGCCTCCCGTTTCAATGCGTCATACTGAATGCGCAGGTTGCTCAATTCCAAATTCTTTTCTTCCATTTGACTTACCAGCTCTGCAATTGCCCTTTGCTTGGCCAAAGCGGAATTAGCTTCAAATTTCATCACTTCAAAAGTTTTTTGGGATTCCTCGTTTAGTTTTCGTTGGAGAATGCTGATTTGCTCATTGGCAGCCGAGACAAGGGGATGCTTTGACTTATAATGCTTCAACAAACCAGCCAGATTTGATTGTTGAATGATTAATTCCTGATTGAGTTTTTGGATGGTCAAATTATTTGCAATCTCAGGAATGGTATCCAGAGTCGATCCACTCTTGAGCTTGTTCTCGACTTCTTTAACGGTTTGTTCGGCCTGGAGAGCCTTTGTTCTTGCTATGCTTAGGTCTTGCTGAGCCTGAAGAAGGGCTTGCCTTGAAATGTTCTCACCTTCATCAAAGGAAACGGTGTTGTGCGTGATTTTATATTGCTGCAAGGCGTTTTCTGCATTTTCCAAAGCTTTCTTTTGGGCGGCGACCTGGCCGTTTAACCAGACAACGGCATTGCCCGAAACACCCAAGCGCTGAATCAAGTTTTGGTCAATAAAGGTGTCGGCAATGGCGTTCGCTATCAGTTGCGCTTTTTTGGCATCCGAATGCTCGACCTTAACATCCACAAGACGGCTCAAGCGAATGGGAACAATGGTTATGTCTTTGGAGAGAGCGTAAGCACGGTCCAACTCTTTGGCGTAACGAGGATCTTTATCCAAATCCAACTTATGAATAACCGATTCGAGCAAACTGCGGCTTTGCAGGTTTTTATATTGGGTTTGGAGATAATCCTGCTCGCGCATATCGATGGACATAACCTGAGGGTTGAAATTGATCGGAGCATCGGGCTCGCGATTGATTTCCAAGCGGGTGGTAGCCTGGTAGATGCGAGTTGCCTTTGTGAGATAGAGAGCGCAGAGGATGAGGACAACAATAAACGAAGTTACAACCAACCAGCGGCGCTCGAGGACGATATGCCAATAATGGCGCAGATTTAAATTCGAGTTATCCTGGGCGCCGTCCTGCACCATCGGGGAATTAAGTTCCATAGTTTTCCGAATAATTAAGAATTAACACTAATGAGGAGTTACAATACGCTCTCTTTTACTTCGATAATATCGCCCGGCTCGACATGGATAATCTTATCCGGATCGTTTGTTTTTCGGAGCTCATTCAGCTTATAGGTTTCAGTTTTGCCGTTATGGGTAAATTGAATATTGTTTTGGTTGGCCAACTTTGTGAAACCGCCGGCGTAGGCGATCGCTTCGACAATCGTGAGGGCTTGCTCGCCGGGCAATTCGACAGCACCCGGTTTATTTACCTGGCCCATGACGGTGACAGTGCGCGTGCGGTAGGATTTAACATTGACGATCATTTGGGGGTCCACGAAGTAATCTTTTCCCAAAGCATCGGACAGCTCGTGAGTGATTTGTTCGGTAGTTTTGCCTTTGACCGAGACTGCGCCAAGAAACGGAAACAAGATGGTTCCGCTGCTGCTGACGCGAAATTCCTTTGCGTTGAGGTCTTTTTCGCCCACTACTTCAATGATGAGAATGTCTTGGGAAGCGACTTTGTAATCCGTTGTCACTTCCGCCGAAAGACCTGCCGGCAATAAAGCCAAAAAAGCAAATGTGTATTGAACTAATCTTCTGGGTACGTTCATAGTGCGTTTCAAACCTGGCCAGCCTAAGAGTAAACCGGATATTTTACTCGTCAAACCCTGAGCAAAAAAAACCGATTACCTCCGAAGACTGCTGTATCAACAGCTTTGCAGCATGTGCTAATACACTGTTCTGGAAAGTAAGTAAACCAAAATCCAGAAAATATTTGCGACAGAATCTCAATTGAGTTTCTATCCGGAAAAATGGTGAGCAACTTTTAGGCCAAAAGATTAATAAGAGAGCGTTTCCCCATTGCTTCCGGTAATTTCTGGTTCTCTGAACGGGTTCTGCGCCGCAACACCTTTTCTTGCCACCAACGGAAATATCTTTAAAACTGCGCATTCATGTTTAGCCTACTAAATAAAATTGCGCTGGTAACGGGAGCTGGGTCTGGCATAGGCGCTGCCATAGCTCAAGTTTATGCGCAAGCGGGGAGCACGGTTCTAGTTGTTGATCGTGACGAAAAATCTGGGCAGGAAATTGTTAGGAAGATCCGTGAAGCAGGGGGACAATCCCATTTTATGGCGCTAGATGTCTCAAATGGGAACCAAGCCGAGAGCGCATCCAAGGAAGTTTTGGCTAAGTTCGGGAGGTTGGATATTCTGGTGAACAACGCTGGGATTGGGCATGTTGGAACCATTCTGCAAACCACGACGGAGGATTTGGACAGGCTGTACCAAGTTAATGTCAGAGGCGTTTTTAATCTATGCCACGCTTTCCTGCCTTCGATGCTGGAAAGAAAATCGGGGGTCATCATCAATATGGCATCGATAGGAGGAATTGTGGGAATCCGGGACCGGTTGGCATATTGCACAACCAAATTCGCGGTGGTGGGCTTGACGAAATCATTGGCATTGGACCATGCGACAGATGGTGTTCGGGTTAATTGCATTTGTCCGGGGAGAGTGGAAACACCTTTTGTCAGCAAACGTTTAGCGGAATATCCGGACCCAAAAAAAGCTTATCAGGAAATGGCTGCAACCCAAGCCTTGGGACGAATGGGCAAGCCTGAAGAAATTGCCAGCGCCGCTCTTTATCTAGCAAGCGACGAAGCGAGCTTTATCACCGGCACAGCCTTTTTGATCGATGGCGGTTGGAGCGCTGGAAAATAAGTTTACCTATTGCAATCCAATCTCGTAAGCGCTGCGACTGGTCTGGCTCCGCTTTGCTACACCAGACAACAGTCGCGCTCCGCAGGAAGGGAGCGGCAACTATTTTGCTAATGCCACCATGTAGCGCTGGAACCGGGCTTTTTCTTCGGCCAAATTCAATTGGGAATAAATCAAATGCAAGTTGTAGCACATTCGGAGCAGAATTCGCCGTGAGGACAAAGGTGAGAGGTACGTTTCTTTAAAGCCGCCTTCACGTGATTGCTGCAAATATTTAATGCAATCGGCCTTGTCGAGAATCTTGCCTTTATGGAAGGCGTCAATGAACAATTCGTGGGTAGGAGTTTGAAATCTACAAAAAAAGTGAAGCGGCACGCCTATGCCTACAACAGGCAGACGGAGGCGGCGGGCGACCAGGTAAAAAATCATGCAAAGGCTGATTGGATTTCCGGTCCGCCGGTCGATAACGCGATTGAGATAGCTATTGTCTGGCTCGTAGAAGTTCTGTTCGTTGCCGTAAAACCCTTTTTCCAAGAATAGATATTGGTTGATGGTGGCAAGGATATTTTGGGGCGAGCTGCCAAAATCAATCCTTTCCCGCAAATCGCTGGCGTAAGAATCGAGAAGAGCCTGGTAAGCGGCTAAATTAATCTCAGGATATTGAGTTTGAGCGAGCAGAAAAGCTCCTTCTTCAATATCAAAATCTTCCCCTTGATTAAGGCAAAAAGCTAAAAAAGAATTATCGGCAGATTGGCGGGCAAGGTATTGCACTATTTCCACGGCGCGCCTGCGCAAAACCGGATCACTGCTTAAGGTGTGCGGTTGGACCCAAGGGGTGGCATTTTGGCCGAAGGAAAGAATTTTATTGCGAATTGTATGGTAAACGGCTGCGTCCTCATCCGCGAGAAGTTTTAAGAGGGCGGCCTTTTGGCTATCAGTCGGATTGGATTTGCGATCAGTTTGGACTGCGCCTGTCATAGATGGTTTTGACAACCAGCATACGAAAGCCATTCAAAAAATTCGAGGGAATAAAACAGGGAAGTTGAAAGAGAAGAAATTTCGGACGAAGCGATATTAGTCGCAGCTATCGTGGTCATTTTCAGGCTGAAGAAAGGTCTTTTCGAAGAGTTTTCGCTGTTCTTCGTAGTTAATTCGGCGGAGAGCGCGCAAGTCAATCAGAGCCGTAACCAATGCCATGGCAACAAAGACAAAACAAGCCAGCCAATAAATGACAAACCAAAAATCAGCAAGGACGGACTTCAAAATAGTTTGCCCCCAAATCAACATGCCTAAAGCCATAACGAGATAAAAGCTGCCAAACCAGCGTCTTCGCTCATCCGTTTTGCTCCACATATAGGAAGTATAACACTTGGAGTTTAATTACCAAAGGCAAAAATCTGGAGGGAAGCCCTTGTTTACAGTTGCGCGGGTTCCGGCTCTGCTTGTTAACTATTCGGATGATTGATCAATGGTTTCCCACAATGATTTACTGTGAGGATTTAGAGCCTAAATTGGGAAAACTAAACCGCGAACTACTCCTGGAGTGCCACCAAATTCGGGATTATGACGCAGAAGGCCAAAAATGGTCGCGAGAAAGCTATCCAGGGGGCTACACCAGTTATTCTTCACTCTGCCAATTGCACAAAATGTCTTCGACTTTTGGCATGTTAGAAAAAAAGATCGACAGGCATGTCCGACGGTTTGCGGAGGCTCTGGAGTTCAATCTCAAGGATCGTACAATTGCCATGACCGATTGCTGGATTAACGTCATGCCGCGCCAAGTTGTTCATGGATTGCATTTGCATCCACTTTCCTTTCTAAGCGGCACCTACTACGTGCAGACCCCGCCCGGTTCTGCTTCGATAAAATTTGAAGACCCGCGCCTGAGCAAATTCATGGCTGCCCCACCCCGAAAATCGCCGTGCCGGCCGGAAAATGAACAGTTTGTGAAGTACAAAGCAACCGCAGGGAAGCTGATTTTATTCGAAAGTTGGTTGCGACATGAAGTTCCCTCAAACCAATCGGACCAAGATCGGATCAGCATTAGCTTCAATTACCATTGGAGTTAACGGTGGAAATGAGGCAATTCTCGAGGTTTTTGCCCCATTAGAAACAAAATGCGGTTTTGTCAGTAATTTTTCTCTGGATTTGGCTTAGAATAATCTTTTACAGCAGGAAACACGTTTGCTACTCTGTTCGGAATTTATAGTTTTGTATAACGATGTATCCAAAAGTTACCAACTCACTCTACGATTCGAAGTTTGAACATGACGCTTGCGGCGTTGGCTTTGTGGCCAACAGCAATGGGAAACGCGAGCATCGTATTGTTGAATTCGCCATTCAGGCGCTTTGCAACCTGGCTCACCGAGGCGCGCTTGACGCAGACGCACAGACAGGAGATGGCGCAGGGCTTTTAACTCAAATTCCCGCGGCATTCTTCCGCCGTGAAGTGGAAAAATTGGGTGGAAAGTTAATGTCCGATGCAGATATCGCGGTTGGCTTTGTATTCCTGCCAAGAGGCAACAAGTACCTGATCAGCGCTGGCCAGAAGGCTGTGGAAGAAGCTGTTGCACACTTTGAAATACATAATTTCGGTTGGAGACAGGTGCCTATTAACAGCAGGTGCCTGGGGGAAAAGGCTCGCTCGACCATGCCTGAAGTTCAGCAAGTGCTGTTGGGGCGCACTAATGATTGGAGCAACGAAGAATTTGAAAGACGATTGTTCCTGGCGCGCAAATTAATCGAGAAGAAAGCCGCGGAGCAAAATATCGAGGGGTTGTACATACCTTCTTTTTCAAGCCGAACAATTGTGTACAAAGGGCTGTTTAACGCCCCGCAATTACCCAAGTTTTACCCCGATTTAAAAGATCCGCTGTTTGTCTCCGCGCTTGCGATTTACCACCAGCGCTATTCCACCAATACATTTCCCAATTGGCAATTGGCGCATCCATTCCGGATGATCGCACATAACGGCGAAATAAATACGTTACTAGGAAATAAGAATTGGACTCGTGCGCGCGAAAAAGAGCTCGCTTCCCCAGTGTGGAAGGAAAAAGTGGATCTGCTCAAACCGATCATACAACCAGGGGGTTCTGATTCGGCAGCATTGGACAATGCTCTGGAAGTTTTAGAATTGAGCGGGCGAGATATTTTGCAAAGCATTATGATGCTGGCTCCGGAAGCTTGGGAAAAGAGCACTGAAATTTCCCCAGAATTGAAAGGATTTTATCAATTTCACGCCTGTTTGAATGAGCCGTGGGATGGACCCGCCGCAGTTGTTTTTAGTGATGGAAGGTACGTTGGAGCAACATTGGACCGCAATGGCTTGCGCCCGTGCCGTTTCAAAGTTTATGAAGATGGCTTGGTGGTGATGGGCAGTGAGGCTGGAGTTGTGACATTGGATGAGAAAACAGTGGTTAGAAAAGGCCGATTAGGACCTGGCAAAATCATTGCCATTGATACAAAAGAGGGCAAATTTCTCGATCACGAATTATTAAAGAGCTCCGTTGCAACTCGCCAGCCGTACGCTGAATGGTGCAAGAGAAATGTGTTCTCATTAACAGAGCACGCAAAACCATTCTCCCCTGCATCGCATACGGTTAACTTGCTTGATTTGACATTGCAGCAAATCACCTTCGGGTACGATACTGAAGAATTGAAAGATTTGCTGAAGCCGATGGCAATATCGGGAGGAGAACCGGTTGGATCGATGGGTGATGACACTCCGATCGCCGTTCTGTCAAAGCGCCCGCGGCTGCTATATGATTATTTTAAGCAACTGTTTGCGCAGGTGACCAATCCCCCTATCGACAGCATTCGTGAAAAGGTGGTCATGTCACTTTCGACTTACCTTGGAAGGCGCAAATCCTGGTTGGAAGAAAGCGAACTGCACGCAAAATTAGTCAAAGTCGAGAGCCCCTTTTTGCTGGATTACGAATTGGAAGCATTGCGCAGGATTGAGGATCCGGCTTTCCCAGCCGAAACAATTTACTGCCACTTTAATGCGCAAGCAGGAGCGGAAGATCTGGAAGCTGCGGTAATCTCGATTTGTAATCAGGCGAGCAAAGCAATTGAACGAGGCAAAACAATCCTGGTTCTAAGCGACCGGTTCATTGACGCCCAAAAAGCGCCAATTCCGATGTTATTGGCGATCGGAGCGGTTCACCATCACCTGATTCGAGAAGGGAAACGGTTGCAAGCTTCTATTGTTTGCGAATCTGGAGAAGCGCGGGACGTTCATCATTTTGCGTGTTTAGTGGGCTACGGAGCTTCAGCGGTTAACCCTTATATTGCAATCGATACGATTCGACAATCGGTGGAAAGCGGAGATTACAACGACATATCACTGGAAAAGGCGCTGGCGAATTTCAAAGCCGCGATTGAAAGCGGGATGCTAAAAATCATGTCGAAAATGGGGATCAGCACTATCAGCAGTTACCGCGGCGCACAAATATTTGAAGCGATCGGCATTTCGAACCAGGTTATTGACCGCTGTTTTTTTGGTACTACTTCCCAAATTGGAGGCATCTCATTAAAACAGATTGGCGAAGATACAATGCGCCGCCACGTCAGCGCCTATGGCTCGCCGGAATCGGCGGCCTTGGATGAAGGTGGAAATTACAAGGTGGCAAAAGGAGGCCGAGGCGAATTTCATGCAAACAATCCGCAAGTAGTGATGACGTTGCACCGTTTCATCAAGAGCGGCAAAAAGGAAGAATTCGTCAAGTACATGGAAACGGTGGAGAGGCGCGATCCAGTTGCTCCTCGCGATTTGCTACGCTTTAAATCCTCTACGTCTGTGCCGCTGGAAGAAGTTGAGCCGATTGAAAATATTCGAAGCCGTTTTACGACTGCCGGAATGAGCTTAGGCGCGCTCTCACCTGAAGCGCACGAATGCCTGGCCATTGCCATGAACAGCATTGGAGGCAAATCCAACTCAGGCGAAGGTGGAGAAGATCCGGCGAGATACACCGTGAGGCCGAACGGTGACAATCCATCCTCGGCAATTAAACAAGTGGCATCGGGACGATTCGGAGTGACTCCAGAGTACCTCGCTAGCGCGAGCGAACTGGAAATTAAAATGGCGCAAGGTTCAAAGCCAGGCGAAGGAGGCCAGTTACCTGGTCATAAGGTGTCACCGCTGATTGCTCGATTGCGCCATAGCGTGCCGGGAGTGCCATTGATTTCTCCCCCACCCCATCACGATATTTACAGCATCGAGGATTTGGCCCAATTGATCTACGATTTAAAACAAGTAAATCCTCGGGCGAAAGTTTGTGTCAAATTGGTATCTGAATCCGGAGTCGGAACCATTGCGGCAGGTGTTGCAAAAGCGTACGCAGACGTGGTTTTGATCAGCGGCCATGACGGCGGCACTGGAGCTTCCCCTCTAAGTTCCATTAAACATGCTGGCGGCCCGTTTGAGTTCGGCGTCGCTGAGGCGCATCAGACGCTCATGCTTAACGAACTGCGGTCGCGAATTGTATTGCGAACAGATGGCGGATTAAAAACAGGCCGAGACATCGTGATGGCGGCAATACTGGGCGCGGAAGAATTCAATTTTGGAACCGCCGCGTTGATTTCGGCGGGTTGCGCCATGTTCCGCGTTTGTCACTTGAATACCTGCCCCGTTGGTGTGGCGACGCAAAAGGAAGAATTGCGTTTAAAATTCCGAGGCAAACCAGAAAACGTAGTGGCATTTTTTAATGGGGTGGCGCAGGAAGTTCGAGAAATTCTTGCGCAGCTTGGCTTTAAATCACTCAACGAAATTATTGGGCGGACTGACCTGGTGGAAATGCGACCGGTCGAGGAATATCCGCAGGAAATCCGGGCAAAAATAGGCAGCTTGGATTTATCCAAATTGCTTTACCAGGTTGACCCAACCGGGACAGCCCCGCGCATACACACTCGGGAACGCAATGAGCGATTTGGTGACAGTTCGTTGGACGACAAAATTGTCGGTGACGCCAAGGTTGCTCTGACCGGCAAAGGAAAAGTAAAACTTTCTTATAAGATCAATAATACCCATCGCGATATTGGGACGCGGGTGTCAGGTATAATTGGCTATACTTACGGTGACAAGGGGCTTCCTGAAGGCTCGATCGACATCACCTTTAAAGGCAGTGCCGGCCAAAGTTTTGGGACATTTTTGGCCACTGGGATTCGACTCAAGTTAATTGGCGAAGCTAATGATTACGTTGGAAAAGGAATGAATGGCGGCGAAATCATTGTGCGGCCGCCGGACGGATGCAAATTCGCTTGGGAAGAAAACGCGATTATTGGGAATACAGTGATGTATGGAGCTACGGGCGGCAGATTGTTTGCGGCGGGCCGCGCGGGCGAGCGATTCTGCGTGCGCAATTCGGGCGGGACCGCGGTAGTGGAAGCCGTGGGCGACCACGGTTGCGAATACATGACAGGAGGCTTGGTGATCGTGCTAGGCAGAACCGGTCGAAACTTCGCCGCGGGAATGAGCGGCGGGCTGGCTTATGTATATGATCCGGAGAACGCTTTTCCGGGAAGATACAATCAATCTATGGTGGCCATCGAACGGTTAGATGATTCTGAAGAGATCAAACGCATCCAAGGATTAATCTACGCGCATTTGGAAAACACGGAATCTCCGAGAGCTGCACATGTCTTAAAAAATTGGCGCGATTCGCTCAATTTCATCTGGCGGGTGGTTCCCCGCCCGGCTGAGGCCAAGCCTGCATCGAAGCCAGTTCATGAATTGGGCGAGGACAAAACCAAACCCGGACCTGTGGGAGGTTTTTAGAAGGGAACAGAATTAACGGGAGCTAGAAGAGAGGTTTCCTCTTTGAGAGTTCCGCGCCGAATGGGATTTCCCCGTCGATATCCCACATCCTTTTCAATTCACCAATGCGCTTAACAAAACAGCTAGCGGTATTTCTCGAAAACAGGCCAGGCACACTCGCACGAGTTTGTGATGCGCTCAGCCAGGCGGGAATTAATATTTTTGCAATCTCTACCAGCGACACCGTGGACCACATCGTAGTCCGGATGGTCTTAAGTGACCCAGCGAAAGCGTTGCGCCTTTTTGAGGAGAGAAATACGCTGGTGGTGGCAACGGAAGTACTGCAGATCGATGGCAGCAACACTCCAGGCAGTTTAGCATCGATCGCTCATGCGCTAGCAGCAGCAAAAATCAACATTGAATACGCTTATTGCGCAACCAGCCCCAATGCAAAAAAAGGGCTCCTCATTCTGAGGGTGGATAATCCGAAGAAAGCTCTGAAAGTGCTGAACAGTTAAAACTGGTCCACAGCAATTACGCGGGTGATTTCTTCCAGCGTTGTTTGGCCAGCGGCAACTCGGTTTAAACCCATCTGCCATAACGTTTGCATCCCCTGGTCGATGGCTACCTGCTGCAAACTGCGCGTGGGCAACTTCTGCAAGATTGCGTCTCGTAAAACTTCATTCACCACGAGCATTTCGGTTAATGCGGTTCGTCCAAGGAATCCTGTGCCCAAACATTCGTTGCAGCCCACGCCCTTGCGGAACATGGCATTTTCCATAAAATCACTGGTAAGATATTTGAGCAGACCGGTTTCCGGTTGGTACGGTTCGCTGCAATAGCTGCAATTCTTGCGAATCAAGCGCAGGCCAACGACCCCAATGATGCTGGAAGAAAGAAGAAACGGCTCGATTTCCATGTTGATGAGCCGGGCAAAAACGCCTGCGGTGCTGCCGCTGTGAATGGTGCTGATCACAAGGTGGCCTGTTAAACCGGCTTGAACAGCGATCGCGGCCGTTTCCGGATCGCGAATTTCCCCGATCATAATTACTTGGGGATCCTGCCGCATCAAGGAGCGCAAAGCCACCGGATAAGTAAATTCCTTGGCGCGATTTACTTGCGCCTGGCTAACCATGGGCAAATTGAATTCAACAGGATCTTCTACGGTACTGATGCTGATGGTGGGGCCATGTTTCTGGACCAAATGATAGAGCGAAGCGTAAATGGCAGTTGTTTTGCCGGAGCCAGTTGGCCCAGTCAACAAAAGCAGCCCACTCGGGCGGGTGAGCAAGTGCAAAAAAGTGGTGAGAGTCTCATTGTCAAAACCTAAACTAGCTAAATCAAAACTGCGGTTGCTTGGGTCAAATATTCGGATGACAATTTTTTCGCCGCGCACAGTGGGAAATACGGAAATACGCAACTCGACGCCGCCAATATCCGGGTTGGCTGGGGCGTGGCCTTCTTGAGGAATATCCGATTGATAGCTAATTAAACTGGCCATTACTTTAATTCTGCCAGAGATTTTTTCCATTAGGTCAAGCGGCAGGTGCACCAATTCAGTAAGAACGCCGATGAGGCGGATGCGGACAACCAGCGTGCTTTCCCAAGGCTCGATATGAATATCACTGGCGCCGGCTTTAACTGCATCCAAAACCAAATAATTAACTAAGGCTCCAATTTCGAGCTGTTCGAGATTATCGACCGATTGTAGATAGCGCGCTGTTTGATTCACTTGATTTGATTCATGATTTTAACCTAGAAACCGCAGTTGCCCATGTTCAATCTGACGCAAGATCCTGGCGATAAGGCAGTTTGTCGAAACCTTACAGATCACCTTGCGGATATGCGCGGTTTCTCCGCACTGCCCTCTCACTCAGGCTTTTGCGCATCTTGAACATGCTCAACTGCGCTTTCTAGGTTCAACATTGCAACGTAAACGGTGCTACCTTTTACAAGGTTACCCATGATAAAGCCAAGTTAATAATCGCGCTGCCGGGACAGAAGGGTGTGTGACCGGAAAGTAACCGAAGAAGAAAAAACATGGTTATCGGCTTTTTTGCGCTTGCGAATTGTATATGTATATATACACTAGAGCGCATGAACTCATCCCTCGATTCTTTGCATCAAAAAAGAGACCTCGTCCTGCGCGACATGCAAGCCATTGATCAGATGCGCCGCGGCTGTCTGAGCAAGCAGTTCTTCAAGTCGGCGGCTCCTGGCCGTTCCCGCAGACGCGGCCCCTATTTCATCCTCCAAGGCTTTTTTCGGGGCAAGAAATTCAACGAGAGCATCCCCGCCGAACAAGCGCCGCAAGTTCAAGCGCAGGTCGATAATTATCGCCGTTTCCAAAAGCTGGCCGAGGAATATGTCAGTCTCAGTGATGAAATCACGCGCCTGCAATCGCTAGAAGCCGACAGTGCCGACTGTAAAAAAGACTCCAGCCCCCGGAGCTAGCCCACGAGCAGTTCCAGGAAACCCAGGCGTTCCTGAGATTGGCTCGCCAAGACCTGGCGCGCCACGGTGCCCGGAACTGTGAAGCCATCGAAATGGGCTTGCGCGAGGCCTTGCTCAAAGATGGCCTCCACTTGCTTGAAAAACTCTACTCGGAGACCGAATTTTCTATTCCAGAGAATGCCAGCCGCCCCGGTGAAAAATGTCACCCCAACCGGCAAATCCAAATGCGCTCGATCTTTGGTCCGGTGGAACTGCGCCGTAATTACTTTTTTTCTCCGCAAGAAGGGACCGGACGCTATCCGCTGGATCAGGCTCTGGGTTTGGTGGGCAGCTTTTCACCTGCCTTGGTGCGTCTGGGCGCACGGGCGGCGGCGGGCGAGGGCTATCAAGCGGCCAGTGAAGATCTGGCGGCCTTGGCCGGAATTTCCATCGAAGGCCGCCAAATTCAACGGCTGGTCAATCAAATCGGGCCCAACGTGACGGCGGCATTGGAGCAAGGACAAAACACCGATTCTCACCTGATCCCGCTTCTCTACGTGGAAGTGGACGGCACAGGGGTACCGATGGTTGCGGAGGAATTAGCCGGACGCAAAGGCAAGCAGCAGGATGGCTCCTCCAAAACGCGCGAAGTCAAGCTGGGCTGCGTTTTCACTCAGGCCAAACGCGACGAACAGACCGGACTGCCGGTTCGAGACCCTCATTCCACCACTTATGTCGGCAGCTTCGAAACGGCGGAAGATTTTGGTGCGCGCATTCGCCGGGAAGCGCTCCGTCGCGGCTCGGGCCGGGCGGTGAAAATCGTCTTTTTGGGAGACGGCGCGGCTTGGGTTTGGGAAATAGCCAGAGTCAATTTCCCCTCAGCCCTCTGCATTGTCGATCTTTACCACGCCTTAGAGCGGCTCCATGAATTATGTCAGGGACTCTACGCGGCAAGAGCATCGTGGGCGGCGCGCATGAAGGACAAATGGACGGGGATGCTCTTGGACGATCAGGTCGCCCAAGTCATCGCGGCAGCGCGCCAGCGCCTCAAAGATTTAGGTCCGCAGAGTGAGGACACTTTAGAAAAACAGATCGCTTACTTTGAGAATCAAAAATCGCGGATGCTCTAAGGCTACTTCTGCGGCTCCGGCGTGATCGAGGCAGGCTGCAAAACCGTCATTGGACAGCGACTCAAAGAATCAGGAATGTTTTGGAGCCAATCGGGCGCGAGCAACGTGCTTGCGTTGCGTTGCGCTCTCGAGAGCGGTCGCTGGGATGAATGCTGGAACCGTCTGCACGACGCCGATTACCTGAAAATCAAAGTGGCCGCCTAGCCTCAGGTTGCTTTGGCGTCACACACCCGGGACAGAAATAGAGAATGAGAAGAGGGATCTCTCAAAGATGCAGGAACTAAAATGAAACGAGCTAAGCTGAGAAAGATTGTGGAGAGCGGCTTATTCGGCGCGCTGAATAACCACAAACCAGGCGGTGTCGTTTTTGCTGTCGCCACCCAGAATTAAGAGTTCGTGGCCGTTGATCATCTGGCGCTTTTTGACTACTGGCTTGCCTTCACCAATTAACTTAACTTCGATTTGGTTATCACCTTCATTGCGAACTTCAATTCTGCATTTGGGGCTCATTTCGATGCTTTTGTCACCGGAAGAGGGAACGGAGAAATCATGATGGTTTACTTCGTAATAGTTCTGCCATTTGAAAACCTTTTGCAGCCGTTCTTTCAAACCATCATCCAGTTCCTTCAGTTTTGCGTCACTGGGCTTGCCCCCGTTTGTGCCCCAAACCAATTTGGCTTGAAGTTTCATTTCGGAGGCAGTCCCGCCCGCATAATTCGGAAGCAAGGCGGTTGCCAGCAGGAGGACCAGGAAAACCCACAAATTAGCGCCACGGTTTAATTTCATCTTCTGGAGGGGTAATCTGGAGTTTCGCGGTAAAGAGTAAAGGAGATTTTGATTATTGCGACTGCACCCAGACGACCGTTACTCCGTCCTTTTCGGAATTAAAAGTAAAAGTGGGTGAATCCGCGGCGATGGTATCTAATTCATGCAAAGCGGAAACGGCACGAGGGCTGGGATGGTTGAAGACGCCCAGAAGAGCGGCCACCAGAACGGCAGTACTCGCGACAGGAATAAACCAGCGCAACCAAATCGGGCCGCCGGAGGGAGCTGGAGCAGGACCAGCCTCGCGCTCTGCCATCCTGATGGCGCTTTGTATTTTGGACCAATAAAAATCGTGGGAATCCGGAACGGATACGGGCAGTTCGTTATCCTGCAAGAGATCCCTGGTGGATTGGAGCTGCTGGTACAAGCTTTTGGCTTCTGGATCGCGCGCCAGCCAAGCAGCTACACGGCGCGACTGGGCGCTGGTAAGCTCGTTGTCGAGGTAAGCTTGGAGTTTAAGTTGGTCTTCGTGATTCATGTTCTTACTTTTGAAATTCTTCGCGTTTTAAACCTGCTAAAAGAGCTGCCATTTTCCGCCGCGCATAAAACAAGCGCGACATGACTGTTCCAATAGAGCAACCCATTTTCTTTGCGATCGCTTTGTATTCTAACTCTTCAAACTCATGCAAAATCAGGACTGTACGGTGTTCATAAGAAAGCTGGCCCAAAGCTCGGTCGATCTTTTGCCTCAGTTCGACCCGCTCGAGTCCCTCAGTGGGGTTGGGAGTGATGATGGGCATCTGCCGCTCAACCCCGCCAAGCTCTTCATCCAGCTTTTCGATGGAATCTGCTCGAACCCGCTTTTGCCTTCGCAATTGGTCCAAGCAGAGGTTGATGACAATTCGAGTCATCCAGGTGACAAAACTGGCTTCACCCTGAAACTGGTTGAGCCGTTGCCAACCTTTCACCCATGCTTCCTGAGAAAGATCACCCGCCTCGTCCTCGTTCCGCAACATGCTAAAGGCACGGGCGTAAATTTTATCTCGATGACGCCCCACCAAGTGTTCGAAAGCGACCATATCACCCTTTTGAGCTGCCTTTACGAGCTTCTCATCCGGAGCCGCCGAATAATCGAGTGGCGTCGTCATTGGGATAGACGGGGCATGCAATGGCAATATTCAGCAAATGTCACAATCTGCCTTTGGTGCTGGGAATCGCGCCAGCAATTCGTGGATCTCGTTGGGCCGCAACATCTACCGCTTTTCCAAAGCTCTTAAACAAGGCCTCAACCACGTGGTGCGGTTCACCTCCGTACAAAAGTTCCAAGTGCAGGTTGCAACGCGCTTCATTGGCAAAGCCTTGAAAGAATTCTCGAGCAAGTCCAAAACGAAACGCGCAAGACATATCCTGTTGTTTTTCTTCTGTAGTCAGTTTCCTGTAATTATACTCATCCATCCCCCGCCATACAAGGAAAGGGCGACCACTAAAATCGATGACACACCGCGCCAAGACCTCATCCATAGGCACATGCGCCTCCCCGGTGAAGGGGTTACGCGGATCAAAACCGGTTCCGTAGCGCTTAATGCCCTTCTTATCGCCGAGAGCGGTGCGGAAGGCGTCACCGAGCGCAAGGCCACAGTCTTCAACGGTGTGATGCGCATCAATTTCTATATCGCCTTGGCAATTTAATTTTAGATCCAAGACGCCATGCTTGGCGAATAGCGTCAGCATGTGGTCAAAAAACGGCACCTTAGTGGCAATCATGGACTTGCCAGAGCCGTCGATATTCAAATCGACGCGAATTTGAGTCTCTTTGGTTTCACGCCGAATCAACGCGCGCCGTTTTTTCATAGTCGTATTTTCGGACAATAAGCGATGAAACTGCCAGAAAGATTCTTTGGACGCAAAAAAAAGAAGGTTATTTGGGAGCAGTGGTTTTACCTTGCGCAAGCAAATCGCGGATTTCTGTTAGCAATTTCACATCTGCTGGAGGTTCAATTGGTTGGGACGGTTCAGCGGTTTTAGCCTGTTCCGTCAGATCTCTTAACCTATTAAATCCCTTCACCAATAAAAAGACGCAAAAAGAAATGATGAGAAAATCGAGAACAGTGCTTAAAAACTGTCCATAAGCAATTACGGCGGCTCCCGCGGCTTTGGCTTGGGCAAGAGAATGAAGAGGATCGCCATTGGGTTGGCGTTTGCCAGGATCGAGGTTGACGAAAAGATCCGCGAAATTCACGCCGCCCATGATCTTACCAATTGGGGGCATGAGGAGATCATTGACAAGGCTGGTTACAATTTTCCCAAAAGCGCCTCCAACGACAACGCCGACAGCCAAATCGACGACGTTGCCTTTTACGGCAAAGCTTTTAAATTCCTGAATAATGCTCATAGATAATTGGACCCGTTGCTACTTTAGTTACTTAATTTCCTTTGCCATTTCCGCCAATTCCAAGCTTTGTGGCAGCCAAACCTGCATGTCCCCCGCGGACCGGTTATCCCATGCATAATATGGAATCGCTGTCAACACAACAGGCCGGCTTGAGCTTTCATCGACCCGCAATTGCGCCGGGGCAGTTAGCACAACAAGCCCGCCGAGTAATTCCGGTTGAAACCTTGTGGAAATGGGACTGTGTTCAGGCAGAAAAAGGCTGCGAGCGCGGTCTTGATTATCGACTCCTTCCACACAATAAACGATAGGCCCTCTCTGTAATGCGACTCGGCCAGCATCTGCTTTTACCGCTGGATTCGCATGCACCCGGCGCACGGCCATGGGCAAATTTAATTCCACTCGGTCTCCAGACTTCCAGGTGCGTTGTAAAACGGCATATCCATTTTCTATCTTTAGCTTGCGTATTGCTTTACCGTTGACGCGCACAACAACCTCATTTTTTCCCGCGTCCATTGAATTAGAATTGTATAAATTATTCGTTGGAGATGCATTCTGACACCAACCGGGTATTCGGAGATGCAATGTAAATTTACTGGCTTGAGCGGGCTCCAAGAAAAGTTCAACGCGCCCTTGCCAGGGATACTCAGTTTGTTGGCGGATCTTGAATTTGGAATCGGGAAAATCGAATGCAGCATTGCTGGCCAAAAATTGATTCACATATAAATCGGAACCTTTTTTGGCGTAGGCATAACCACCCACAGTGGGCAAGTATCGCACTATGTTTACGGGGCAGCATGCAGTGTTAAACCAAGGCCTGCGGTGGTGTTTACCCTTGCTTTCGAGGGGGTTTACGTAGAAAAATTTATCTCCTTCCAAAGCAACACCCGCTAATGCTCCATTATATAACTCTCTTTCCACGACATCGGCGTATTTAGCGTCTGCATGAAGCAATGACATTCTTTGATTCCAAAAAGACATGCCCACTGCGGCACAAGTTTCAGCGTAGGCACTCTCGTTGGGCAAATCATAGGGGACGGTAAAGCCTTCATTTTGAGCGGAGGGACCTATACCGCCCGTGATGTACATTTTACGCCCAGTGACATCGCTCCAAATGCGATCCATTGTTTGTATATAGCCGGAGTCTTTAGTTATGGCAGCAACATCCGCGACTCCGGAATAAAAATACATGGCGCGAACGGCGTGGCCAGTGATCTCACGCTGTTCACGAATTGGAAGCAGATCTTGAGAATACTCGCCTTGAACAGGCCTTCCGTCGTAATGGCCGCGTTGCTCAATAAAAAATTGGGCTAATTTTAAATATCTGTCCTGGCCTGTTACGCGCCAAAGTTTAATCAAGGCTAATTCAATTTCTTGATGACCGGGAGCATCATGCTTTTTCTGAGGGCCAAAGACAGAATCGATATGGTCAGCCAAGCGAATGGCTGTATCTAATAGTTTGCGTTTGCCGGTGGCTTGATAATATGCGACCGCGGCTTCGATGAGATGCCCGGCGCAATACGTTTCGTGCATTTGCTTTTCGTCCGTCCATCTTTTATCGAGCGTTTTATTGACGGTATAAAAAGTATAGAGATAACCATCTGGCAATTGAGCGGCAGCAATCAAATCAATGACATCATCGACGGTTTTTTCCAAATTCGCATCGCGTTCCTGGGCCAAGGAATAGGCAGCGCCTTCAATTACTTTGTAAACATCAGAATCGTCATAAAATATACCTTCAAATTTGCCATCCAGCAGGCCGGCGGCGCGTTTAAAATTGCGAATCCTGCCTTCACAAAATTGGAAATCATGTGGCAAAACCTTTTCTCGATTTATCTTGATGCGGGGCGCCCAAAAGGAATCTTGAACTTTGACTGCTGAAAATGGAATCGGCTCGAGGCCAGTGATCGGAGATTGAGCAAAAAGGGAAGAAGCGGCCTCAAGCAACAAAAGGCACGTAGAAAACTTGGTAAAAAGACTCATATTCAATGAATTACTAGTATGACAATTGCCCCGGGAGAAGTCTATCGGATATGAAAGGAGATCGCAAAATCAATCATTTTATTTGCAAAGCAAGGACAAATAGCGTAAAAGGTTCACGAACCCATTGCTGGGGTGATTTGCCAAGGACCACCTATAGCGAAGAAAAAGAACAAACTACAGTATGGATATAACATCGTTATCATCAAAAGACCTAAAAAAAATAGCAACCCTGGTGGAAAAGAAAGAAAGTTTACAAAGCCTGATTGATGAGATTAATTCACAAATCTCCAGCATTCATGGTTCAGAGGCAGGTGCACCGCGAGCCGTTTCGAAGCCACAACCAGTTGAACGCGCAGGCAAAAAGGGCAAGCGCAGTCCTCGCGGTTCAGTAAAAGAAACATTGATTCGCTTATTGAGCGGAGCTGGCAAAGATGGAGTCAGCGTGAAGGAGCTTGCGAAGACCACAGGAATGAAACCTGGAAGCATACATAGTTGGATCTATGTGACCGGAAAGAAAGCCAGGCAATTGAAAAAGGTGTCCGAGGGCCGCTATCGTTGGGACGCTTAATACTAGCGTGATGAAGAAAGTTGCTCTGCCAAGCGCGGGGCAACTTTTCTTTTTTTCACTGCCAATTTTCATGCAAAAGGCAACTTCCATCGGCGGAGTTTTTATTCGCGCCAAAAACCCTGCCCAGCTCGCGGAATGGTACGCATCCAAATTAGGCGTTGAAATAAACGAGGGAATCGCGGAGTTCCATTGGCTGCACCCGAGCGCCGAGAAAATGCCGGGCAAAACGGTTTGGTCTGTTTTTCCGGAGGATTCAGATTATTTTGGAAACAAAGAGCAACAAGTCATGATTAACTATCAAGTGCCCGATCTGAACAAAATGATCGAGCAATTGAAAAGTCAGGGAGTTGCGATTCTGGGTTCGGAAGAATATGAGTATGGGAAATTTGCGTGGGTAACAGATGCAGAAGGCAATCGCATTGAACTATGGGAACCGAAAAGCGGAAGCAATGAATCGAGCGCAGTGCCTAAAAGCTAAATGGTAAGTTTAACCTAGACAGACTACTGCGCATCGTGAAAGAAGGAGTCGTCGGCTGTCCCTACGGGACTTGGGGAATAATGGCCAATCGACTCCCAACAGTGAACTGTTGGGCTATTTTCGGTTCTCCCTCCGGGAGGTTTTCACTGACAATACAAGCATCTTGAACAACCTCAACTGCTGCTTCTAAGTTCAATCCTGTTGGGGCATTCATCCGAGACTCCCTACTTGATAGCGTGGTCTAGAGCGTTGTTATATTCCGGTCTTGTTGTCGCCAGAACCAAGATGGCTTTCGATGCATTGCATTACTTGGGGCAAGTCAGCGGGTTTTGCCAAATAGGGAAAACCACCAATCCTTCCACCACCCTTTCCGAGTTCGTTCTTCTGCACGGCGGCAGTTAAGAAAATGATGGGCAAGTTTTTGAACCTGCTATCCGATTTTAGTTTCGCAGCCACATCGCCGCCATCCATGCCAGGCATCATGACATCGAGCATGACCAAATCTGGTTGGAACTCTACTGCCGCTGGAAAAGCTCGGGCCGGGTCGTTTTCAATTCGCAAGCTGTATTGCTTGGTTTGCTCCAGGTTCATCTTCAGCAATCTGGTAAAACTGATATCATCATCGACGACCAACAAGCGTTTTTTGGCGGAGTTCAAGCTCATAACCGGGATACTAACCTAATTTTTCAATTTAGGACAAGGGGAATAAAAGAACTAAGAGGTTTTACCAAGTTGTTTGTCGATCATGGCAATAACCTCTTCCACCGTAGCGGGTTTGGCGATAAAGGGCATTCCATGGATGAGACCTTCGTGCTCGCGAACGCGTTCGCGAGTGACAGCGGCGCTTAAATAAACGATTGGAACATCTTTCAAAACCTCTTCCTTTTGCATTAAAGCGGCTACATCTCCTCCGAACATCCGGGGCATCATGACATCCAATAAAATGAGATTGGGCAAGAATTCCAAAGCGGCCTTTAGCGCATCTTCAGGAAAGTTTATGACTTTGGCTTCAAACCGGCCCGTTTGCTCCAGATTGAGTTTGAGTAATCTGCTGGAAGCCGCTTCGTCATCCACGATCAAGATTTTTATTTTTGCCATATTTCCTCTTAAACGGTTTTTGCGCGGAATTTGAGGGCAACGACCACGCCGCTGCGCTCGCTGTTTGTGATTTCAATAGTGCCACCGTGCATTTCGATAATCTTCTTGGTCACTGGCAAACCCAAGCCAGTGCCAACTCCAGTAGGTTTGGTCGTAAAAAAAGGAACGAAAATTTGGGAAAGATTTTCTTCGGAAATTCCTTGTCCGGTATCTTCCACGTAAACCGCGATTAATTTATCGCCGAGTTGAAAAGGCGGTTGATTTTGACCTGCCTCTTCCAAGAGAGTGCGAACAGTTAATGTCCCGCCTTGCGGCATGGCATGAACCGCGTTCATAAAGAGGTTGATAAAGACCTGCTCCATCTTGGTTTTATCCAGTAGAACAGGAGGCAGATTCTCTTCCAGCCCAGCCATTAACTGTACCCGAGCTTTCGTTAACTCATATTTGACCAAGATCAAGGATTGCGCGATAACCGAATTCAAGCTTTCCTCTCGCATTTCGGTTTGCTGAGAAGCGGAAAAATGCAAAAGGCCGCGCACGATCTTATCAGCGCGCCTGACCGCATCCCTCATTTCCTGGAGAACAATCGCGATGTTTTCATCGTTTTTGGGCAGGTTATGATCCAAATAGTGCAAACCCATGAGCATGGTTTGCAGAGGGTTTTTGACTTCGTGCGCCACACCCGCAGCCAAAGTTCCAACGGACTCCAGTTTGGCTGCTTGGATGAGTTGCAATTGGGTGGCTTTTAATTCTGCGTGAGAGCGCTTTAGATCGGCCAAAGTTCGCAACAACGCTTCCTCTGCTTCCTTTTGTTTGGTGATGTCCCAATAAATTCCTTGAATTCCAGTGATCTTGCCTTCGGCATTGTAAATCGGAATCTTTACGACCTGGACATGCAATCGTTTTCCGGGAGAAGGCTCATTTTGCTCGATTGTTTCCAGTATTTGACCCGAGCGCATGACTTGCAAATCGTCTTCTCGATATTTCTCGGCAAGCTCCTTGGGAAAGAAGTCGAAATCGGTGCAGCCCAGGACTTCTTGCGCGCTTTTTTTTACAGCGGAGCAAAAGCGGTTATTTACGAATGTGAAACGACCGTCCAAATCCTTTCGGAAGATGGTTTGAGGCAAGCTTTCAACAAGAGAATGATAAAGCGTTTCCGAATCCCGCAAACGCTCCAAAGCAATCTTCTGATCTGTCATGTCTCGGGAGACCACGACCACTTTGGCATTTTGTCCGGCGGAATCGCGGATGACGTTGCCTACGGACTCGACGAATCGGACGGAGCCGTCCGACAGGACAAAGCGATATTCGGTTCGCTGCCCTTGCCCAGTTTGTAAAGTTTGCTGGAAAATGGCGTGAACTTTATCCCTGTCATCAGGGTGAATTTCGACAAAGGAATCTGAGCCCTGTTTGCCTTTTGGATCTCCTATCAAGCCTTTATAAGAGGGGCTGTTGTACAAGCGTTTGCCGGATTTATCCAGAACAGCGATTAAATCAGAAACATTTTCGGTAATCAGCCGGAAGAATTCTTCGCGCTCGCGCAATTCCTGCTCCGCCTGCTTTCTTTCGATGGCATAGCGCATCACGCGAATCAACATTTTGGGGTCAACCTGGCCTTTAACCAAATATTCCTGGGCTCCCAGATGAACTGCTTCCAAAGCCATGTTTTCATCTTCAGTGGCGGTTAAAACGATAATCGGAACGGATGGGGAAGCTTTGTGCAATTCCGTGAAAGTTTCGAGTCCCTGACTGTCGGGCAGAGCTAAATCCAAAAGAATGACGTCAAAAGCCAAGCCATGCAGAGCGCGTTTGGCATCATCCAATGTTTGTACATTGTGCAGGCGAAACCCGGGATAACTCGCGCCTTGCAAACTATCATGCAGCATTCGGCTGTAGAGTTCATTATCCTCCACGAGCAAAACCTGGAATTTTGAACCGGAATTATTTCTTAAATTCATGCAAAGGCCTGGAGCTATTCCAAGCAATCAAGCTAATCTCCCGAAAAGATTAACTTGGTTCAAGAAGAAATGGTTTACTTGTAACGGAAATAAACAATCGGCAGATCCTGCCGGTTATTGCGATGGATCAACGCAACATATTTGCGCTCGGCCCTGCCAATTCGAGCGGTGACTTCGACCTCGAAATTAACACTTCTAACTCCCAGGCGCCCTGAAACAGCCCTGACCACATCGGGCGACATTCCTGGCACACTCGCCAGGAGGCCAATATTATCAAAAGGCAGATTAGAACGCTCACTTATGATGGCTTGGGCCATGCCGGGATCCAACCCAGGAATCAATTGAAGCACTTCCGCTGAAGCGGTGTTGACATTGACTGGCCCCGCGGACATGGATGTGAATAAATCATACAAACCGACAGGCGAACCAGAGGATAGACCCATACTCGATGCCATGGAAGTATCCGCAGCCGGAGCGCCGGGATTCGCTGAAAATCCCCAGTACAATTCTTTAGTCATTCCTTTCACGAGCAGCAATTCGGAAATGTCGTCGATTGGCCCGTTTTTGGCGCGGTAAGGATGGCCAGGAACAAGCCGCAAATAATCCTCGGTTTCCGCCCCACTGATTCGCGCATCATTATCCCGATCAATCCAGTCCATGATGGAATCGGTAACCGTGGAAAGGGAGGCAGCATCGGCCCCGACTAATTGCAGGGCTTGGTGAAGCATTTCTTCGTTGGCGAAATTAATGTTAAACTTTCGTTCCAAGTCTTTAATCTTCACTGAAAATGACCCTTGCCCTAATTCATTATGGTCTAAATCTATGTCAGCGAGAATGTCGTCATTAGTTCCACCGGGACCGCCCGCCCACTTTTGCGTAAGCGCGTCATAAGCTCCTTCTTGAGGAATGCCCAATTGCTGGCCGAGAACATACCGGGCAAGCTCGACTCCAGAGCGGCCGAGCAATTCCAAATCACCGTCGCTGCCCGAATTTGCGGCCAACTTTGTTTCCACTTTCATGGAATAGGCAAAGCCGCCTGCCAAAATGCCGAGCACAACGATCACGATCATAACAATGATGAGCGCAATCCCAGAGCGTTCTTCCTTTTTCCCAGTAAGATGGTGATAAGTGCGCATTAGCTATGATTATCGAAAGCCCGGAGGCTGACCTGCGGGCAACGAACGCAAATTACCGGGCGTTACATTAGTTAGGCCCGGCTGTAACGGCAGCGAGCCGCCCAGGCCAGTCCGGCCGTCGCGCAAAATAAAAGCTGAGGGAAGAGAAACAATTTTGTAAGAAACATCGGCGGGAGTAGATGAAAGGGAGTTGCCTTCGTGCCCAAAGCCTATGGCCAATTTAATCATACGAGGCAATTGATTTGTAAGAGGCCAATCGGGCACCCAATCATTCTGGCGAATATCCCAGAATTCCATGCCGAAGAAACTGATATCGCGGGCTAAGGTGATTGAGTAAGGTTTCGTTCCGGAATCTGGCTCATCGAGGAATGGCTGCTGGCGGAGGATTAAATCTGGTTTCGAATCGGCGCCATTTTCGACACTAAAACTCACCCGGCGCACGTCCTGATCATCAAAGAGGCCGCTGCCAGGGAAGCTTTGAGGCAAATGAGCGACAAAGCTCAATTCGGCAAATTTGCTGCTAGTATCAGCAAAGAACCAATAATTACTGGCATTGTCCGCATAAATCTCGGCTGCCGAAAGGGACGTGACCAATGTTTCCATGGCAATGCGGGTTCTTTGGACTTGTGCGGCGGCGCGTTGAGCAACCCGAGCGCCGCGAAGAATGGCAGACCAAGTCGAGTAAATCGCGATCATGACCATGGCAAAAATGGTAATTGCAACCATGATTTCAATTAAGGTAAAAGCGCGAATCGCTTTGCCATGATCGCGAACGTTGAACTTCATCGCAAGTACCTCCGTTGCGACGCATTCGCGGACAGAGGGCGGTAAAGCAAAACACTGCTCTGACTGGAAACCACTCTGGTTTGTGAAACGCTGTAGATAGTAAAGTCCACCTGGAAGAAACCGTTGGTACGAACCTCGCTGACAGTTCCTTCGCAGCGATAGGCAGGGTAAAGTTTTTCAAATTGGGCAACCATCTCTGGCGGAATCGGACCTTCCTCCAAACGATTGGTCAAAGAAAGCTGCGCGGCTAAGGCTGTCGCGTCCACGTGAACAGGTTCGAGCGAACGCGCTGCGTGCAAACTTTGGTTGGTAAGATTTAAAATGGCAAAAATGGCGACAAAGAAAATTCCAACAGCAATCATCACTTCCAACAGGGTGAAAGCGAGCTTGTTCCTCGAAACGAAGTTGGAGGGTTGAATTTTCATCTATGCCGTTTTATTTCAGCCTGGGCAGTGATCGTGTCCAAGGTCACTTCCGTTTGTCCATCTTTGGTTTCAAACAGGATCGTAAACTCATCGCTGGTGCCGTTTGGAAAAAATCGAACATGCGCTTCGGACATGGTCATATAATCCTGAAAATTAACCGATAATAAGCGAATCATCACATCATCGGGCAACTGGGAGCTAAAGGCACCAGATTTGGTATCCCGCACATCCTCCTGTGGATGCGCACCCGTGCTGGAAAAGCCAGTGCCTTTGACCGCAACAGCTCTGCGGTCGGGCGCGGGTTGAACGGCAACGTGATAATCTTCACGGATCACCAGCTCAAAGGGTTTGCTTTGCAATATAGCCGCCGCACGAGCAAAGCTGCAGCCTTCCACGATGTCGTTGGAAGCTTTCATCAAAGCGTTTTTGCGCATAGCGCGGTACATACTAGGAATGCCAGTGGCGAGGACGATCGCCACGATGCTGATTACAATCATGATTTCGATGAGAGTAAACGCCTGCGATCTCCCGGTCTTTTTGTTCAACCTGGCCATAGAAAAAACAATCAACGCGCGATATTCGCGGTCATGGCAAACATGGCCGAGAGAATGCAAAAGAGCAAAAATCCGACGCCCATCGCCATAAAGATAATCATGACCGGTTCAATCAAATTGGTCATGACCCGCAAAGCAATGCTCAATTCATTTTCGTAAGTTGAAGCGACATTTTGCAGCGCGCCAGGAACATCTCCCGTTTCTTCGCCAATCGTCAGCAAGTCCAGCATGAGTTGCGGAAAAATTTTGCTCCGCGCCAAAGGTTGAGCAATAGTTTTGCCATCGGTTACTTCTTCCCGTGTCTTTGCAATCGCCTCGCGGATCACGCGGTTGGGCATGATCTGCTCCGTAATTTTCAGGGCGGTCAATACGGGCACTCCGTTTTGGAGCAAGGTCCCTAAGGTTCTGGCGAACTGAGCAAATAAATTTAGTTTTACCACTTTGCCGATCACGGGGGCCTTCATTTTGAAATCGTCAATGGCTTGCTTGCCGCGCTCTGAAGATTGAAAACGCTTAAATAAGATGAATATGCAAAGCAAAACCAAGAGCATGAGCCACCAGTAATGGCTAAATAAATGGCTGATCCCAATCAATATTTGGGTGGAAGCCGGCAATTGCATTTTCATTCCTTCAAAGATGGCCAGGAATTTTGGCAACATGAAGGTCATGAAAAAAATGATGATGACAACACCTACACAGGAAACAACGGCCGGATAAATGAGCGCTGAAACGAATTTGGCCTGCACTTCGGAAAAGCGCTCGAAATGTTGGGCCATTCGTTCGAGCACATCAATGAGCCCCCCGCTCTGCTCACCTGCCTTTACCATGTTTACGTATAAATCGCTGAAGACTAGGCTTTGCCGAGCCATGGCGTCGCTCAAGCTCCGCCCTTCCATTACATCTTGCTTCAAGTCCTTGCTGACTTGACTGGAAATGCCTTTGGATTCCAGATGGCTCATGCTGTTCAAGGCGACGGTGAGCGGCATGCCTGATTTTAAAAGATTGGCCAATTGCTGGGTGAATGTTGCCAGCTCTTGTAGTTTAGGGCGTTTTTGGCGCTTCAAATAGGCGCGCAAGGCCGGTGGCATGAGAGTTCCGGACATGCGCGGCTCCCGCTCTTTGCCGGGGGCGGCAGAACCTTTCGCTGGTTCGAGAAGCACAGGCAGCAGACCCAATTTCTGAATTTGGATCAAGGCGGCGGAACGATCCGCCACATCCAGCATCCCCTGCACCACTTCGCCAGAACGGCGGCGCGCTTTATATGAAAATTGTGCCATAAACGACTAAACCAAGTCCGAACAGGCCCTCGCCTGCTCCGCTTGAGTGTAATAAACCAAAGTTGGGTAAAAGTTTCCCATATCGCCAGTGAAATTCAATATTTGGCTTGCACGCAAGTGGAGATTACGGAATTAACTCGCCATATCGAGTCGATTTGTCACGGCCTCGTGAAGCAAAGTATCCAGTGGAATTGAAAGTGGCGCTTTAGCGCGCCTGACCGTTCAAACTTTCCAACCTTTTCGATAAGAGGCGCGCAAATGAGAGTTGGCTTCTTTGTGATTTTTAAAGTGCATGGCTTTATCATCCCAATGCAAAGTCTGGCCAGGATATCGCATGGCAATCAATCCAAGCAGAGCAACTTGAGTGAGCGGTCCGCCATAGCTGAAATTCGAGCCCGCCTGACGGCCAGTGCGAATCGCATCGATCCAATCCCAAGCGTGGCCCTTCACTCGAGGAATTTTTTCCTCGGGAGCATTTTTCCCGGCGTATTGTTCCATTAATTTGTCGGGCACTAAATGGCAACTCGAAGCTCCGTGGGAGCCATGGACAATCATGCCCTTATCCCCGATCAAGATTGCGCCGGTGCCTGGGATTTGGTCATCGGCAGGAAAGCCATCGGGTTTCGGTATGGTATCATTTCCATCATGCCAAACAAGTTTGACCGGGCCGCGATCTTTTCGGGCGGGGAATTCGAAGGTGATTTTGCAAGCCGGAGGATAGGTCAAACCATGTTTAACTGGGTCATAATCCATTACTTCCGCTTTGATGGTAGAAGGGGCATCCAGGTTTAATGCCCAAAATGAAGGATCGACAACGTGACAAATCCAATCCCCAATGACACCGCTGCCAAAGTGCATCCATCCACGCCAATTCCAGGGAACCCAAAGTGGAGAATATGGCACATATTGAACGGGACCCACCCAAAGATCGTAGTCGAGACCTTCGGGGACATCATGGCGTTCGTTTAATTTGGGCAGATTAGGAATCTGGCAATAGACATTTTTGAAAGCATCGCATCCGGCATGAACGGTGTGGACCTGGCCGATTGCTCCCGCCCAAACCCATTCGCACACGCGTCGAATGGAGGCCGAAGAATGTCCTTGGTTCCCCAATTGAGTTACGACTTTATATTTGTGGGAGGCAGAAATCAGTTTGCGAACCTCTTCGACAGAATGTGCCAAAGGCTTTTCACAATAGACATGTTTTCCCCTGCGCATGGCTTCCAGCGCGATCATCGCGTGTAAATGATCTGGCGTGCCGATAACAACGGCGTCGATTTCCTTGCCCATTTTATCGAGCATCGCTCGAAAATCGGTAAATCTTTTGGCGGAGGGATATTTGGCAAACTCGGCGGCAGCGTACTTCTGATCCACATCGCATAGAGCGACTATGTTATGCCCCAGACCCGCTACTTCATCGACATCCCGCCCGCCCTGGCTACCAATCCCGATCCCAGCCACATTGACTTTTTCATTTGGGCTCAGCTTTTCTGCCCCCTGCAATAAGGGATTGGAAAGAATGTTGAACAGGGCCAGACCCGCACCGGTTTGGTGAAGAAATTTTCTGCGATGAATGCCCGTAGAGTGCGCTTTTTTCATAATTTCCAATCAATTGCGACGGTTCGAACAAAGTGGTCTGCTGGGTATTCTCCTGCAAAGGGAGCCCATTGGTCAATACCATGTTCGCGATTGGCAATATGAAATCTCAGCGAGCGAAATCGGTTAGCTTTGACGAAGCAAGGGCAAGATTTCGGTCGCACTCATCTGTCTGGATTTTTGGAAAATTTGATCGCTGTAGCGGCCTTGGGCGTTTCGGCCTTCGTTCAACATATTTGAAAATACGCTACGCAGTTGATCGGTTGTGAGGGTTCGACCGCTGCTATAATAAGTCTTCGCCACTTGGCCCAGAGCATAAGTGGTTGCAAATGCAACTCCGGAACTAGCAGCCTGACCTGCAAGCATCCCTATAAAACGTCCACCGACATGCCGGGCGACTCCACCCACAAACTTGCCGACCAGACCCTCTACAACCTGCGACGTCAGCCCAACGCCAACTGTAGCTAAAAAGTCCTTAATGTGCGTCCGATCCAACTCGTACCCGTAAGATTTGCCAATTTTATAAACGAGACGCATTTGCAAGGGAACGATGGCCATGGTAGCCAGCGAATGAGGCATGATTTCCAGAGCTCCGCTAATCGTGGCGCTATTTAGAATCATGCTGTCAATTTCACTTGGCTGAACCGGGGCTGGCACACCAGTAATGACCGGCGGCAAAGGAATCGATTCGTTTGCAATATTCTGGGCCTCTTGTTGAAATGTGCTGGCTGATTTTTCTTCGAGTTGCAGTTCCTGACGCAAACGCCCCAAAAAGTCGCGTTCATTTGCATTCGGAGCTTCATCTGCGCCGCAAACGCAAATTGCCATCTCGTATGCCAAAACTTTGCTGTTTTGGCTCTGCAATTTCTTTGTGGCATTGGCTAGGGGCAATCTGCCGGACAAAACTTCCTGGGTGGCCGCCGTGAGATCCAAATTTGCGCCATTAAAACCAGCAGCAATTTTTTGGATCTGAGACCGTTCATGGTCACTTTGTGCCCCGTCCGCAAACGCAGCTATTAAGCAAATGCAAAGAATAGCTTCTTGTTCTTCACTGTTGAGAGTTTGAGTCGTATCCATAAATGTTGAGTTTTGTTAAGAGCAGTATAGAGGGGATGGGCGTCGGCAACTATTACAAACTGACGGGTTTCCTATAATCCTAGAAACCGCAGTTGCCCATGTCCAATCTGGCGCAAGATCCTGGCGGTAAAGCAGTTTGTCGAAACCTTACAGATCACCTTGCGGATATGCTCGGTTTTTCCGCACTGCTTTATCGCTCAGGCTTTTGCGCATCTTGAACATGCTCAACTGCGGCTTCTAGGATAATCAACTGGCACACTGCGGACCGAAGGATTTTTAAGGCGACAAGCGTAGTTATAGTAAAATATGAAAAAATTATTGATTGCAGTTGCAGCACTGCTGCTGGGCGGGATTCAGTTGACTAACCTGGCACAGCAAGCGCAGGAAACTCCAAGGCCACTTAGACTTGATGCTGTCGTTGGGGGCAAAGTTGGCGGCAAAACCTTTGATTTTGATTTTCCTGGCGGAGTCCCGCAAGACCTGGTCACGGCAATAGAGAAAAGTTCCGGCGAACAGCTCAATGTAATTATACCGCCCCAACTGAGCCAAATTCAAATTCCTCCATTAAAATTTCATTCGGTCTCGGTTTCTTCCATTTTCATGGCGCTAAGCGTCGCGAGCCGAAGTCTCAGTGAGGGCCGTGCGATGTATGGTTTTCACCTGGTGGACAATTCCACCCCTGGAGTTTGGATCTTCACGGTCGATAAATTGGCCGAGGCTAAGCAACCCAAAGTGTGCAGGTATTATCAACTGGGCCCCTATTTGGATGAACTAAATTACAAAATCGATGACATTACCACTGCCATTCAAACTGGATGGAAAATGATGGGAGATCAGAATCCGCCCGAACTAAAATTTCATAAAGACACCAAATTGCTAATCGCGGTGGGAGAACCTATGCAGTTGGAGGTGATCGATTCGGTAATCAAGGAATTAGCGAAAGCCCGCCCACCAACGAGCCCAAAACAGGGCGCCGAGGGAAAGAAGATTTAAGGTGATGCTTGGGCAGCTCGAAACGCGTGCTAAATTAAATCTTGTGGCCCAAGCGGATTTATTGCCAAACGAAAGCTCTGAGAAAATTGCGAGAGGCAAAAGGGATAACACTTCTCCTGAAATCGCACAGCTCACGTTGGCGATGACGAAAGGCAACGAGGATGCTTACGCCGAGTTTTTTAAGCTCTATTTTCATCGGTTATTGGCGCTTTCGTTAATTCAAACCCGGGGAGATGAGCACGCGGCCCAGGATTTGGTTCAGCAATGCTTTGTGAAACTGGTTCGCTACATTCATCCTTTTGATTCCGAAGAACATTTTCGGAATTGGCTGGCTTGCATTGTTCGCAACTGCGCGGCGGATGAACGGCGCAAATCAGCCCGTCAATGGAATTTGCTGGCGCGTTTTTGGAGAGATCGCGAATTGCGTGACTCCCAATTTGCCGGCGCACAGGCGGTGGAATTGGACGAGCGGTTAGAATCGACTCTGAACTCTTTAAATCAAGAGGACCGGGCTTTGCTCGAACAAAAATATTTGCAAGGCCTTTCCGTCGGCGAAATCGCGGAGGCATCTGGAGTTAGCGAAAAAGCGATTGAATCCCGGCTGAGCCGCTTGCGAGCAAAGATAAGACAACAATGGTTAAATTAAGTCACAATGAAAGATTTGAGCGATAATTTGGAATTAAGAAAAGAAGTGCTAGCTGCTTCCGAAGAATTGAGCAATCCACTGCTGACATCTTTGATCGGCGAAGTCCGCAAGAAAAAGCGCGCGCAGTATCTGAGGAAAACGGCCCTAGTTACCGTGAGTTTATTGATCCTTCTGTCTTGGCGACTGCAATTTAACTTAACAAAAAATGGATGCGCCAAACGTGAGACAGTACAGTCTAGAATCAATGTGCCGCGACACTCTGGGGAAACTCCAGAGATTCTTATTAAAACGGAAGCATTTGCGCAAAAAGACATTTTGAGCACTCTTCCTGGGAATATCGATATCGTGACTACTGGCAGCGAACAAGGCTTTAAACCGATTGATGACCAGGAACTTTTTTCCATGTTTCCCGGCAAATCAATGGCGTTAATTCGACAAAATCCTAAAGACGTTCAGTTGGTTTTTATTGAATAATTAATTGCGCACGCGTCAAAATTTTAGAACAAACTCCAATTAGGGCTGTCGAACAAGATAGGTAGATAAATTTAGACCAACTTCCTCGTCAAGACTGTTTGCTCTCAGCAAGGGTGAACAGAAAGATAGCGCCAGGCAACCAATGCCTTTCCTCCCCGAAAGGATTGCAAATATACGACGGGCTTATGCAATTCCTGCATGGCAAATCGAGTGGCGGGATTGGATGGAAGAGCGCAATTTTGTGGGCCATAATCGCTGCGTCCGCATTTCACTTAGCGAGCAAGTTTTCGGCGCTCCGCTTTGTTAACGTCTTGCTGTATTTTGGACTAATCCAGTTAGCGCGGATTGGAACGAAGCGAAAGGCGTTCTACACAGGAGTTGCTGTTGGCTGGCTGATATTTGTTCCCCAACTAGGCTTCTTTTGGACTATTTTTGGCCGGACTGCTGTAATTCTTTGGACGGTGCTGGCTTTCTGGATTGGGCTGTTTGTGCTGCTCATTCATTCAGCTCGAAAGGAGTTTGGATGGGGTGTGGCGCTTTTATTGGCGCCTTTGTTTTGGCTTGGCCTGGAATACTTTCGAAGCGAACTCTATTATTTGCGCTTCTCTTGGGTAAATGCGGGAATTTGCTATTCAGAGGTTCCTTGGAGCCCAATGATTCAACAGTTGGGCGTATATGGGGTGGGCTTTGCTTTAGCAGTGATCGCCGCAATTGGAGCTAGAATGGGTTTAACTTTTGGTGTGGCAATTCTGGCCATTCTTATTCCTGTTTTAACTTTGTTGGATAATCAATTTACTAACCACAAACCAAACAATTCTAATAAGAAATCGGTCCAGGCAGCCGGAATTCAAATCGAATTTCCGGCAGAACTGGAAGTGCCCGAATTGTTAGACGCGGCATTGCGCAAGCACCCAAGAACTGAACTTTTCATGCTCAGCGAATATGCCTTTGACGGACCAATCACAAAACGTGTGCAACAGTGGTGCAAGAAAAACGGGCGCTATTTGATTGCTGGAGGCAAAGAAATGTCAGGCGCGTCTAATTTCTATGACACAGCCTTTGTTATAGGACCATCGGGCGAAGTGATATTTCAGCAAGCCAAGTGTGTTCCGATTCAGTTCTTTCAGGATGGCCACCCTGCCCGAGAGCAGAAGGTCTGGTATTCACCTTGGGGCAAAATTGGGATCTGCATCTGCTATGATTTGAGTTATGCGCGTGTCACGGACGAACTAGTAAAGCAAGGAGCGCAGGCTTTATTCGTGCCCACAATGGATATTGTTGAGTGGGGCGCGCATCAACATGAACTGCATGCTCGGGTGGGGCCAGTGCGAGCGTCTGAGTACGGGCTGCCTATTTTTCGACTCTCCAGTTCAGGCATTTCACAAATCATAAATGACCGGGGAATTGTTGAAGCTTTCGGAGGTTTTCCGGAGCAAGGCAAGGTGATTAGCGGTGAAATCGTTTTTTCAGAAAAAGGGAAGCTGCCTTGGGATAGGCATGTTGCGCCTTTAGCCAGCGCATTTACAGGAATTTGCAGCGTTTGGATGCTGCTGAGAAGCTGGTTCCATCAGCAGGGAAGAAATTCTGATGGGAAAAACCAGATTAATACCGTTGATCGCGCCAATCGTCCACCCTTATCAGCTCTGCTTTTTTCCAAGCGACGTGCCCGTCGAAATACATGAGATTTGGGCCTTTGCCATGACGGGATTTGGCAACGCGCCGTTCGGTATTCAATGTTTTACCATTGCTGGCATAAGGCAAGTGAGAGGGGCTCCAAACATCGTTGAGTTCGAAACTGCCGTTACTGTTCGTGGTAATGATGGGGCGCCAAGAACCATCTTCATTATCCGCGAAATAAACTGTCTCCGAGGTGTTTTGAAATTTCGAGATTTTCGTTAAACCGACAATTTCGCTCCCGGTCATATCTTTTGGGCTGGAAAAGTTCCAAGCATTGTCCACATAACAGATCAGTTGCTTCTGTTTCTTTATGATCGGATAACTTGGGCAGATATAAACGCCTACTCTGGAATATTCTTTGATGGTTCTACCGCCTAATGTGGGAGTGAATATCTGCCACCAAAGTGGGTAGTTGCCGCGGGGAATCAGGCCGTCATTATCATCGGCATACATTAGCAGGGCCAAGCCCATATTGCGCAGGTTATTTGTGCATTGGGTTTTTTGGCCTGCTTTCTTGGCACGCGCTAAAGCAGGCAAAAGCATGCCCGCCAAAATTGCTATTATGGCAATAACCACAAGCAGTTCAATTAAAGTAAAGCCAAGTCTGGGCCGCTTAAAAATTTTCCCCATTTGAGAGGTTCTCGCTACAGAAAGCATGCTAACAAGAGTTGTTTTTCGGGTTTGGAATATTGTGGCATGAGAGATTAAGAATGCAATCCCTTTGCTAATTAGCTGGGAGTAAAACAAGAGGAGCCAGCCCTTCGAAACCGAATGTCGGCGCGGTGGTTGAGAAGAGTCGATTGTTCTTTACTTTACTTGAAACCTAAATTTTCATCAGAAAACGATCATGCAATTATCCAATCCACACTTTCGCGGCAGTAGCATCGCGCAGAGACTTTATTTATTGCTCTTTTTCTTATGCCTTTTGCAACCGCTCGGAGCAGCAACATTACAAGAATTTTTAGGCAAATTGAATTTCACGGCCATCCCCCTCAAGCGGCAGGGCTTCAACCGGCTTTTGGCAGAGGCAAAGATTAACGGGAAATACCGTCCATTTTTGGTCGATAGTGGCGCCACTTTTTCCATGGTTCCGCAAGAATGGACATACGACACAGTGGCGGTTTCCAAGATGACTAATTTCGTTTCCGGAGCTCTGGGCGGCAGTCGCGAAGAGGTGGCGTTGGTTACGATTCCAAAACTGGAATTCAAGACGTGCTCCGTTGAGAACGTAAAAGCCACGGTAATGGCATTGGGCAAATCAGAGATTCACGTTGGCTCGAATATCCCTAAAGCGGCGGCAAGCTCCGGGTCACTGGGAGCCGATTTTATGATCGGCCACTCCGCTTTGTTAGATGTTGGCGGCATGAATCTTTATATTCGGGAAGCCCCATTAGACGAAGAACGAAAAGAGGTTTTGCAAAAAACGCTTAGCCTGAGCGGCTATCAAAAAATTCCTGGCTCCCGAAACAATGCGTTGCTCCTTGTAACTCCTACCATAGACGGAAAGGCTACTCGATTTCTTATCGACACTGGGTCATCTTTTACAACAATTGGATTTCGTTCTGCAGACGCACTGAATATTACCAGCCGTGAGGTGGTTGCACGGTCCAGAGATATAAAAGGCCGAACAACCGATTCAGCCTTCGGCAAGGTCTCAAGCTTCGATTTTGGAAATTTTAAAACAAAGGAACAAATCGTATGCCTGGAAAACTTATCCTATCTGCAAACGTTATTCGCAGGAGACCACATCGAGTTAACTGGGCTATTGGGAATTGATATTCTTTTTCGGTATGGTGCAATTATTGATTATGGCGCCAATGCAATTCATTTACTAAATGCTCCTGACGCAAAGTAAATTGCTTTTAGGGCCGCCGAATCTGAATTAACTCCAAGAGGCCATTTTTTGACGCAGGGTCGAGAAATTGTCCAACAAACGGATTACATTGGGAAAATCGTTCAGCAATTTTTCCAGGGAAGGAATTTCACCCCACGCGGTCAATGTGAAGACTTCCGCTAATGGGTTCTTATCAAGCCCTAGATCCCGATTACGCTTTTGAAAACGCTCCTGCAATTGGTTTTTCCATGCTTCGAATGATTGTGGCGCGGAGAAGGCATGGCGGCCGACCCACGGAAGCCACTCGCTGATTTGCGATTGGTGGCAATAGCTCATTTGGGCGACTTGTTCGAAACTTGGTTCAATGTTGACGGCAAGATCGTAGGAATTGGCGCCGGCCATGTATCCGTCGTGCACGGTAAAAATCGCAGGAACTTTTACCTGCTTGGCGGGGAGGTCCAACTCTGGATACTCGGGCGTGAAAGCATGCGGAACGTTGATCATATAGGCCACGCGCCGGACGGCATCGGCGATGGTGATGTGGTCGTTATGCACCCCTACTAAATTACTAACAGGCAAAGGTGGGCAAAAAATATAATCGGGCTCAAATTCACGAATTGATTTCCAAAGCGCAGCAAGCAGAGGCACGGAAACTTGCAAGCACGCTTCCCGTGGTATGCTTCCGTCAGGCAATCGAAGCACCTCCAGTTCGTATCCACCGATTTTTGCGGAGACTTCCTGTTCAGAAATTCGCATTTTGCCAGTTTCATCTCTGGATCGGAATTGATGCCCCGCTTTGCCATCGGTGCAGACGATAATTCTGGATCGCAGCCTTTCGCCCAGACTTTGCTTCCAAACCGTAAATGTACCCGCAGCGACGAACTCGAAGTCGTCAAAATGCGCGTGGATGCAAAGGATTTTCATTTAAGGGCCAACAAAGATAAACAAGCTACTCTCGCGGTATTAAATTAAAGGTACACTTGCCGCGAGGAGCAGCGTTCTAAAAATAAAGGCTTTGGAAAACCCAACTATTTATTTAGCAGGGCCAACGATTCCGATAGCGCCGCAGGCAATTCTGCCTCCAGCATTGCCGGTTGGCTGCCCGCCGTCGTCCTTTTTGGCGTGAACGATTACAGCGTGGCCAATAATGGGATTCATGGAACCGTTAATTGAAATATTACTAACAGTTAAGGTGTAGTGAGCATTGCCGGATGAATCCGCTTGCACGTTTCCCAAATCGCCAGCATGGCGTTGGTCCTGGGTGGGCAAACCATGTTGGTGCCCTTCCGGATTGTAATGACCGCCCGCGGATGAGCCGTCGGCGGAACTGCAATCGCCGAATTGATGAATGTGAATCGCATGCACTTGATTCGGTGTTAAACCTTCCAAATCGGCAGTGACTTTGATGCTGCTGCCCTCTTGCACAAAACGAACCAAGCCGTGGGCTTGGTTGCCTTTGGTCGGGCCAAGCACAGCGACGGCTTCTTTTGCTGGGGAGTCGGCTGCGCTGGCGGTCAACAGGGTGGTTGCTGCTAAAGCTAAAAGATATGTCCAATGTGGTTTCTTCATAAATCCTTTCCAGTGTTCCTCAGATAAATAAAAGCTTTTTGGCAAAAGCGCCAGAATTACTTTTGCGTGGAGACTTAAGGAGTTAGCAATTAACCCAAGAGCCGCAGTTCCCCATGCTTAACGGCGGTTTCGTTAAAAGGTGTTGACGTAATTGGAACTGCCACTAACGGTAGAGACCGAGGCGGAAGCGGCATGAATTTCCAAAGTATCGGTTGTCCCAATGCCAGTCTGAGCACTGAGAGTAATACTTTGGGCAGTGAGATCGTCGGCGGCATCAAATGGACTTTGTTCGTTAATGGCAGCGGCGGATGTCAAAGTTAAGCTGCCCAATGAGTTCGTTATATTTCCGACATTTATGTTGCCGCTGGTGGAAGTGGTGAAAGCCCCAACCCAACCGCTGCCACCGATCGTTGCGTTGGTGATTGTGAGGTCGCCAGATTTGGCCGTTAAGTTAATGCCCCCGTTATTAGTTGCCGCAGAAGAAACGCTAAGGCCGCCTGCGATATCAACCAAGTTAATGGAACCTGTCCCAATAACTGATGCGCTCAAAGTAACAGCATTAATCTCGAACGCGCGCACAGCGCCGACTGAAGCTACTGAGGTGATATTCAAGTTTGTGCTGGTAAGATCGGCAGCGGCATCCGAGCCAGATTCTTCGACTGAGCCAGCCGAGTTGATGGTGATTGTACCACCGCTGGCTTGAACATTGCCCACAGAAACTGAGGCAGAACCAGTGGTAGTCAGCGTAACCAAGCGAGATGTCGTTGCACCCAACGAACGAACGAAGGAGGCGATCATGTCTCCTGTTGAAGTGAGGTTCACCACCCCGTTGGCAATCGTCACGGTCGAGAAATTCACAGTTGATTTAGAACGCAGATTTAACTGGCTGGCGGTGACGGTTGAAGTGGAGTTAGCAACCACTGTTGCCGCGGCAATATCCAAATCCATGCCTGTCAAGCTGGTCAGAGTCAGGTTGTTAGAGGTGATGTTCACCGAGGCGCCATTTGCATCACTGATCGCTCCGTTGTTGGCTTTCACCATCACGTCACCGGTGGTGGAAGCAGAGCCTAATGCGACATTGCCATTCGCTGTAAGATTAATGCTGCCGGAACCCGTGCTAACGCTCGTCGCGGCCGCCATGCTCAGCGCACCGTTCGTGGCTGTAATGTTGATGATTCCAGCGCCGCTTGTGGTGACATTCGCATTAAGAGTGAAGTTATCATCCGCGGTGAGAGTGATGGAACCGCCTGCGGCTGTTACAGAACTGTTAATGGTCAAATTCTCAGCAGCAGCCGTGGCACCCGTGCTTAAAGTAATGTTGCCTGCCCCAGTCAAGCTAATGGACCGATCGACGGAAATCGATCCGGTTGCGGAAACAACCAAATCACCGCCGGTTGCTTGCAATCCTTGGAGTGAGCTAACCTGCCCAATCGAAATCGAGCCAGTAGTGCTCAAGTAAATTCCGCCCGTTCCGCCAGTCGCAGCAACTGTAGAGGCAACGGCTTCGATCCCGTCGGCACTTGTGCCAACGCCACTCGCCGCTGAGATGGCCAGGCTCGGAGCGCTCAGATTCGCAGCGCTGCCGTTGTTATCACTAATATTGCCAACACTCGTTACGATAATCATTGAACCAGCGTTAATAGCACCAAGGCTAATGTTACCGGAGGTAGCTGTGCTCACGTTGGCGGTCGAACTTGCTCCACCCGCTGTGATCGAGCCGATTGTCAAATCGCCGGACTTGGCTTGCAAAGTAATATTGCCGTTCGCGGTGGAGGCGCTGGTCACATTCAACCCGGAAGCAATGTCGCAAAGATTGATCAAGCCAGAGCCGGTTACCGCGACTGACATGGAAACCACATTGATTTCGATTGTATCCACGCCACCGACGGACCCGCCAGCGGTGATAGTTAAACTAGAGGATGTTAGATCGGCGGCCGAATCTGAGCCGAACTCGTCAACAGTTGTGGCTGAGTTCACGGTTATAGTTCCGCTGGACGCCTGCACATTGCCGACTGAAATCGAACCGCTGCCGCTAGTGGTGAGGGAAACAAGGCGAGATGCGACCGCACCCAGCGAACGAACGAAGCTCGCAATCATATTGCCGGTGGCGGATAGCGTTACGCTGCCGTTGTTGCTGGTCACCGTGGAGTAATTAACGGAGCCGACTGAGCGCAGATTAATGGTTCCAGCCAATGTGCTGGAGCTCGAAGTGGCTGTGACCGCGCCAGCCGCAGTTAAATCCAGGCTAATGCTTCCCGCAGCCGTGAGAGTGAGATTATTGGATGTAACATTCAGCGCATTGCCATTGGCATCGCCGATCACCCCGGTGGTGGCCTTAATCGTCAAATCAGCGGTGCTGCTGATGGTTCCAATAGTTGCATCCGTTCCGGCAGTCACGTTGATAGTGCCCGAATTCGCGGTCAGGATCGAGCTGGCGCTCATAGTGAACGCGCCATTGGTCGCAGTGACACTGACAGCGCCTGAACCATTGTCGGTCACATTTGCATTCAAAGTAACGTTATCATCAGCCGCTAAGGTCAGATTGCCGCTGGCCACAGTGATGGAGCTATTCACAGTGATGTTTTCGGTGCTGGCAGATGCCCCTGTGCTTAGGCTCAGTTTGCCTGTGCCCGTTAGGCTGACGGCGCGATCTACGGAAACGGACCCGCTAGCACTCAGGGTCAAATCACCGCCGGTGGCCTGGAGTCCTTGGAGCGCTCCGGCTGCTCCGATGCTGATAGAGCCTGTGTTGGCCAAATTAACACCGCCGGTTCCGCCATTGATAGCCACCGTGCCGACTGCAGTTTCGATTGCATCGGTCGAAGAACCAAAGCCAGTAGCTGCCGAAGCGGAGAAGTTACTGGCAGTCACATTAACTGCTGAGCCATTGAAATCGGTTATTGCACCCGCGCTGCCCAAGTTAACCAATGCGCCTGCCGTCACAGTGCCCAAGGTAATGTTGCCCGAGGTGGTGGTTGTTAAACTTGCGACTGAACTGCTTCCACCGGCATTTACATTCGTAAGAGCCAAATCACCGCCGGTGGCATTTATTACGATATTGCCATTACCCGTCGTTGCGTTGGTCACGGCCAATCCACCGCTCAAATCACTCAAGTTGATAAGACCGGACCCGGTGACAACTGCATTTAGGGTCGTACCGCTGATTTCGATTGTATCCAAGCTACCGATACCATTGGAGCTGGAAATGGCGATGTCAGCGGCTGTGAGATCGGCGGCCGGATCCAAGCCATACTCTTCGACTGCGTTTGCGGAGGTAATCGAAATACTTCCCCCGCTCGCCTGCACATTGCCCACATAAACGGACCCAGAACCAATAGTGGTCAAGGTGGCGTTGCGTGAAGCAGTCACACCCAATGAGCGGATGAATGATGCGTAAAGATCACCGCTGGCAGTAACTGAAACCTGGCCTGCATTTGCCGTGGCAGTTGTAATGAGGACTGATCCCGAGCCTGTCTGCCGATAAACGACATTGCCGGTTCCGGTGCTGGTCAACGGCACAGTTACCGCGGCATTCGAAATATTATCAATGACCACATTGCCGTTGGTGCTGGTGGCATTAATGGTTGTAGCAGCTAGATCCAAATCCAAGCCGGTGGCTGCAGATAAGGTAACCGCTGAAGCTGTTACATTCGTGCTGCTGTTGTTGCCATCCAGGAGTGCGCCTGAGGTAGATTTTATTGATACGGCGGAAGCTGCACTGGCGTTAACAGTTCCTACCGTGAAGTCGCTGGCAGCAGTCAGAGCAACTGCTCCAGTGCCGGTGTAACTCAGCGAGTTTACGGACAAGGTGCCGCTTGCAGTAACGGTCAAGCTGGCGCTAGCCAAGCTAAGATTGCTTACAGTCAGCGAACCGCCCCCAATTACGCTTAAAGCGATACTTGAACTATTATCAAATGAAGTTGCTTGAATTGCATCGGAGCCAGCGCCTGTGTTCACCGTAAGTGAGCTTGAAGGCACCGCAAATGTTGTCACAGGGGCAGAAGAACTTGTCAATTGCGCCAAACCGTTGCCGTTGATTCCGTCATCCGCTAAGGCAATGGAATCTGAACCGGAACCAAATGTGAAGGTTCGGTTGGTTGCACTTGAAAGGGCATTCAATGCTTCCAATCCGCTAAAGCTAATAGATGTGCCGTCCAACACCAACGTTCCCGCCGTGCTGCTAGTGAAAGTTCCATTCACGTTGGTAAAGACGCCGTTGATAACTGAGATGGCATCGCTGCTGACTTGGCCACCTGCAGCAAACGTTACGCCGCCGGTGGGAACAGGGTTTCCATTCGCGAAGTTAACTTGCAACTGATCATCGGCATTCGAACCATTAATCGTCAGAGCGTTGAAGCTCGAGTAGGCCATCTGCACATAAATGAATCCGTTTTGATCGCGCAATACTAAGTCAGAGCTTTGACGGAGCAGTTCGTAAGTTCCACCTGTGGCTGGGAGATCTACCACTGCGGTTACTCCAGGTTGATCGTCGTTCAAAATTGTTCCAATGGCAGTTGAAGTAGCAATGCTGGCGTTCACGGCGCTGGACAAAGTCACCCGCAATGTTTCATTGGCTTCAAAAGTGGTATCACCAATTAATTGGATGGAAATGGTTTGGCTTGTTTGACCGGCTGCGAAATTCAATACGCCGCTGGCGAGAGTATAATCAGAACCGGCAATAGCAGTGCCATTGCTGGAACTGTAATTCACACTGATGGCTTGGCCGCTGGCAGCGCTGAGACTGACGGTGAAGACCAAGCTGTTACTTCCGCTATCACCTTCCAACGCCGACGCAGGAGTAATGCTTAAGCTTGGAATTGGATCATTATCAACGATGGTTCCAACGCCCTGCCCTTGTGTGATGGTTGCATCCACAGCGCCAGAGAGGTTCACGAAGTAGGTTTCATTCAGCTCATTAAGGAGGTCGCCTTTAACGGTTATGCTAATTGTCTTGCTGGTTTCACCAGGATTGAATGTCACCGTGCCAGAAGCCGCAGTGTAATCCGCAGGAGCGTTGGCGCTATTATCAGCCGTAGCAAAGTTAACGGTGACAGCTTTGCCGCTGGCGGCTGACAATGTCACAGTAAAGAGCGCGAGCACATCGGATGAATCTCCTTCGGTAACCGAGGCATTCGCGATGCTCAGGCTTGGGGCGGTATCATCATTCGTTATTGTCCCAACTGCTTGGGCTTGCGCAACGCCGGCATTGACCGCGCCCGATAGGTTCACAAAGAAGGTTTCGTCTGCTTCGTAAAGGAGATCGCCTGCAATTGTAACAGAAATCGTCTTGCTGGTTTCACCAGGATTAAATGTGAGCGTTCCAGAAGCAGCGGTGTAATCCGATCCTGCCAAAGCGGTGTTGTTCGCGGTGGCATAGTTGATGGCCACGGATTGACCGCTTGCTGCACTGAGAGACACGGTGAATACGAGGCTCGATGTTCCGGAGTTGCCTTCAACGATGGAGGCCGCGCCGATGCTGAGCGATGGCACAGGATCATCATTTACGATGGTTCCGGTGCCTTGCGCCTGGCTAATAGAAGCGCCGGAAGCGTTGCTCAAGTTCATGGTGAACGTTTCATCGCTTTCATTGAGCGTATCGCCCAGCACTTGCACGGCTATGGTTAGGGAAGTTTGACCGGGATTAAACGTAAGCGTCCCGGAAGCAGCAGTGTAATCGGAACCTGCCAAAGCACTACCATTAGCAGTACTGAAGTTCACAGTTACTGGCAGCCCACTTGCACCGGACAAATTCACGGTAAAGACTGCGTTCACAGTGCCGCTATCGCCTTCCGTGACAGAAACTGAGTTCACCGCGACTGACGGCGCCGCATCATTGTCTTGAATGGTGACTGTGCCTTGCGACACCGACAACGAGGCATTTACTGGATTAGAGAGATTGACCAGGAGCGTTTCATTCAGTTCATGCAGCAAGTCACCCTTAATCGTGATTGTGATCGTCTTAGTGGTATCGCCAGGGTTAAAGGTCAATGTGCCCGAAGCAGAGGTGTAATCGGCTGGAGCATTGGCAGTTCCATCTGCCGTGGCGTAATTAACTGTAACGGTCTGGCTGCTGGCGGACGACAAAGTTACAGTTAAGATCGCGCTCACATCCTGGGCATCTCCTTCTGTAACAGCCACACTGTTAATGCTTAGACCAAAGGCGAGATCATCATTCACAATCGTGCCGCCGCCTTGCGCTTGAGTGACGACTGCATTGGTTGCACTGCTCAAATTAACAAAGTAAGTCTCATCCGCTTCAAATTGTGTATCACCGTTGACAAGGACTGTAATTGTCTTGGTCGTTTCGCCAGGAGCAAATGTCAAGGTGCCCGTAGCGGTTGAGTAATCGGATCCTGCTGTTGCCGTACCGTTTGCAGTGGCGTAATTGACTGTAACCGTTTGGCTGCTCGCGGCAGAAAGGGTAACGGTAAACGCGACGCTGGTAGTGCCACTATCACCTTCTGCAAGGGAGCGGCTGTTAATCGAGATGCCAACCGAGTTAATTGAAATTGTTTCCACGCCCGCATAGTTAATGGCAGCGAATCCAGTGACTGTAATCGCGGAACCGCTATCAGAGTAAGCCGCCGCACGAGGATCAACGAACAATTTATCACCAGGGCTGCTTGTGCTCTGAGCACCGCCATTTATGGTGCGCACGGCAGATATTGCATCGACTGAAATAACGTCGTCGAAGGCAGTTCCAGAGAAGGTTTCAATGGTTCCAGAGATTTGGAGGGTGTCATTGTTGGAGTTAATCGTCTGGACTGAGTTCAAATCCATATCCACGGTAACACCCACAGTTTGGTTGCTGAAATCAATCGTATCCACTCCAGCCGTATCGGTAATGGTGTTTGAGCCGCCGGTGGCGACTTTGTAAGTATCATTGCCAGCACCGCCCGCTAATTGATTGACGCCGGCCCCGCCGATAAGGGTATCTGCTCCGGAGCCACCAGTCAGAATGTCGTTGCCTGCGCCGGCGTCGAGTGTAACGGCGCTGGATATGGCGGAGGCATCCAATGTATCATTTCCAGACCCGCCCAGGACCACGATTTGCAATGCGGAGAAGGTGCCTGCCAGAGTAATGCTGGTTCCTGCTGCGTCATTGTCACCAAAGTCCCCAGCAAAAGTAACGGTTCCGCTCGAAGCTAACACCCGCGTCCCAGACACCTTGCTGATATTGTCACCGGCCTGAATCAATACGTTTCCATTGCTGCTGCTGATCAAAGCTCCATTGCCAATGGACAAATCATCACCACTGTTACCGGCTGCTGTTTCGGCGGCGGTCAGAGTAATATCCGCGCTGGCGATAACATTGGCGTTAACGGTGAGAGCTCCGAAACTTTGGATCGCCACAGTGCCGCCACTGTTGACCGCTCCAGTTATGGTCAAACTCGAGTTGCCATTAATTACAATGGAGGAACCACCAGCATTGCTGATCGGACCGATCGAAGCCGCACCAAGGATATTTAATTCCACGGTAGTTGAACCAGTGCTGCTGGCGCTCACAGACGCAGAGTTAATTTCGATTGCGTCACCCGAGCCAATGCCCGAGGCAGCGCTTAAGGTCACGGAAGTGCCAAGGACATTCGCGCTGGAGCCATTGCCATCAATGATGGAGTCACCGCTCAAAGTAACAGAACCACTACCGTTTACAGTTGCGACCAGGATCAGATTGCTGGCGGAGGCTTGAACAACAATCGCGCCACCAGTACTGGTGCTGACTCCAGTCAAGCTGGCGGAATCACCGCGAACACTCAATCCTCCCGAAGCAGTTACACGGCTGACATTGACTATGTTAATGCTATCCAAGGTCAACGCGAGGCTGTTGCTCACATTGACACCGCCGCTGCCGGCATTGGCCGCCAAAGAGTTGACAGAGAGATCAAGCGCATTGCTGCTGGCGCCAGCGGCTGTTCCCGCGATCAACCTGGCCTGGCTGGCGGTGATTTCTTTATAGAGGTCGCCAGCATCGGTAATCGAACCTGTGGTGGCGGTGACAGAGACAGCGCCCGTGGCCGCGTTCAGGCCGCCAATGGCCACATTTGTCTGAGCGGCAAAGAAGATGTTGCCACCAGAGGTGGAAGCCAGAGAGTTATTATCCATGACAATGGAACCGGCGCTGGATTCCACATCCAATGTTCCACCGACTGTAGTTAAGTTCGCCGCGGCAGTCAGAGTGATGGTCCCGGAGGCCAATAATGTGATATGGCCTGAATCTGATTTCACAGTGGAATTGACAGTAATGCCTTGGCCAGCACCGGTTGTTTCGATTCGAATATTACCAGAACCATTGGCCGAAACACTGGTGCTGTTCACCAAGCCATCTTTGAGTGTAATAGAACCATTATTGACCAGGACGATGGAGCCATTGTTCGTGGTGGTGATATCGCTTTGAACTGTATCGGTGTTTGGCGCAGTGTCACCATTAATAAAGACTCGGTTCACGTTAACAGCAACCGTGCTGACAATCAGAGCTTGGTCATCCGTGAGCGAAACGCCACTAGCGCCAGCCTTCGCCGTGACAGTGGCCGTGGACAAATCAAGAGGATTATTCGAGGCGACGTCACCGATTGCATTCGATGCGGACAATCGCACTGCCGCCGCTACGATATCGGTCCTCACATCGCCGCCATCGATTATCGAACCATTGGTTGATGTAACGCTGGCGGAACCTGCTCCAACGTTGATACCAGTTGCGCTTACATCTCCAAAAGCCTTGACGCGGAGATTACCGCCGGAGGTCGTCAATGTGGCATTGCTGCCGATCGTGACCGCTCCCGCAGTGCTTTCCATTTCAACTGTGCCACCCAGCAGCGTGCTAACATTGCCGCCATTGTTCAGGTCAATATTGCCCGTAGCGGAAAGTGATACGCTGCCACCAGCAGTCTTGATTGCTGAATTGAGAACGATTGCGGCTGCGCTTACAAGGATGCTCCCAGTCCCAGCATTGCTAAGTCCCACACCTGTTCCCAAGGAACCATCATTGATAGTAACGGCGCCTGCATTGGAACGAAGGACAATGGAACCTGTATTGCTGGCGATGACATCACTGAGCAATCCAGCGGTTGCGCCGGAGGTGGTTTGGTCGGCGTTCACTTTCGTGACAGAAACGGTGACATCATCGATTGTTAAGTCATCATCTTCCAGAATCGTGATTCCGCCGCTTCCGGCTTGGGCAGCCAAAGTTCCCAGACCGGTTTCCAGAGCATTCTGACCTGAGCCCAGCACACCGATGCTGCCAGCAGCCACCAAACGAGCTTTGGATCCAGTGAGATCTTCATAGGTGTCACCGCCATCGAGGATGCTTCCGCCGGTTGCTGTAACTGAAATAAACCCTGCCCCTGCATTTAATCCGCCGAGCGTAACCGATCCAGCAGCAGCGTAGAGTATGTTGCCGCCAGAGCTGGATGTTAACGCATTGTCATTCATGGTAATGCTGCCAGAGGAAGCTTCGACGTCGACACTGCCACCGCCAGTAGTGACATTGCCGCCGCTATTTTGGCTAACGGATGCCGCTAGCAGAGTGATATGGCCGCTGCCGGATTTTACGGTCGAATTAATAATTAAGTTAGCTGCTGCTCCAGTGGATTGCGCCTGGAGCAAGATATTGCCGGACCCACCCGCATTTACCGCGACGCCATTGGAATCACCATCGTTCAAGGTGATCGTTCCATTGATTGTCACCAATATGATGGCTCCGTTACTCGATGAACTGGTTGTTAAATCACTTTGTGCGGCGAGATCCGCGAAGCTTGTGGTGGATCCATTGGCCAGAACAGCATTGACGGCTACTGCCGCCACAGTGCCAACAGTAATATCATTATCTTCCACCAGATTAATTCCACCATTGCCACCGGCGACGCTGATGGTGTCTGCGGAAATTTCCAGTGCATTCGTGGCTGTGCCGACCGACCCTGCCGCCGCAATGCGCAGGTTCGAGCCTACAATCTTGTCGGTTTCGCCAGCGTCAGTAACACTTCCCGTGGTTGAACTGATGCTAATACTTCCGGCACCGGCAAATATGCCAGCAACAACGGCTGAACCTTTGCTTGTGTAAGTAATGTTAGCACCGCCAGTTTGGGCAATTGCTCCGTCCGTCATGCTAATGCCGCCGTTGATCGCTTGCACCAGGATAGTTCCGCTGCCCGAAGTGATAATGTCACCGGCTGCGCTTTGAGTAATTCCGCCGAATGCGCTCAATTCAATGTTCCCGCCACTGGTGTTAACACCTGCGTTCAAAGTAATGCCGCCAGTTCCAGAAGTGGTTTGCAGGAGAATGTTCCCGCTACCCAATGAGCGAACGCCGCCATCCGTGAGCAAGCCATCTTTTACAACTATGCTCCCGCTAGAATCGCTCACGATAATTGTGCCTAATGAAACTAGATCGCTTAAAGTATCACTGACAGGGACGACGCTTGCGTCAGTAGCAACGCGGTTGACGGTACTTGCCACCGTGTCTATGGAGACATCTCCTGTAATGGAGAGATTGGTTCCGGTAGCACCACTTGCAGCAGCCAAGGTGGCCGCGGAAACTTCCAAGGCATTGGCGGTGCCGACACCCAAACTTCCAATCGAAACAGCGCTTTGCAGTAATAAGCTGTGAGCGTTTATGTCGATGGCCGCTTCGCTTGCATCGGAGATGGAACCAGAAGTGGAAATCACAGCGACACTTCCAAGAACTCCGCTAATCGTACCAACCACAATGTTTCCAGCAGCTTTCAATCGTGTGTTGCCATTTGTGTTTGTAATGGTCGAACCCGCGCTCATGTTGAGCGTCCCATTGAGCGCTTCCAGATCCACTGAACCAGTCCCTGTCTGCACTGAGGCCGAAGAGGTAAAGCTCAGATTATTGCCTGCCAAAACGGTGATGCTGCCGGTTCCAAGGACAATCGGCCCGCCAATCGACAGGTTGGAGGAAGCGCTTGAAACATCGATTGAAACGTTGCCCGCAGTGGCAGTCAAGCTGGCCAAAGTGCTGCTTAAAGTGTTATGCAGGAAAATGCCGCCAGCCGTGGTGCTTGCGCTGAAGCTGGCCGCCGCAATATCAATTACTCCTGAAACCCCAACGCCGGTACCGGCATTGAGTGACACAGAGCTGCCGCTGAATTCCAGAGCTGCGCTATTGACTGCCGCATTGATGGCGCCACCGGCAGTTAAAGTAATCGATCCATTCGCCGCAGTGACAGAGGAGACGTTGATGCTACCGGACGCCTGATTAAGTGTGATGTTACCGGCTCCGGTTACATTTGCGGTTAGAGAATTGATCGCTATGTCCAAATTAATCCCGGTCGCAGCAGTCACGCTCAGTGTGGCCGCGGTGACATTCACCACATTTGCACCATTGCCGTCCAAAATCGCTCCGGAGTTCGCATGCAAAGTCACAGACTGACCGGAGGCGGTTATGGATTTTACAGTTAAGTTCGAATCGCTGGTTAAATCAATCGAGCCGGCTGGCGCGGTGGCGCCATTGATGGCAAGGCTGCCAGTATTGTTGAGATAAATACCTCCAGTGGTGGTGCTGGCGTTCAAGCTGGTTACATTTGTAAGCAGGATCGAGTTACTCGAGCCTATTCCAGTTGCGGCAGTTAATGTTAACGCAGTCCCTTTGATAAGCGGGTTGTTGGCAGAGGCGGCGTTAATGGATGCCGAGCTAGTCAAACTCACCGCCGCGGACGCGTTGATTTGACCGATCGTAGTTGCCGCGTTTTCCTGCACCGTGATATTGGCGCCGGATAACGTGAGTGCTCCAAATTGATTGTTTACGTCAGAAAGTGTGATGTCTTGCGCAGTGCTGATCGACAAGGCGCCGGTGATCGAGAGGGTACCAGTCTGAGTTACATTGCCTCCCGATGTTAAGGTTACCGCGCCAGTCGCGGTGCTTGCAGCAAGGACAGTGCTATTGCTTTCCGTGACATTCACGCTGTTCGCGCTAAATCCAATGCTGCCGAAGCTATTTCCGGAATTGGTTAAGTTGAGAGCAAATCCCGTGGCAGTAAAGCTGGCCAGCCCAGAAACATTGATTAAGCCACTTTGAGTCAGATTACCTTGAGCGGTTGCAACGAGAGATGCTCCTGTGATTGCACCCGTGGAAATAATCGCATCCCCTGCTGTAAGGCTAATACTGCCACTGGTGTTCAACGCGCCAGCAATAGAAAGGAGGTGCTTGCCTTGGATAGTTATATCACCGCCAGCGGTGGATTTCACATCCCCGTTTATGGAGGAATTGGCATTGGCCGGAGCGCTAAAGCGGTAGAAAATATTGATGTTGCCCGCTGCCTGGACCTGAGTAGCGCCATTGCCTTCAATCACCACGCTGTCCAACGCATTTGATGTTTCGAACAAGTCAGAGCCGCTAATAGCGATATCCTGCACGCTGTTCAAGCTTCCAGTCGAACCGATTCGAACACCGCCTGATCCATCGCCATCGGCATCCGCAGTCAGAATAATGCTTGCTCCACTGCCAGTGGTTTGGATAGGCGCCAGAACTATGATATCGCGAGGCGCGGTGATAACCAGGGTGGTGGCGGATGTTTGAGGATTGGAAATGATAACATCAATGCTGCCGAGTGAACCGCCATTCAGCGTGATGCTGCCCGTACCAATCTGAGTGGTGCCGTTCATGACCACACCACCACTGAGGCTCAACACGCCTCCACTGCCGGATCGGGTGTCAAGGACAACTCCGTTCGATACGGTAAGACCGAATCCATTGGAAATGCTGACGGATCCACCATTCACAGTTCCACTGCCAGTGCTAATATTTCCAGAAATGGTGAGGTAAGCGCCTCCGGACTCAGCAAATTGAATGTTGCCACCGACGGTGCTTAGGCCGGTGATGTTAGTGGTGCTGGCCGCCGTATTGTTAATTACCACATTGCCAGTGCCACTGTTCAGGGCCGAGATGTTCGAAACCGCTGTATCTAAGGAAATGCCGGTGGCCGCGGAAACATTTAACGTCAGGCCAGTAACATTTACAGCAGTGGAGTTGCTATCCACGATAGCGCCTGCTGTTGCGGTCAAAGTTACTACTCCCGTTAAGATGCCGTCCTGCGCCGAAATTGTGTTCAGGGTCAAATCTCCGGTAGCGGTGCTAATATTGATATCACCTTTGCTGCTAGCATTGAGAACCGACAGGCCGTTCGCTTCGCGAACAGTTACGTTGCCAGTCGTATTCACAACCGTGAGGGAGCTGACATTCGTATCCAAGTTCGCGCCTGTGCTGGAAGTAATGGTCAGAGCAGTCGCCGTCACATTGGTGGACGCTCCATTTTGATCGGTAATCGCTCCGGCAGAGGCGGTCAAGGTGACATTGCCACCTGTGGCGGTGACGGCAGCCAGACCCAAGCTGCCAGTGGCGGTACTGACATTGATATTTCCGGTGGTCGCGATAGAGGCGCTGGACAAGCCATTGGATTCACGAATCACGATATCAGCCGAGCCTGAGTTGGTCAGGGACAGGGAGGTTACATTTGTATCAAGAGTAATTCCGGTTTGAGCTGTGATCGTTAGCGCGCCGCCAGTCACATTTAGCTGCGTTCCATTAATATCGAGAACAGCTCCTTGCGTAGTAAGAGAAACATTGCCGGTGCCGGTGGTTAATTGTCCTACCTGCAAGTTGCCTGTAGCAGTCAATGTAATGTTGCCGGTTCCACCGGTAGTGACTGAGCCCGCACTATTTTGAGTGATGGCAGTCGGACCGGTCAGGGTGATGTTTCCAGTGCTCGAACTAACCGCCGAAGTTAAGCTCAAAGTTTGACCGGCGATTAGCGTAACGGAGCCGGAACCTTGCGCGGCAATGTCCTTTGTAACTAACAAATCACCATTGTTAGCAGTCAGGTTGATGTTGCCATTATTGCTGGTGGAGATGTTCGAAGCGAACGTAATCGTTCCACCTGCCACAATCCCAATATTTCCAGCGGAAGTTGTTGCGGTTGCTGCGGCACCCAGGAGCAGCCCATCCACATCCGTTACGTAAGTTCCGCCTGACCCTGAGGTTGTGATCAGCGTCGCAATGTTCGTGTTAATATCAGCGCCAGCTCCAGAACCGCCGATTGCGTTGCCAGCGGAGAATGTCGCGCTGGAAGCAATGACGTTGGCTGTTTCGGCGCCAGTATTGTCCGTAATAGATCCCGATGTGGCCGTCACTGTCACAGTTCCAGCTCCTGCGTCCACCGTGCTCAAGGCCACGGAGTTTGCGGCCGTAAGCACGATGCTTGTGCCGCTAACATTGCTGTTGAGAGTAATGCCGCCATTGCTGGAAGCCAATGACACGGTTGAAGCTGTCGAGCTAACCGCATTGGAAGCTGTGATGTTCCCGCCTGCTGTTAAGTTGAACGATCCTGCCGAAGTATTTACTCCATTGCCCGTGCCTAAGGTGACCCCGTCACTTTCAGTAATAAACGTTCCAGCCGCACCAGACTGGCTCACCAGTGTTGAAATCGTCGTGTTTAGATCGCCATTGCCGGAGGCGCCAATCCCATTTGCGGCGGTTAGCGTCAGCAATCCTGCTGTAATATTCGTGCTCTCAGCAGCGGTTATCTCAGTGATTGAACCGGCTGAAGCGGTTAACGTGACATTACCGGCGCCAGCGTTTAGTTCACCCAAAACGATGTTGGACGCCGCAGTTAGACTGATGTTGCCGCCACGGGTTGTGTAAATTGCCCCATCCGACATGGTGATACCGGCGGTGGCACTGCTGATGGCTAAGTTCCCCATGACTGTTGCGACTTTGCCGGTCGTAATAGAGCCGGTGGAACCACTGCTAACAGCGCCGGTTGCTGTTAGGGTAATGTCGCCATTTACGCTCGAGACAGCGGCGTTAAGGACGATCGAATTTGCAGCAGTAATTGATACCGCGCCTGTGCCATTTGCAGCCAACGCATTGCTCAGAGTTACCGAGCCGGAAGTCGATTGCAAAGTGACGCTTCCATTATTGGCCAGCGTCGAAATGGTATTCTGGGTTGTGATATTCCCGCCCACAATGAACTGAATTGGACCATTGGAGCTGTTGCCACCAATGCCAGTGCCAAGATTCAATGCCGCGGTTTGAGCGGCGTAAGTTCCACCCGCGCCCGAGCTTGAAACCAAATTAGATACAGCCAAATTAATTTGGGCATTCGCGGCTGAGGATCCTATTCCATTCCCTGCTGTAAGAGATGCGGTAACACCAGTGATATTTGCTGTTTCAGCCGCAGTGTTGTCGGTGATCGAGCCATTTGTTGCGGTGACAGAAATGAGTCCGCTAACACTAACGATTTGTCCCAAGTTAACATTTTCGCTGCTGGTCAAGGTAATTGCGCCTGAGCTGGAGCTGATCAACGTTCCATCCGCCATGAGCAGGTCATTACCATTTGCGGTTTCGCTGATAGTCCCTGCCCCGCTGGTGCTGATGTCGCCCAGAGCGGTATGAGTGATGCCGGTGCCAGCGGTGATGGTGATCGAACCTGTGACCGAGCTAATTGGCGCATTCAAAGTTACTTGTAAATTGGCGCTCAAATTGATGCTGCCCGAGCCGGACGAACTAATGGCTGATTGCGCACTCAAGGAACCTTGTGTCGAACTGATAATAACAGCGCCGTTGTTGGCTGTTGTTGCCACGGTATTGTTAATAGTAATCGAATCAGCCGCAGTGATGGTGATGTTTCCAGAGGAGGTATTTCCAGCCGTATCACCCAAAGTCAAAAGATCAGCTTCCGATATTGTGGTTCCACCGGCCCCGGACGTGGAGATTAAGGTCGCGACTTGAGTATTGAGGTCAGCGTTGGTTCCAGTGCCACCAATCGCGTTAGCAGCGTTCAAGGTCAAGGTGCCCGCAATGACGTTCGGAGTTTCCGAGGTGCTTCCATCCAATATTGAGCCGGTCGAAGCGGTAATAGTGACAATACCAGTATTGCTGGCGCTAACCTGACTTAAGGTGACGCTGCCATTTGCGTTCAGTGTGATTGAACCGCCGCCAGTCACAAATTGACTTCCGCTGCTCATAGCAATACTACCTGTGGAGGCAGTAACATTGATCACGCCGGAACCACCTGTTTGAGCAAGGCCAGCAGACCCCACGCTAATGCCAGCTCCAGATAAGGTGATGTTGCCGGTGGTCGATTTAACAGTCTGGTTAAGAGTTAAAGTTCCCGACGCGGTTAGGCTCACCGATCCCGAGCCATTTGCAGTCAAAGCGTTGGTCACCGTCACATTACCCGCGGTCGATTGCAAGGTGATGTTTGAATTGGTTACGCTCGTATTAATTAAGTTAGCGGTAGTGATGTCACCCGTAGCAGTAATCTGAATTGTACCGCTGGATGTGTTCGTCCCAGTGCCGTTGCCTAGCTGTAAAGATCCATTGTTCTTAATGTAAGTTCCGGTTTGCGAGGAAGAGACCAGTACCGTGGCAGTAGTGTTCAGGTCAGCACCCGCAGTTGTTCCGCCAACGGAGGCTCCTGCAGTCAAGTTGACCGTTCCACCAATGACATTTGAAGATTCTAACGTTGTATTATCAACGATGCTGCCGGTGTTGGCGGTAACGGTGATTTTGCCGGTACCCGCGCTCACGCTACTCACATAAACCGACCCGGCCGCGGTTAAAGTCAAATCCCCACCACTGGTTGATACGCTGGAACCATCAGCAAGCGTAATATCATTCGCGGTTGCGATGATGGACAAGGTTCCGGTTCCACTGGTGCTGCTGCTGGCGGCAGATGTCAAGTTCACCCCTGTTCCGCCAGTGAGGCCAACATTCCCGCTGGTCGATGAAACCGAGCCGCTGATCGAGAGCGTCAGCAACGAGCTAGCGGTAATTGCGCCTGAGCCTTGAGCGGTCACATTGCCTAACGATAAGGATCCAGTGGTGCTGCTGAGCAATATGGAACTGTTATTTGCCGTAGTAGTAACAGCGCCTGAAGCACTGATATTACCAGCCGCGGTGATAGAGATCGGACCTGTGGAAGTATTGCCGGATGCGGCCAAAGTCAAACCGTCGAACTCATTGATATAAGTGCCAACGGAACCTGAGCTGCTGCCCAAACTGGCTATTCTCGTGTTAATGTCGCTGCTTCCGGTTCCGCCAATTCCGGTCCCTGCCGTTAACGTAGTAGCACCACCAACAATATTAAATGTTTCCGCAGCCAGAGCATCTGTAATTCCACCCAGATTAGCGGTGATGGATACCGCACCAGTGAGCGCGTTAATTTCCGTTAAGCTAACTCCACTATTGGCCCATAACGTGATGTTACCGCCCGCGGATGAGTAAACTGTTCCATCGGCCATGGTGATGCTGTTGGCTGTTGCGCTCACGCTAATGGTTCCGCTTCCGCCCGTGGTCAAATCCCCAGCCGCGTTGTGCGTTACTCCGGTCCCGCCCGTCAGTTGCAAATTGCCGCTGGTTGAACTCACGGCCGCATTGACCGTCAGTAAGCCGCTGGCGCTGATTGTCACATTGCCGCTGCCATTGGCGCTCACCGCGTTGCTCAAAGTCACCGTGCTGCCGCTGGATGTGAGGCTAATGCCGCTATTATTGGCGCTGGTGCTGATCGTGTTGCCGGTGGTGATTGCTCCCGCTGCCACAATCGACAACGTTCCCGCTGAAGTATTGCCCAATGCACCGTTGCCCAGCACCACATCATCAGCTTCACTCACATACGTTCCCGCACTGCCTGAACTGCTCACCAACACCGAGGCCGCTGTATTGATATCCAATCCCGCTCCGGTCGCGCCAACCCCGCTGCCAGCGCTCAATTGCACCGTGCCCCCACTGATATTAGCACTCTCAGCCACAGTTCCATCACTAATGCTTCCAGTCGTGGCTTGCACCGTCACACTGCCGCTGCCAGCGCTTATCTGGCCCAATTGCACATTGGCCGCTCCAGTCACGTTCACTGCTCCGCCACCAGTCGTATAAACTGTTCCATCTGCCATGCTCACGTCATTGGCAGTCGAACTCACGCTAATGGTTCCGCTTCCGCCCGTGGTCAAATCTCCAGCCGCATTGTGCGTTACTCCAGTCCCGCCCGTCAGTTGCAGATCGCCACTGCTCGAGCTCACCAACGCATTCACTGTCAAAAGCGTGCCGCTGCTCAGGGTGACCTTGCCACTGCCATTGGCGCTAAGCGCATGCCCAATGGTTACTGAACCAGAGGTCGAACGAATCGTGACCGCTCCATTGTTGGCGCTGGTGCTTACTGTGTTGGCCGTCCCAATATTGCCTCCAGCCACAATCACAATTGCTCCCGCCGAACTGTTGCCCGCACTCACAGTGCCCAAGGTCAATCCATCCACTTCACTCACATAAGTGCCGGTTCCACTTGAGCTGCTCAAAGAGCTAACGGCGCTGTTTACATCCGCGTTAAAGCCGCTGCCGCCAATTGCTCCCGATGCCTGCAGCCAGGCGTTGTTCCCAGTGAGGTTGGCCAGCTCGTCTGCTGTGTTATCCACAATATTGCCGTTGGATGCGGTCACGGACAGATTGCCGGAAGTCGAACTCAATTGGCCCAGCGATACATTGGTTGCGCCAATCAAGGTAATGTTGCCGGAGCCGCTTGTATAAACTGTTCCATCGGCCATGGTGATGCTGTTGGCGGTTGCGCTCACGCTAATGGTTCCGCTTCCGCCCGTGGTCAAATCCCCAGCCGCGTTGTGCGTTACTCCGGTCCCGCCCGTCAGTTGCAAATTGCCGCTGGTTGAACTCACGGCCGCATTGACCGTCAGTAAGCCGCTGGCGCTGATTGTCACATTGCCGCTGCCATTGGCGCTCACCGCGTTGCTCAAAGTCACCGTGCTGCCGCTGGATGTGAGGCTAATGCCGCTATTATTGGCGCTGGTGCTGATCGTGTTGCCGGTGGTGATTGCTCCCGCTGCCACAATCGACAACGTTCCCGCTGAAGTATTGCCCAATGCACCGTTGCCCAGCACCACATCATCAGCTTCACTCACATACGTTCCCGCACTGCCTGAACTGCTCACCAACACCGAGGCCGCTGTATTGATATCCAATCCCGCTCCGGTCGCGCCAACCCCGCTGCCAGCGCTCAATTGCACCGTGCCCCCACTGATATTAGCACTCTCAGCCACAGTTCCATCACTAATGCTTCCAGTCGTGGCTTGCACCGTCACACTGCCGCTGCCAGCGCTTATCTGGCCCAATTGCACATTGGCCGCTCCAGTCACGTTCACTGCTCCGCCACCAGTCGTATAAACTGTTCCATCTGCCATGCTCACGTCATTGGCAGTCGAACTCACGCTAATGGTTCCGCTTCCGCCCGTGGTCAAATCTCCAGCCGCATTGTGCGTTACTCCAGTCCCGCCCGTCAGTTGCAGATCGCCACTGCTCGAGCTCACCAACGCATTCACTGTCAAAAGCGTGCCGCTGCTCAGGGTGACCTTGCCACTGCCATTGGCGCTAAGCGCATGCCCAATGGTTACTGAACCAGAGGTCGAACGAATCGTGACCGCTCCATTGTTGGCGCTGGTGCTTACTGTGTTGGCCGTCCCAATATTGCCTCCAGCCACAATCACAATTGCTCCCGCCGAACTGTTGCCCGCACTCACAGTGCCCAAGGTCAATCCATCCACTTCACTCACATAAGTGCCGGCACTGCCTGAACTACTTACGAGCGAGCTAACGGAAGTATTGATATCAAGCCCAGCGGTGGTGCTGCCGATCGCGCTGCCTGCCGTAGCCTGGAGTGTGTTGGCGGTGACATTAGGCGTTTCAGCCGTAGTTGCGTCGGAAATATTCCCGGTTGAGGCGTTCAAGATAACGTTTGCTATGCCGGAATTCAATTCACCCAAAGCAATATTAACGGAGGCGCTCAGGCTTATGTTTGCGGCGGTGGTTGAGATCAATGTTCCGTCACTCAGAGAGATATTTCCTGTCGTGGCGGTTTCTGAAATTGTACCGGAACCAGTAGTAGAAACATCACCTGCGGCCGTATGGGTGATGTCCAGACCAGCAGTTAATGCAATCGCCCCTGTGCCACTGCTAATCAGAGCATTTACAACCAAGGAATGATTTGCGTTCAAGGTAACGGCACCCGATCCATTGGCAGCGACAGGTCCATTCAGCGTTAAATCTCCAGAATCAACGACAATTGAAATAGCGCTATTGTCCGTGGTGTTGGCAATACCAGCACTGCCGATAACCAAGCCGCTTACCTCATTGATAAAGATGCCGCCGGTGGAACTGCTTGCAGTCAAAGTATCGACATCCGTGTCAATGTCCGCGGCGCCGGAAGCGCCAATGCCGGTGCTGGCGGCCAAGCTCGCAGTCGAAGCCTTGACGTTCGCTGCTTCACCGGTTAAGCCATCGACAATTTTAGCGGTGCTGCTGGTAACTCCAACAGTGCCCGCAGTAGTCAACTTACTCAACGTGACAAGAGCGAACGCGTTGTAATTGATTGCGCCTGAAGTAGAGCTGGTTATTACACCGTCTGTCATGCTAATCGCGCCAGTTTGAGCTGTTAAAGTGATGGTTCCAGCGCCGGTATTGCTAATGTTGGCGTTCTGGGCAATTGAATTGGCGCTCAAAGTAATCGCGCCGGATCCCGAGCTAATCGCCGCATTTTGGGTGAGCGATCCATTATCAACAGCGATGTGCACCGTCCCACTGCCGTTAGCAGACACGCTTGAGGAGACAGTCAAGTTTCCGCCACTCAGGTCAAGGTCAATATTTCCATTGCCGCCTTGAGTAGCTAAGCCAGCGCCATTGATGGCCAGATCAGTCGCGGTTTGAATGTAAATATCATTGGCAGTGCGGTTTGTAGCAGCCAGGTTCGCGGCGGAGATATCAATATCCAATCCAGCAGTAGAGGCGCCGATGCCAGTGGCCGCAGTCAGAACGAGGCTGCCGGAGGTACTCAGGTTCGAGGATTCAGCCGCTGTGTTATCGGTGATGGCTCCCAGGTTAGTGCCAGAAGCAGCAGTTACATTGATATCGCCGCTGGTGGAAGCGAGGACGGACAGGGCAACAGAGGCTGAAGCAGTATAATTAATCGAGCCACTATTCGAATTTGTGGTTGTGCCGTCCTGCATCGTAATGCTCCCAGAAACCGCCTGGACTGTAATTGTCGCGGTTGCGCCGGTGCCGATATTCGCGTTTTGCGCAACACTGTTGGCAGTGATGTTGATGTTTCCTGAGCCGCTGCTGATATCACCGCCGAAAGTAGCACTGCCGTTATCAACCGTTACGGCGATAACACCAGAGCCAGTAGCACTGATTACGCCTTGAGTAAGGAGGTTGCCCGCAACGACATCCAAGCTCAGATTAGAACCGCTGGCTTGGTTGACAAGGCCGTTGGCGCCAACGGTTAATCCATTTGTTTCCTGCAAGTTAATTGCGCCGCTAATGCGATTCACGGAATTAAGCGTTCCGATGGCCAAATCTAAATCACCGTTGGAGGTAGTGGCGCCAATTCCAGTTGCCGCGCTCAGATTCACTACTCCAGTAGTTGTGATCAGGGCATTCTCAGTGGAAGTGCCATCTGTGATCGATCCTGTATTGCCACCAAAGGCCGCTGTCAGGTTAATAGTGCCGGAAGTGGAATTGATCGCTGATAAGATAATGTTTTGCGCAGCCGTATAAGTAATCGAACCACTCACGGAAGTGCTGGAGGTGCCATCCGCCATCGAAATATCGCCACTCGAGGCCGTGAACTGTACTGTGCCCGATCCGCCCGTGCTGATGTTTCCATTTGAATTTTGGGAGACGGCCTGCGCGGAAATTGCAATGTTGCCGGTGGCAGATCCGATTGAGGCATTGGCGCCAAAGTTTCCATTCAACGCTTGCAATGTGACCGCTCCAGAACCATTTGCGGAAATTGAGCCATTCACAGTCAGATCGCCCGCGCTGATATCCAGGTAAATCGCACCATTGCCACCCAAGGTCTTAACACCACCACTATTGACCGCCAAGCCATTGACCTCCTGGAGAACAATGTCACCGCTGGTCGAATTGGATGCCGTCAATCCTCCCACATTCAAATCTAAGTCGGCGGCCGCTGAGAAAGAGCCTATTCCCGTGCCAGCAACCAAGTTTGCGGAACCAGATGTAACAATGTTCGGCGCATCTGAGACATTGGCCGTGTTGTCAGTAATTGCGCCCGCCGCGGTTAAATTAATGTTTCCGGAAGTGCTGGTAATCAACGAGACCAGTATGTTCGCGGCGGAGTTAAATGTAATTGCACCAGAAGCGGTGGAAGTCGAGACGCCCTCCGCCATAGTTATAGAACCGGTTCCTGTACTTTCAGAAATTGTGCCTGAACCCGTCGTGCTAATATTGCCGCCGCTGTTTTGAGCAATTGACCCGACAGTCAAAGCAACCGCTCCAGTTCCAGAGGTAATCGCTGCGTTCAAGGTGGCTGAACCGGCGGTCGCATTCACGGTAACAGTTCCGCTTCCGTTAGCCGAAATAGCAGCATTCGTGATTAAATTGCCAGCAGTGACAGTTAAGAGAATGTTTCCATTGCCAGCCCGAGTCTCCACCGCACCATTGACTGTTAATCCATTGGTTTCGGTTATTACGATGTCATTGAGCAGGTAATTCGTAGCCGATAGGTTGCCTGCGGCAATATTCAGGTCGTTATTCGTACCCGTTGCCCCAATTCCAGTCTTTGCGCTCAGGACCAAAGTGCCAGCGATCAAGTTTGGATCTTCAGCAGTGCTATTATCGATGATTGCGCCGGTCGAGCTATTCAGTCCGGCGGTAGCGTTGATCGTACCGCTTCCTGCATCGACTTGCCCCACTAGTATATTGTTCCCAGCAGTCAGACTAATCGTGCTTCCGGAACTAATAATCGTAGAGGCGCCCGCCATAGTAATAATGCCCGCGGTAGCAGTAACTGAAATATTTCCTCCGCCACTGCTGATATCCGCTAAATCCGCCTGGGTCAGATTGTTAGCAACGGTGAGCGCGATTGTTCCCGTTCCAGATGCAATGTCGCCGCGGATATCCAGGTCGCCCGCCGAGGAAATTGTAACGGTGCCGCTGCCATTTGCAGCCACCGCACTGCCGTTAGCATCCCCATCCGCCAAGGTAATGCTGCCGGTGCTGTTGATCAGCTCGATATTGCCGTTGGAACTGGTGATTAAATCGCTCAATGCGGTTAGCGGAGTCGAAGGCAGAACGAAACCGCTCAATTGCACCAACTGTGTTACAACGGAGCCCACCTGATCGACAGTTACGGAACTGTTCTCAAGAATATGAATTCCACCTGCACCGGCGGTTGCAGCTAACTTCAAGGACTCCGTTTGCACATGATTGCTGCTAGAACCAATGGCGTTGCTTGCGGATATCCGCAGGCCATTAGCAAAAACGTTGGTTAAGGTGTCGGCAGAAGATGCGTCGGTCACGGAACTATTGGAGCTGATGACAGAAACATCGCCCCATGTGCTCTGGTTTGTGGTGCTATTCCCAGTTCTATCGGTCGCTACACGCGCATCAATCACACCTAAAGCAACTGCCTGCGCGGCAGCTAAGCGGATATTCTTTCCGCCAGTGCTGACCGAGGAATTCGACTGCATCGAAATCGCTCCGCTAATTGCCTGGATATCAATCGTGCCAGATTGAGTCGAACTAACCGCAATCGTACTCCCAATGGAAACACCGGCTTGAGCGACGAGATTAATATTGCCGCTGTTGCTGGAGATATTGCTGTTCACGGTTAAATCAGATCCGGAACCTTGAGCTTGCAACAAGATATTACCTGCGTTTGTGGTTACAACCGCGCTTGTAATCAATGCGCCCGCGCTTGTGCGAACCAAAACATTGCCCGCGCCGGTGGCTGTGACGCCAGATTGGGAAAGATCCGGGACCGCAGTGACTTTATTGCTTGGATTTATTGGATACTGATTTGGAGCAACGCGAGAGACCGAGAGACTGCTCGAACCAATCGTCAGATTTGTCGAATCGATCAAATTCACCCCAAGCGCTCCAGCAGAAGCAGAAAGAACGCTAACTTCGGTCTCAATGGCATTAATCAAAGCGCCTAACAATCCGATGCCGGCAGATGCCTGAAGTCTGGCGCTGTTGGCATATATGTTCACTGTCGCATCCTCAACGGCCGCCGCATCCAGGATTAAGCCAGCGTCGGCCAGCAATGAAACTGAACCCCAATTGCTGGTTTGGCTCAAAATGGTGTTGTTGCTGCGATCGGTTGCGCTGCGCGCATCAATGATTCCGATGGTGAGATTTGAGCCAGCTTCATAACGGATGCTGCCACCCACAGTTTGCGCTTTGGCATTTACATCCATCGCAATGGCTGCGCCCGCTTGAACATCTATGTTACCGGCGGCGCCTGCATTAATTCCCGTGACGACATGGCCGCTGGCATTTTGAGTGATGCTATTGTCCGCCCATAACGATATATGGCCATAACCTGAATTAACGGCGCTGTTGAGAATTAAATTAGCCGCACCCGTGCTATGGGCGGCCAGCAATATGTTTCCGGAGCCATTGGCGGACACAGCTTGAGAATTATTGGGCGATCCTTCATTCAACGTAATGGAACCATTGACGGTGATTAGAACAATCGCACCGTTATTGGAAGTAGTCAGATCAGACTGCGAAAGATCGGTTACAACAGATGTGCTAGTGGACGCCAGATTGCGAGTTATCGCAATATCCGGAACTGCGCCAACTTGGACATCATCCGTTTCCAATAAATTGATCCCAAGGCCGCCGGTTGATACGGAAACAATCGAGACGCTGGTTTCTAAGGCGTCAGCCCCCGAAGCAACCGATTGGCTCGACTGCAAACGAGCACCATTGGCGCTCAAATTCAGAGCAGAGCCATTGCCGTCCAAAATGGAACCACCACTGACCACGCTGATATTTCCGGCGCCTGCGTTGAGTAATCCCAAAGTGATGTCCGACCCAGCCTTGTAGCGAATATTGCCACCGCCGCTTAAAAGCGTAAGCTCCGCTGGACATTACAATTGTGCCGGTGGTTGCCTCGAGATCGATTGTTCCCGTGGAGCCGGTATTGACAAAGGAAGTGGCGGATTGAGTTATTCCATTCTGCGCGATGAGGGAGATGTTGCCGGACCCGCTCACGATGCCAGTGGTCAAACTCAAATTACTGCTTGAACCAATGGCCTGCAGCAACACGTTGCCACTGCCATTCGCGTTCACGGATGTATTCACCGTAATGGAACCGTTGCTGGAAACTAAGTTAATTAGGCCGTCGCCAGCGGCAGTGGTCAATCCGCTTTGGCTGCTATCAGTCACCGTGCTGGTTGTGTTTGTTGGACTGACGCGGTTAATCGTTGCTGAAACAGAACCAATGGTTATGTCATTAGCTTCAGTTAAATGGATCAGGCCATTGGCTGCATAGGCGCTCAAAGTTCCAATCGAGCTTTCCAAGGCATTGTTAGCGGCCCCAATATTTCCACCCGCATAAAGGCGAACATTGGCTCCAGCCAAATCCGTCTGCAAATCGCCGCCATCCAAAATATCTCCTGTCAGAGCGGTTACGCTCAATGTGCCAGAACCAGCGTCAATTCCGCCAATTACGACCTGGCCTTGAGCATAGTAGCGTATTGTTCCCTGGCCAGCGGAAGTAAACGCGCCGTCTTGCATCCGGATCGAACCATTCGCAGCAAGCACGTCGATCGAGCCAGTGCTGGAGGTGCTAACGTTCCCAGCGGCATTTTGAGTAATTGTGTCAGTGGCAGTTGCGGTTGCAGTGGTCGTTGAAACATTAATGGTGCCCAAGCCTGTATTGCCGAGTTCCGAAACCTGGTTCAAGCTGGCCATAAACGTTTGGCCCGCATTCACCGCCGAAATAATAGTGTTCGCGGTCGTTACGCCGGTGCGGACCTTGATTGTTAATTTCTTGGCATTGCTGTCGTAAGTGGCAGTTGCATTGTTTCCGGTGACCGAGCCGTCGTCAACGATGGTGACGGTCGCACCATTATAAACAGAGCCGTTCACGCCGCCAGAAGTGACATTCAAATATGATCCAGCGGATACAACCGCGGTGGAAACGGTCGAACTCGCAGAAGCCGCCGTAAATGTGCCTTCCGCATTTATCTTGCTCATTACTTGAGCGCCAGTGCTAACTCCGACTTGGGCTGTGATTGTAAGTGTGTTGGTTGTTGGGTTGTAAACGACCGTTTCATTGCCAGCGGCGGCCCCATCAACAATATTTACAGTCAAACCATTATAGACGCTGCCGTTCTTAGTGGCAGTGAGCAAGATATCAGCAGCAATGCCGCTGGCAACGCGGGATAGCCCAACGAAACGCATGTCGTTATTCGGTCCTGCCAATCCGATGGTTGCTGTTGGATCGCCCGCATCCGCGCCGAGGATCGAAATATTCCCTGAATCTGAAGAGATTACGGCGTTGAGCAGGATGTTAGCCCCTGGGCCGTTTTGAGCTTGGACTAAAATATTGCCAGAGCCATTGGCATGGATGCCCGTATTGTTGGTATCGCCATCATCCACTGTGATCGGGCCATTCACCGTTCGCAACACGATGGAACCGTTATTAGTAGTGATTAGGTCGCTTTGAGAGGCGATGTCTGCCAAGGTGGAAACAAGCGCCTTGTTATCCACGCGGTTCACTGGGACTGTTCCAACTTGGTCAATAATAATGCCGGTGGAATCAATCACATTAATTCCAACCACATTGGCTACAGCAGTGGTTTTGCCGGAGAGGATCTGAACCTCTGTTTCCAAAGCGTTGTTGAAAGCGCCGATCGCAGTGCCAACAGTCATACGCAACGTGGTCGCGTAGATATTCACGATCGAATCCCCAGCCGCCATCGCGTCAGTAATCGAGCCTGCCGCCGCGTTCAAACTTACACTCCCCCAAATCGATTGAGTCAACAGACTGGCGTTGGCGCGATCTGTTGCTGTACGAGTATCGATCAGGCCAAGGATAATGTTGGTTCCCGCTTTCAAGCGGACATTGGCGGAAACCGTCAAGATCCGGGCAACAGCGTCCATGGTAATTGCAGCGTTGGTAGCTTCAATGTCCACCGTTCCGCTGGAAGAGCTGATGCTGCCAGTGCTGGAAAGAATGACATTGGCTTGGCCAATGATGGAGATGTTACCACTGATCGTGCTGACCACGGTATTAATGGTTACGGCAGCGCTTGCGCCTTGTGCTTTCAACAGGATATTTCCAGTGCCGTCCGTTTTAATACCCACGCCGTTAGCGGCAGATCCATCATTGACGACAATTGAGCCGTTGATGGTTTGTAATGCTATTCCGCCATTATTGGCAGCAGTCACATCATCCTGAGCGGCATCTACCACAGCAGAAGTTGATTGATCGTTTGCAACGCGATTTACAGTGACGCTGACTGTGTCAATGGTCACATTGTCCGATTCAAGCAAGCTGATGCCAGATGAGCCAGCAAGCGCAGTTAAAGTTCCGACCGCGATTTCCAGCGGGTTCGCCGGAGTGGAAATATTTCCGAGCTGACCAATGCCCGCTGCTGCCTGCAAGCGAGCGGTGATGGAAGCGATATCCGTCGTTGTATCACCGCCGTCCAGAATGCTGCCAGTGGCCGCGGTTACACTGACGCCCGCATTGGTGCTAATCAAACCGCCAAGGGTCACAGATGTTTGGGCCCAATAACGGATGTTCCCGTTCAAGACCTGACTGACTGCGCCGTCGGTCATGATGATTGCGCCGGTGTTGGATTGCACATCGATGCTGCCGCTGCCATCCGTGCGAATGCCGCCCGTGGCCGATTGGGTGACATTGTTGTCCGCAATGATCGAGATGTTGCCGGAATCGGATTTGACCAAGGAATTCAACGCTGCCAACGAGTTTGTCCCAGCAGCATGCAATAAAATATTCCCGGTGCCATTGGCATACACACCCAAACTATTAGTAGCTCCTGCTCCAGTGCCGTTATTGATCGTCAGTGTGCCGTTTAAGGTTTCAATGACAATGGAGCCGTTATTGCCGGTGATCACATCACTTAATGATGTATCCGTGACCAACTGACTGGTGTTGGTGGTCGTTAAAGTCTGCACCGAGAATACAACGGTATCAATTGTCAGCGCGATGTCGTTGACCACATTTACACCCACCGTATTGCCAGATCCGCCTGCACTTGCCGCAAGCACATTCACGCTTGTCTCGAGAGGATTCGCACTTGCACCCAGGACGCCGATTCCCAAACCAGCCACTAATCGGAGATTGCCAGCTTTGACGTTGGTATAAGTTTCGCCTGAATCAAGAATACTTCCTGTAGTCGCAATCAAGCTCACGGATCCGTTTCCTGCGTCTATTCCAGTGAGCAGAATATTGACATTGGCGATCAAGCGGACATTGCCGCCATTGCTTAGTATTCGATTGTTATCGGCGATGGCGATGGAGCCTGTCTGTGCTTGAATGGCGATATGGCCGCCTGCGCTTTGGATAGCAATTCCTGTTTCATTACTGACGCTGCCGGCGCCATTATTTCCAGTGGCATTACCCGCGCTAATTGGGCTGCTGCTCAATGCATTAACTGCATTTATAATTGTGGATGCACGGGTGAAACCGTTCTTGATCTTGATCGTGAGGGTGTTCGCCAGGGTTGTGCCGTAATCAACAGAGACAGTGTCGCCAGGAATGGTTGAATCTTCGAGGATCTGGATGGCCAAGCCGTTGCCAGAAACGCCGAATGTCTTGCTCGAAAATTGGATATCATTATTCAAACCAGCAGGTTGATATAAGACGGTGGCCTTCACCGCATCTACTCCGCCAGTAGCAGTGGCTGTTGTTGCGCTTACAACTCCAGCTCCCGTACTGCCGTTATAGTTTGCTGCCGTAAATGGAATACCGGAGCTGCCTTGCAAAGCCGTCAGGATGGCAGAAGCCGTGGTCACGCCGGTCTTAACCTTGATCGTCAATGTATTCGCGGCAGTAACACCGAAGTCCACGAGCGCACTGTTGGTTGTGACGGAGCCGTCATCAATGATTTGGATAATTGCGCCATTGAGAGCAGCGCCGGCGGTACTGCTGGTAAAGAGCAGCTCGTTATTTAGACCGGTTGGATCCAAGAGGGCAGTCGAATTTACCGCATTTACTCCGCCAGCAGTGGTTAAACTTATCACGCTGGTTAGCGGCAGGTTTTCGTAAACTGACCGTCCCGCGAACAAGGTTGCCTGACCTGCGCTTACAGTAATTGGAGCGTTGATATTTAAATCAGCAGCAGCGCCAACCGCCGAAATGTTCAAGGAGCCAGGACCGAAAATGCGGGCCCCAGAATTGCCAGCGAGTAAAGTGATGCTGCCGTTTCCTGTTGTCAGGATAATATTTCCAGCATTTGAGATATTGGTTTGTTGCAAATTCTCAACCAGCAGTGCGCCACCGGCGCTAATCTCATTGATAACAATGTTGCCGGAAGCACCGTTGTTAACTGCATTCAAGGTAGTGATGTTTGTATTGATATCACTACTATTGGCGGCGCCAATGCCAGTCTGAGCATTCAACACGGCTCTGCCGCCGGTGACGATATTGGCGGCTTCCAGAGATGTATTATCGGTAATTGCGCCTGAGCTGGTGCCATTGCCAGCGGTAACGGTGATATCACCTGTTGCGCTGCTCAATAATGATAAGGCGATGTTGCCCGAAGCTGTGTAGGTAATGGCGCCATTGACGCTGGTCGTGCTGGTTCCATCCTGCATCGTAATCACGCCATTCAGAGCTTCAGCAAGCACGGTGGAGCTTGCGGATACCGTAATGTTGCCACCCGTATTCTGGAAGATATTGGAATTGGCTTTCAGGTGAACGTTGCCGCCCGTCAGAACGCCGCTCAGGTTGATATCGCCTGTCCCATCCGTTCCAGCGATTAGATCCAATCCGATGCTCACGGTAATGGCGGCAGTGACCGTTACGTTATCTTCGCTCGAGATTGAAACAGAAGCGCCGCTAGTAATGATACCGTTGATGGCTGCGTCGTCTTGAGCGGTAACGACTAAATTAGCAGAATCTAAAACCAGCCCTGCGCCAGCCAAGGTAAATGCGCCGCTGGACACAATCGTAAATAATGTGGAGCTGTGCTGGGCTGCGGCTCCGGATGTCAGAGTTATATTCCCGGCCGAACCGGTCCGGATGGTATTCGCAGCCACACTTGCGATATTAGCAATGCTGCCGCTGGTTGCAGTAATGGTAACATTGCCTTGGGCATAAATGCTGCCATCCGTCGCGCCTGTCGCAAGAACACCCAAAGCGGAGACAAATCCCGTGCCGCTGTTCGAAGTATTAATCGAGGTATTGAGAGCTGCTTGGAATGGCAGAGAGGCTGCATTCGAGCCTGAATTTACTTCATTCACGATGGTGTTGGCAGTAGTTACACCGCTGCTAACGCGAATGGTAAGAATGCGGGCCACTGTGTCGTAAGAAGCGGCCGCAACATCACCAGATAGAGTATCATCTTGCAAATAACGGACGAGAATTCCATTCGATCCGGAGCCGACCGTTTTGGCTGTAAAGGTCACCTCATTGTTCAACCCATTTGGATCCAGCACTGATACCGCGAAACCGCCGGTATCAAAGATGACATTGTTCTGAGCTGTGGCAGTAACGTTGCCACTGATGGTCGTTTGCACTGGACCACCGACAAACAAATTACCCGCGGTGGCAACCAAGCTGATGGAAGCAGTAGCAGTAGTTAAGGAGGAATTAATATCCACTGAATTGGCTGCTGTTACTGCGATCGAGCCAAAGATGGAGCTCACGGCCGAATTAACCACAACATCCTGCGCAGCGCCTTGTGATTGCAAGGTGACAACACCGGTTCCTTCCGCCGCGGAAGGTCGTGCTGCCGTGCTGATTACGCCAGTCCCGTCATTGGAAGGAGCTAAGCTCGCAGTGAATGAAGTGGTATTTGAAACCGCGTTCAAAGAAGAGATTATCGTATTGGCCGTGGTCACTCCATTTTTAACCAACACTGTAATCGTGCGGCTCGCTGCATTGTAAGAAACAGTGGCAGAGTTGTTGGATATAGTGCCGTTGTCCATGAACAACAGGTTCACTCCATTACTGGCTGCGCCCGCATTTACAGCGGTCAAAATGATGTCATTGTTTGTGCCGTAGAAATTGACTTGGACCGCGGCGTTTACCGCTGCTGCTGCGTTTGCCGTTGTTACCCCAGGGGCGACAATCACTCCAGTTCCATCATCACCCGCCGCGTTGCTGGCGGTGAACGGAATGCTGTTGCCAGCAGCATTAACAACGGAAATTACCGTGGCTGCCGTGGTCGTGCCCAGCTTCACTTTAATAGTTAAGGTGTTCGCGGCCGTGACTCCGTAATCCGCAACGGCGGAATCGGTCACGATCGAGTTATCGTTCACTATCTTAATGACAACCCCGTTGAGTGAGGTTCCCAGAGTTTCGCCGGTGAACAGGATATCGTTGTTGGCTCCCAGAATAGAGAGGGTTGCAGTAGCAAAAGCCGCTGCCTGGGTCGATGAGGTCAAGCTAGCCGCATCATTGACAATGCCTGCGCCAGTATCCCCACCCGCGTTGCTGGCAGTAAATGGTATTGTGTTCCCAGCAGCATTGACGGCATTGATAATGGTTATGGCGCGAGTCAAACCGAGTTTAACCTTGATTGTGAGCGTGTTTGCAGCCGTTACACCGTAATCCGCAACCGCTGCATCGGTGCTGATTGAGTTGTCATTAACGATATTAATGGTCTTGCCAATTAATGGCGCTCCGATCTGCTCGGCGGTAAATAGAATGTCATTGTCCGTTCCCGAAGGTGTGAATGTGGCGATCGCATACGTTTCGTTAATGCCACCGGCTGAAACGACAGAATTCAAACTGAGCGTCCCCGTGCCATCATCGGAATTTGCATTGGCAGCCGTAAACGGAATGGTACTGCCAATCTTATTTACTTCCGCCAAGACCGCATTGGCGGTAGTGGTGCCATCTTTAATCTTAATCGTGATGATCTGATTCACGCTGTCGTAACTAGCGGAAGCGCTGTTGGTCGTGATAGTGCCATCGTCAATGAAACGAATAACAATTCCATTATAGTTTGTCCCAGTCGTGCGTGCCGTAAAGCGTATATCGTTGTTCGATCCAACGAACGTCACCAAGCCTGAGGCGGTTGTGGCATCGGAACCACCGGCGCTCATTAAAGCACTGGAGCTAATTGGCGCATTTACGGTTAAAATGCCGTTCACCGTCTTTTGTGTAATTGATCCGCCAGCCAAGGTCGTTAGCCCGGAGTCGGTGACGCCATTGGCCTGGCTGGAAGCAATGCCAGCGGAGCTCACCCGATAATAAACGACAGGTGCAACAACTCCGACAGAGACATTGGTGCTATCCAGCAGATTGATAACACCAGTTCCAACGACTGCCGCCAGGACACTGGCTTCGGTTTCAATTGAATCCGTAGTGCCGCCCAATGTGCCTATTGTCATTCCAGCGTTAAATCGGGCTGAAGAAGCATAAATATTAGTGGTTGCGTCTGCTTCGGCATCGAGAATCGAATTCTCGGTAGCAGTGACGGACACTTGTCCCCACTTGCTCTGATTGGCTAAACTAGCAGGACGATCACTGTTCAACCGGGCATCCAGATAACTCACCGTCACAGAATGCTGAGCCAGATAGCTTATATTTGACTCATCTGTTTGTGTAACCGTGCCAACGGCCATGGTAACTGAACCATTTTGAGCCACCACATCAACTGACGCAAAAGTGGAGGTCGTTGTTGCGAGCCGGATCACACCAGAACCGTCGTTGGGGGCATCGACAGAGGTGCTGCTCGTCGCAGTGAAAATATTCTGCAAATTAATCGCGTTAATTAAAGTAATAGCAGAGGTAAGTCCGCTGTTGACGCGCAGAGTTAAAACTTTGTTCAAGCTGTCGTAAGAAACTGACGCCTGATCCCCTGCCGCCAAGGTGCCGTCATCGATGGTCACGATCTTCACCCCGTTCATGCCGGTTCCAGCAACATTGGCAGTTAAGCTTATGTCGTTATTAGCGCCTTTGAAGAAGAGAGTAGCGGTGGATGCCACGCTGCCGGCCGCGCCATCCGCGCCTGTTCCGCCGGAGGTACTGGCAGTGCCAACGTTAACGACGCCCGCGCCCGTATTGGCTAATTCCGCGGCATAATTGAGCACTGCGGTGAATGGCGAACGGTTCGGGAAGGTATTTACATTCAAGGCGTTGGAAGCATTTACAGCAGCGATGATTTGAGCCGCAGTCGTGATTCCGGATTGAATCTTGATTGTAAGGACCTTGGACGCGGTATTGTAACTAACGCTTTCGTTGCCGGCAGTAATTGCTGGATCATTCAGGACCTGGATGATTGCGCCGGTGTAAGAGCTGTCGGCCGCGCTGGCAATAAATAGGAGATCATTGTTGGAACCGTAGAATGTGATTGGTGCGTATGCTTTGCCAGTAAATGATGTGATGTTGCTGTTTTGGACGACATCATTATTTGCCAGCAGGCTGATCGCGCCACTGTCCGATTGAACGGCAGCGTTGATCGTCAAATCGCGCGCATTGCCTTGAGCTTGGACTAAAATGTTGCCGGTTCCGCCCGCATAAAGAGCGATGCCGTTGCTATCACCGTCGTTCAGGGTCACAGCACCATCGGTTGTCTGCAATACGATCGAACCATTGTTCAAAGTCACGACATCGGCCAAAGCAGTTTCCGTAAAGGTTGTGGTTGTGCCATTGGCCAGAACCTGGGTGACGGTAATGGTTGGAACTTGGCCGACAACAATCGCAGTTGGGTCGAGCAAGTTAACCCCGCCTGACCCGGCGCGAGCGCTCACGGTAGTCAGTTCGACTTCCAGGGCGTTGGCAGAATCAGATTGCTCACCAATACCAACTCCTGCCACGAACCGGCCATTCAACGCATAAACATTCACCGTAGAATCGCCTGCGGCAGTGGCATCTTTAATCGAGCCATTTGTAGCCGTAATTGCAACGTTACCCCAGGTTCCCACACTGCGAGCATCCAATAAGCCTGCAACTACATCCACAGCGGCGATCAAGCGAATATTGCTTCCAGTTGTCTGCAACAATGCTCCATCGGCCATGGTGATCGAACCGAGAGTAGCTTCAACATCAATTGTTCCAAGGCCAGCAGTTACGATATAGCCAGCTACAGCCTGGTTAACAGAACCAGCAGCCTGAATGGTAATATTACCGGTGCTCGATAAAATCGGCGCATTGATGGAAATGTTCGCCCCTGCTCCACCCAAGCTTTGCAGGAGGATACGGCCAATCGTTGATGTTGAAACACCGATGTTATTTGCCAAGACTCCTTCGTTCACCGTAATGCTTCCATTCAAAGTGCGGACGATTAACTGGCCTGCTTGATTGGAAACTAGATCGCTTGTGCTAGCAGCATCTTGAATAGGAACCAATGCAGCATCCGCCTGGACGCTTTGGATTAGGGCTTGGCCAACCGTATCAATCGCAATGGAGGTTGCATCAACAACATTGACACCCACTGAACCACTTGTGGCCGCAAAGGTCGAAACTTCAGTTTCCAAAGCGTTTGCGCCCGAACCAACACCACCAGAGCCGCTACCAGCGTTAATCCGCAAACCACTGGCGTATATATTCACCACTGGTGAGTTGTCATCGTTATCGGTGTCCGTAACGGTCCCTGAGGTGCTGCTAATACTGATGGTGCCCCAAGAAGATTGATTGGCAATCGAGCTGCCAGCGCGATCCGCCGCAATGCGAGCATCCAGTTTGCTGATCGTTGAACCTGTACCATCCGAATATCGAATATTACCGGCGTTGGTTTGGGTCAGCGTTCCCGAACTCATAGTAATCGTGCCTGCCGCTCGGACTTCAATGGTTCCAGTTCCCGCCGTTATCAAATTGCCAAAGGAAGTAGATACTTGCTGTTGGGTGACATTCCCTGAGGAGATGATCGAAATTGAGCCAGACCCAGACTGAACAGTCGCGGCCAGATTGGTGTGTTTGGTGGTGCCGCCTTGTGATTGCAGTAGAATGTTACCCGTACCATTGGCCGATACACCGATTCCATCTGTGTTGCCGTCAGAAATTGTCAAGCTGCCAACCACAGTCCTAATTATCACCGAGCCATTATTGGAAGTAACCACATCCGATTGCGCTGCATCGTTTGCACTGGATGTTCCGCCACCATTGGTAACTGTGCGATAAGTTTGCTGGCCAATCTGCGTAACGGTCAAATCTGTGCTGTCGATAATATTTACGTCGCTAACTGCGCTGATAGAGAGGCTGGCCAATTCCGTTTCCAGACTATTCACATTGGCGCCGACCAATCCAACAGTGCCACCGGCCGTTATCAATGCTTGCTTCGCATACAAATTCACAGTGGATAAGCCGGAGGCTTTGGCATCCGTTACACTGCCTGCAACTGCTTGAATCACCAGAGTGCCCCAAGTTGTGCTTTGGCCAGTCAAGTTGCTGGGACGATCGGCTGTTACGCGGGCATCCAAAACACCAACAACCACATTTTGTCCGGCGCTCAAGCGAATATTCGCTCCATTCGTTAGGATGCTGGCAGCAGGATCCATCACAATAGATCCTGTCGCAACAAGGTTGGCTGCACCGGTGCCGGTCGCTTGAATCAAACCAGTTGAGCCAAAGGTGACGTCGGAGGAAGCATTCAGGTAGAGGAAGCCATTTACAAACTTAATAGCCGTGTTAATGACGATGGCACCTTGAGCAGATAGGTAAATGTTCCCGTTGCCAGAGGCGCTGACGCCAATGCTATTGGCCGGGGCAGTTCCATCAGCAACCGTTATCGAACCAGCCAAAGCCAGGATTACAATCGAGCCGTTACTGCCAGTGGTTACATCGCTTTGCGCCGCATCAGATTTGGATACGACATTGCCGCCAACTGCTACCTCATTGTAGGTAACAGCCGCAACGGTGTTGATTGCCAGGTCGGTGCTTTCTGTAATTGCAATATCGGAGGTCGAAGAAGTAGCGCTTAACGTAGCAACTTCGGTTTCCAATGGATTCGTATTTGCGCCAACTGGATCCAGCACACCGACTGTTCCACCAGCAGCAATCCTCAATCCGTTCGCGTAAATGTTAACAGTAGTCGCGCCGGTCGCTTTCACATCATTAATGAAAGATGTGGTTGTGATCGAGACATTGCCCCAAGCAGATTGGTTGGCCAGGCTGGAAGCTGCCCGATCGCTGGCGGACCTTGCATCAATAGAGCTTACAATGAGTGAAGCTGCGCTGATCCGAACATTGCCCGAGTTGGTAGTGACAGAGGAAGCAGCGTTCATGGAAAGTGCGGCAACAGCTTCAAAATCCACCGTTCCAATTCCAGTTATGTTAATAGCGCCAATGGCTGTCAAATTATTGCCAGCAATGATCCGCAAACTGCCATCCGTTGAATTGAAGTTGCTAACTGTGCTTGCGGTCAGGCCCTTGTAATAAATATTGCCGTTAACGGTGCTGGTCTGATTAGCAACGTTCATTGTCACTCCGCCATTCGTGGCTGTGACCGAGACAAAGCCGGTACCGGCTGTGCTAATATTGGCGTTTTGAGTTACGTTATCGTCTGCTGTCAGCGTAATTGAACCTGAACCGCCGCTCGCCGTAATTGCGGCATTTATGGTGATATCATCATTGGTCGCAGCCCCTGCCGCACCTGCGGTCAGAACAATGTTGCCGCCACCGCTGTTTGTAATAGCTTCACTAATTACCAGCGGGCTGTGCGTAACTAAATTAATATTGCCGCCGGTTGCGCTCAGACCAATTAACGCCGAAATGCCTCCAATGGTGAGAGCGCCAGTGTTATCCAAGTAAACACCGCCGGTTCCTCCCGCTGCTTCCAAGTTGGTGGCGACCATTTCAATGCTATCCAAAGTTGTTCCAATGCCAGTTCCAGCGGTAATAATGATATTGGCGGCGGTAAGATTATTTGTTCCAGCGTTTCCATCGGTAATCGCGCCAGTGGCTCCTAACGTAATCTTGTCACTTGCCGCTGTGACAACTGACAACACCATGTTGGCCCCGGCACTCAAAGCAACGTCTCGCGAAGTTCCACCAGCCACCACATTGGTTGCGGTAATAGTTCCTCCCGCTGTAATCGTGATAGCGCCGTTTTGAGTCGTTACATTGCTCAAAGTCACGTCATCCGTCTCTACGATCGTAATGGTGCCCGTATTTGCGGAATCGGCGCTAGTGGCAATCAATGTCCCAACGCTTGTGTTCAACGTGATTGTCCGTTGAGAGTTGGCTGTTAAAGTCGCGGCCGTCACCACGCCAGTGGTCTGAGAAATAAGACCAACTGTTGATGTGCTTACAGCATCCAATAGAACCGAAGCTGCCGCGGTTACATTGCCGTCATTCAATACGATATCGGTGGCGGAACGCAGATTGATAATGCCGCCAGCGGTGTTCACCGTTAAGCTGCCGCCTTGGAAAGTAATATTATTTGCCCCAGAGGTATTTCGGGCAGTGATGTCGATTAAAGTATCTCCCACGTTCGGCCCATTTACCACCACGTTGCCTGCAAAGATATAAAGAGGATCCAGGAAACTCTTCGGAGTATTGCCTGTGCCCAGAGTAACTGTTCCCGTGGCATCCGAAGTAGCGCCATTAAACCGGCCAATGTTGATGCGGGCAAAGCCATCAGCCAAAGCTGCTATATCTGTATTCGATAACTTCAGTGTGCCCGAACCGCCTCCCGCAACATTACCTACATCGGTGCCCAACCCGGCAGATATAGGCTGCAGAGTGATGCTGCCGCTCCCCGAGATAGAAGCAGTGCCACCTTCAAAATCAATGCCATTGGAGGTCAAAGTTACCGACTTGCCACCAGCCACGCTCAATGAACTCTTGAAATCAATCAGAACATTAGTGAGCATATTAACGGAGCCAGCAGAGCTTCCCACTGTCACCGCGCCGGTGAAAATTGTTTTATCACTACCAGCGATCTGAGTTAAGGAGCCAGCAACACCGACCGTAGCCCCATTGCTGCCGCCAAACGTAACATCGTGCGCTTGGTTGATCACGATACCACCCGCAGAAACAACATCACCGCCGAAAGTAATATCCGCCGTACTTGCTGTAGTCAGCGTGATCGAGCCTGTGTTGGTGGAGACATCATTTTGGAAGATAACGGTATTCGTCCCAGTGATAACAATGGCGCCGGCATTCACAGTGCCTTGGAATTTAATGATGCCTGTAGCGTTCACAGTCAACGTACCCGCAATATTTACGTTATCCTGAATGGTCACGTTGCCAGCGTTCAGGATGGTCAGATTGTTCAACAAGTCAGGACTGTAAACGCCAATCTGACCAGTGATGGTGATGTCCGCGTTGCCTGCGTTGAAATACAAATCTTTGGTTACAGCGGTGTTTTGCACATCACCATCGACAGTTCCGTCGATAATAATTGTCCCGTTGCTGGTCTGGATCAACACAGCATTGCTTCCGTACTGGTTCCCGGCGGTGCCTACAATTTCAACGCTGTCAAAGAACCTACGTGCGATGCCAGGGTTGGACTCTATCTGGTCATTGAAAATGCGGGTTGTGGCATGCGATCCAATAAATTGCACGTCCACGGTCGCTGTGCTGGTGCTGATCTGACCGTTGAGGCGAATACCGCCGCCCAATTTAGGTGTGCGAATGGTAACATTGTCCTTAAATACGTAGGTCCCGATGTTAATCAGGTGGCGTCCATCGTCCCGGCCAATGTAAATGCGCAGGAAACCGCCGACTAATTGATCCAATTCCGTCGTGCTCAAGCTGAAGTTGGCTGCATCCTGAGAAGCGTTATCAGTGGTGCGGCTGGCAATTTCGATGCCTCGATTTTCAGAGAGAGGTTGCAGGGTGATATTGCCCTTATTACCGCTTACTGGGCTCTTCAAATTGCCAAGGATTGCGATTTGTTCAGTGCTGATGGTGATGTCGCCGCCAGTTGCATTCATTGCCTGAGTGCTGCTAGCGCTGCCCAAAGTCAACAATCCGGTCAAATTGGTCAGCACGATGTCTCCGCCCGCCCCTGTCGTGACTGCATAGCCAGTACCAGTGACCCCGTTGATGGTAACGTTCTGCACGGTCAACCCGTTTATTTCCGTGACGTAAATTCCAGCAGCACCTTGGGTATGGGCTTCCAAATTCTGAACCTTGGTAAAGATCGGCAGCGTGGGAACGCCGATACCGTTAGTCGCATTAATACGGAGGTTGACGGCTTCGAGAATTACAAGTTGGCCTGGGCCGTTGTTAACATTTAGCGTTTGCGCAATAGCCAAATCGTTATTCATGTTCAGCCAAATATTATTGGCATGAACCGAAGCATCCACTTCCACATTGTCTGCCTCCACTATGAAATCACCAGGGAGGGTAATTTCACCAGTCACCTGCACGGAGCTAAGTAAATTAATTGTATCCAGGAAATGGACCTGCAGATTTTCGATGGCGCTGAAAGTCGTTGTCTCGCCGTTCCAGGTGACGGAATTTCCACTAATCTGGACGGATTGGCCGGCAATGGCACTCTGCAAGTTCAGGAGATCGTTTGATGTGCCACCAGTAATCTTCTCGATCTGATCGCCGCCAACAAAAGTAATGTTATTGGTTCCGTCAGTAGCGCTGGCGCCTAAATTAATTGTCAAAGCTGAGGTGACCGTGGAAAGATCCAGCGCGTCATTGGCGCCTTCTGCGAGGATTTCAACAACGGTGTCATTGCCCCATCCGTTGGCCATGACGTAGGTATCATCACCTTTTCCGCCTGTAAGAGAATCATCGCCGTTGCCACCTATGAGGGTGTCATTTCCGTCTCCGCCGTAAAGTTCATCATTGTTGTCGCCACCCATCAGTTTGTCGTCACCCGCGCCGCCGTAGGCGATAATCTTGAGCTTGAACCCGGCATCGACGATCAAGGTGTCGTTTCCAGATCCGCCATCAAAGAAAATCTGATTGATATTCGTGAAGGTCTGAGTAACGCCATACGCAGTGACCGCGACGGTTCCAAGGGATGTCGTTCCAGAAATCTGGTTAATTTCGAATGTTTCGTTGTTATCCACCGCGCCGCCGTAAGTCAGCCGTTGCCAGGCAAAAGTGCCGGCGCTGAGGATTAGAGTATTGCCGCTTTGACCGGCGCCAGAAGCGCCATTGAAGGCCGTGCCATCTTTGCTGATCAAACTGCTAACTACATTCACCACACCGGCGCCAGTGTTCGGGTTTTCGAACGTAATATCCAAGGCGGCACTGAATAAGCCCGTGGCATTAACAGCACTAACGATTGTACTAGCAGTAGTGACACCACTTTGGATAGTGATGGTCAGTATTCGTGAAAGAGGCTGGTAAATCGCGGTGGCTGATCCACCCGAAGCGCCATCAATTATTTTAACAATGACTCCGTTGTAAGCAGTGCCGGTGGCTAATGCCGATATGAGGATATCATTGTTGCCATTGGAAGGCGACCCAACAGGATTGGATGGAGTAATACGCAGCCGAGCCGGGCTTAAAGTCGAGCCATTGCCCATGATCCCGGTAATGCTGTTGATTTCCGCAACTTCTCCAAGCCGCGGTGGGAGTATGCCATCCAAGCTCAGGAATTGGAGGTTGTAAAGCGCGCTTAATGGACTCAAATCCGTTATGTAATCATGGTCCAGACTCAAACCTTTCAGCACAATTGGCTGCTGTCCATCATCCAAAGGACCAATATCGGTTGTGAAAGATGGCGCCGGCAAGAATGGTATGGTTGAGGGCACTTTGCTGCCTCCGCCGGTAAGTGTTCCGTTCAATTGGCGGCTGGATGAATCCAATACCTGGGTGCCAGCCGTGCCATCAAACCGGTAGTAACCAACCAAACCTACTTCTGAACCGGACAAGCTCTTGTGCATTGAGGTTTGGATTTGCAACGCGCTTCTTGCCACATCCCAGATGCGCACTTCATCAATGATGGCGTCAGTAGTCCCATCAGTGCTCCAGTTGCTCTTGCCAATATAATCATTTGTGCGCGCAACCACGTTCGGGGCCGCTGTACTTTGCGGGCCTTGAGAAACCCCATTCACATATAGGTTTGCCAGTCCGGTAGCGGCATCGTAGGTAGCGGCTAAGTGCACCCACGTGTTCAATGGAATTGGATTTGTCGCGGTTATGTAAAGCGCGACATTGCTCCCGGCGTAAATTTGGAAGGCGGGCTTTCCACTGGTTCCGTCAGTTACAGCCAGCACGATATTGTCGGAACTGCTTCCATTGCCGAAATCCAACAACCTGGCCCAGGAATTAAAGCTGCGAACGTTGACCCAACCTTCAAGTGTGAAGCTCCCAGCCACCCACGTATTAGCAGGCAGACTTACATAAGAACCGCCGCTCAGATCAACCGCGCCGCCCGGAGGAGCAGTGGTTACTTGAACTGGAGCACTGGAAGTTGCCCTGGCAACACCGCCGGAGATGGTTAAATTGCGGCCAGTCGCTGCGCTATCATAAACTGTTGATCCGCCGATTTCATCAAACTTCCAGTAATCCACCAATCCTGTTTCGTTGCCGGAAGCAGTTTGGCTCATATCCTGTTTTACCTGGTCAGCGCTTCTAGCAGTGGTCCACAATTTAATTTCGTCAAACTCCGCATTGGCCACTCCATCCACATTCCAATTGCTCTTGCCGATGAAATTGCTCGTTCGCGTAATAGCGTTAAAAGCTGCTGTTTGTGTCGCGGATGCAGCTAAGGACCCGTTTATGTATAGATAGCCGGTGCCTGAGGAACTATCGTAAACCGCTGCCAAATGCACCCAGGTGTTGAGCGACAAAGTTGTTGGCGAGGCAACACTCAAGGCGACAGTGCCCGCGTTGTAGAATTGGAATGTTGGTGCGCCCGATGTCCCGTTGGTTAAAGCGAACAGGATATTGTCAGAGCCAGCTCCATTGCCAAAGTCCAACAGCCTGGACCAACTGTTGAATTGATGCACGTTCACCCAGCCTTCAATCGAGAAACTACCGCTAAAGTAATTACCAGATGGAGCATTCAAATAACCTGTGCTGCCGTCGAATGTGACCGAGTTGCCCGGCGCATTTTGTGTCAAATCATTCGTGCTTAGAAACGGCTGCACTGGATGAGTGGATGCTTCGGTCGATCGAGGACTCATGCTCACAATCGAATCGTTGCCAATCATAGTGAGGTTTTGATGATTGGCGGTGGAATCCAGCACGGTATTGCCGCTGACCTGATCAAAATTCCAATAATTCTGCAGACCTGCTTCGTTGCCAACCGTGTTCGTAACCATGTCGGATTGAACCTGGTTGGCGGTTCTTACAGTGCTCCAAATCTTGATTTCATCGAATTGCGCATCCGCCAAGCCGTCGTTCCAATTGCTGCGGCCAACATAGTTGTTAAAGCGGGTAACATTATTGATCGCCACGCTAGCCGTGCCTGTGCCAGCGGAAACGCCATTAATGTAAATGGTCCCGAGCAAAGTGCTTCCATCAAAGGTGGCGGCCAGATGGGTCCAGGCGTTCAGAGGAATCGGTTGGTTAGCCGTTAATTTTAAGGAATAAGTGCTGTCAGTAAAGATGCTCAAATCCGGCTGCCCAGTCGTTCCGTCGCTCAGTGCCAGGAGAATGTTATCAGAACTTGGCCCGTTGCCGAAATCAATTAACCTAGACCAACTCGCGTAAGATCTTAAGTTGACCCACCCTTCAATTGTAAAGCTGTTGCTAAAATAGGTTCCAGCAGGAGCCGCAGCGTAGCCGGAGGTCCCGTCAAAGCTAATTCCATTTGAATTATCCTGCGTGCGAGCTGTATGCGGCAACACTCCATAGACACCATGCAAACTGCTGTCAATTGCGGTGGAGCCGGAAGTTTCATCAAATTTCCAATAACCAACCAAGTTGGAAGGCGCACCTGTGAGCTGTGTGCGCATGTTGGATTGGATCTCAGCTTGTGTCCGGGTTGCGTTCCAAATTCTTACTTCATCAATCCAGCCTTGGAAGGTGACATCCGCCCTGCCGATATAAGTTACCGCAGCGGTTGGAGCAGGTAATGAGGTGGGGTTGCCCGTCAAGGTCTGATCCGCTCCGTTTATATAAATGTGCAAATTGCCGCCACTCAAAGTCACGGCCACATGATTCCAGGAGTTAAGCGTGATGGCGGCGGTATTCGTATTCGCTTGATAGTAATTCGTGCCATCTCCGAATCCGGCACTTAAATCAGCTTGCCCGCCATGGATATAGACCCAAATGCTTGGTGCGCGTGTTTCCAAAGTTGCCGCATTATTTCCCAACACACCGTAGAACCCATCGGTTGACATGGTCGGATATATCCAAGCTTCTTCTGTAAAACTGCTGCCCAATGTGATTCCGCTGCTGAGACTGACAGCATCTACCAGATTACTCACTTTAATGTAGCCTCCAGAAGCACTTGAATTGCCCTCCGCGCCGGATTTTGTGAACAGAATGCGCGCAGGTTTGGCAGTAGCATCGCCTCCACCCAATACTCCGGCGCGATTGTAGATCGATGAATCCTGGGCAAAATTGGTGGAAGATTCATCAAAATGCCACAGGCCATAGACGTTAGCGGTATTTGCGCCTGCCGTTTGGTTCATGTCATCCGCAACTTCGTTGGGCAGAAATGCTCGGTTCCAAATCTTCACTTCGTCCATCTGACCCTTGAAGAATTGGTGGTAGGCATCATTGCTAAAACCAATGTTGATATTGGATTGCCATGTAAAGTTGGAACTAATCTTAGTGCCACGCGCAACGAGGATTCCGTCCACATAGATCGACTGCGGAACAGAAATTCCGTTTTCATCTGTTCCATAGACATAGGCCAGATGATGCCAATTGCCATCGGCGTAATTTACGCCGACCGCATTGTAAGTTGGGGAATTATAGCCGTTGCTGCCAATTACTTCGTTGCTCCATAAACGAGCCATGATAGCGCCATCGCTCAGGTAAAGGTGCCGATCATTCCCATTGGAGCCGAGCAGACTATCACCAGCGGAGAACAATCCCGCATAACGGTCCGTCGTCTTAAACCAGAAGGTGATCGTCAAGGCGTTATTGTCCAAAACAACGGGCGCGGTAACATAATCATTGAGACCATCAAATTGCAGCGCTCCACCACCATTGAAGTCCATGCTTAAATATTGCAAGTTGGTCATGCCAATAGGCGAACCAGTGACTGCATCAGTGCCTGGAACAGTCACTGAGAGATCGGAGATACGATTGTAATTTAAATTCAGTATCTGCAGGTTGCTGGCAAATTGCAGACCGTTGAGGCTTTGAATGCCCAGGCCATCCAATTGCAATTCCGTTAAGCGGGCCATATCGCTCAAATAGATAGGATTGGAAATAACTGCTTTGCCATCATACCCAACCGTCACAGGCAAACCTAAGGCCTGGGCGATGCCTGCTTTCAGAGCCGGATCGGTAATGATAGCTTGAGGATCAATCGCCCTGGGTTGATTTACTGCGTATTCCGTAGTGGAAGGCAGCACAAAACCTTCGGTCGAGACAATGTCTGAAATTTCCTGAGGCTCAGCCACGAATTTATCGGCGCCGCTTTCGCCGAATAACAAATCGTGATCTTCGTTGCCAATCAGGATGTCATCGCCATCGTTACCATGCAACTCATCACGATCCGAATTGGGGTGAGTGATGCCCATTAGAGGCGGGCTGGTGTAGATCACAAACGGCAAGGACGAACTTGGGGTTCTTCCCACCAATTTACCATCCGCGGATTTGCCAATGCTATGCATCAATACCGATGTATTCGATGTATTGAGCGCGCTAAAGAAAAGTGTATCCTCCACCGCGGTTAGTTGAGACGGTGTTGTTTGAGTCATCGAAATCGAGTAAGTGCCGTCAGCAGTTCCATTGCTGGTGTAGAGCCCGGCTCCAATCGAGAAGAAGAGCGATTCACCCACGCTGGTTAAGTTGGAAGGCTGTCCGCTCAAACCAGCCACTACAAACGTATTCTGGAATGGCAGTCCTTCGTTATTAATATCCTGGAAGCTCTTCCACAATTGATAAGTGCCGTTGTTATTCATCGTGAAGAACAATGTGTGTCCCACCGCGGTGAAGTTAACTCCAGTAAACGGCAAGTATTGAACTCGCACCGTGCCAGCCAATGTTCCGTCTGTTCTCCAAATCGAATTTAGCTGCGTGGTTACACCGGACGGCGTCCCAATTGTCCCCCCACCCGATTGACCAGAAGCGACACTGGCTGTGAATGGCAGCGCTCCATTATTGTTAATCGCGGTTAAAATTGTATTCGCTGTTGTAGTGCCGTTCTTAATTGTAATCGTAAGCACATTGCTGCTCAGCGAGATCAAGGTAGAGTTCGAAGTCAAACTTCCATCATCGAGGTAACGAATGATGTAACCGTTAAAGCCTGGGCCGCTATTCTTCGCGGTAAACACCAATGTGTTGTCAACCCCGGCAACGGCATAGGTTGCGCTGGCGTAAGTAGCTGCTTTGCTGTCGATTCCACCGCTGGTCAAGACAAACGCCCCGAGAACAGTTCCTGACCCTGTGTTGCCTCCGCTTTCAGTTAGCAAGGTGGCATCGAATGCAGCGCCATCAACGGTACCAGCTCCATTGTTCGTCGCTTCAACGTCATTCAAAAGGGTGATTGTGTAGTTTGTGCGGAAGCCAGAACTCGCGGCATCGGTGGCGACCGCGGAAAGAATCGATCCGGCTGTGGTAACACCGCTGTTGACACGAATCGTCAACGTATTGCTGGCAAAGCTCGATACAGCGGTGTCGCCAGTGAGTGTTCCGTCATCAACAATCTTGATTTGCAGCCCATTGAAGGCAGCGCCTGGTGCGATTGCTTGGACAAGCAAGTCATTGTTTTGACCATCGAAACGAAGTTGGGCGCTGGCGTTGATACCGCTGGCGCCGTTCTGAGTTTGATAAATACCTTCACTTTGCAAGGCAGCTATAATTGTATTAGCGGTCGTTACCCCGGATTTTATCGTAATCGTCAACGCATGGTTAAAGGCGTCATATCGAGCGGATGCTGAGTTCCCGGTGATGCTGCCATCATCCAAATAAAGCACGGTAACACCATTGAATGCCGCTCCCGTATTGCGGGCTTGGAACGTCAGGTCGTTATTCGCGCCAGTGCTCACAAAATTGGCGGCAGCTTTAGAACCCACGATCGCATTGGCGCCACCAGAAGTACTCACAGAGCTGGAGTCCAAGATGCCGGTTCCATCGTTGTTAAATTCGAATTGCGTATTCAATGAGGCGAAGAAATTGCCTTCGGCATTGATTGCGCGAATTGCTTGATTGGCTGTGGTTTGTCCCGGATTCACACGGACCGTCAGCACTTTGGTTCCTGAACTGTAGCTGGCAGTGGCACTGTCCCCGTTTAAGGTGGTATCGTCAAGGAAGCGAATGGTTGCGCCGGCGTAAGTTGAACTTGGCGAGGAAGCGGCAACGATCAGGTCATTGTTGACGCCAGGTATGAGGATTGCCGTAGCTGCATTTTCAGTCACGCTCAGGAAAAGTTTTCCATCCACGATTGCGGTGCTTGCGACGCTGCCTGCGAGGGAGCTAACTAAAACAGCAGAAGTGCCATCGGTCTGCCACAAGGAAGGCACGGTACTGTTGTCGCCCACGAAATAAACAACTCCGTTCCCTTGGGTAAAGAAGGAAGGTGTTCCGGGCAGTGAGGGCGCTCCCGCGGAAACAGGCACTGCCTTGGTGGCAGTCACACCGTTGCTTGTCCACAGTTCCAGATTGTTGGAATTGGATGTATTGGTGACGGTTAAGTAAGCGGTGCCACTTTGTACTTTGAGCAAGTCTGCCGGACCTGGCAAATTGGCGACCTGCAGAGTGCCGCTGGCGGTGCCATCGCTTGCATATAGCTGCGTCACACCACCTGAAATTACCGTGAACAAAGCGGTGCCATTGACAGCACCGACCATATCGGGCGAGCTGGCCAAGGCCAGGGTTGTTACAAGTGTTCCTTTGTTCCCCACGCTGTACCAAACTTCAACTGAAGTGCCATTGGCCACAGCATAGAATTGCTTGCCATTCACGGAGACGAGATTGCCTACTGGCGCGGCCCCCGATCGGATTTGAGTAACCAAGGCCGTTCCAGCGGAAGTTCCATCACTGCTCCAAAGGAGATTGCTGGCAGTTGCATTGTTGACTGTGAAAATAAGTTTTCCGCTAACTCCGTTTAGATTGCTTACGGTGTCACTGGCTGTGAAACTGTGCATCAATTTGGTGCCAGCGGCGCTGCCATCCGAGACATACAGGTCCTTACCTGAGAGGAAAAAGAGCTTGGAACCGGAAACCGTCAAGCTGCTTAGAGCGCCGCTCAAGCTGGATACCAATTCAGCATACACACCGTTCGATTTCCATAAGTTCGTTCCTCCAACCGTAAAGAAAAGAGTCCCGTTAACATTTACTAAGTTTTGAGGATTGCTGATGGAGTTGCTATTCAGATCCTTTATTTCGTTGGGCACAATCCCTTTGGTTCGAACGAGGACTTTTCCGTTGCCCAAGTCGCCCGCAAAGTAAAGGGTGTCATTGATTGCCACCAAGCTGGATGGAGTCGTAATTGGATTCTGGTTGTTGAGTATCTGCTCTGCAGCAATGGAATAAACTGGATTATAGACGCGCAAGAAATAGGTACCAGCGGCAATGTTGCGCATATCAATAAAGGTTTGGCCTTCGACAACCAGATGGCCATTGGAATCATACAAATCACCCAACACACCGCCTTGCGCTGCTGAAGTAACGGTAAGGTTGGTAGCGAGGCTGTCAGTTGGATCGACACGGCGAATCGTCACAGCTTGATTGTTCACTGTTGAGAGCCGCAAAGTGATGCGAGTCCAACCATCTTTGAGCGCAGCTCGGATCACTTCAGTTAAATCAACAGTGCTTTGGCCTGCCGATGTCACGAAGGTATATCGGGCCGGCGTAGCACCATCGCCGGAAGTGACCGAGCTATCGCCCTCCTGGTTTAATACTTCCACTTGCAAAGCAGGCAATGCCGCAACTTCGTTAAATGCCGCCAACGCCTGAGTATCACGTATTGTTTCATCACTGGTCGGGTTGGAAGTTGTTGAAGTTTGGCTCTTATAAATCACCCCGCCGACAGTAAAGAACAGTTTGCTGCCTTGATAAGAAACAAAGTTGGCCAAAGTCGCAGACTGTGCTGGCATGCGGGAATCCACAACGCCGCCTTGGACCGTTTGAGATTTCGTGAAGAAGAGACTATTCCCACGTCCACCGGAGATTGTAAGGAAGAGTAAATCACCTACTGCCCGCAAGTTCGCTGGCGTTCCTGACAAAGTATCTACCAAGCTCGCTGAAGCGCCAGTGCTCTTGTATAGCTGATTTACGGTCACCGAATTCTGCACATACGATACGGTGAAGAAGAGGCTGCCATTCACATCCATTAAATTGGAAGGATTGGAGCTTCCAGAGCCGGCAACGATATCCGAGACCAGTGAAGTAGCGCCAGTGGACGGATCAGCGGTCCATAATTCCGTCCCATTAGCGGTCGTAGTCAAGGTATAGAACAATCGTCCACCGGACTCGGTCAATTGCGTCGGCGCGTTAGTCAAGGAGCTGGCAATTGTGGCAAATACAGTGCCGTTGAATCGCCAGAGCTCGTAGGTGCTGCCCGGATGCACCACGATGTAAAGATAAGAACCAGCTTTAGCCATGTTTAACGTGTTCGTAACCACTGTGGCGGAACCTTTTGCATTCGCACGGCTCGATACATTCGAATCAGTTGAATCAATGTAGTAGAGCTTGCGATCAGCCGTTGGACTGCTGCCGTCATTAGCGGCGAAGTAGATTGTCGGACTAGTTACATTGAATGGCACCGAAACCGCGTAATTAGGATAAGACGAACTGGTGCTGTTCAGATTGGCCTGTTCAGTGGCCACGCCGCTGGTGTTCAAGCTCCAAAGTTCAATTCCATCTGATCCATCGTCTGCGGCGAAATAAAGTGAGCTTCCCACAACCCGCAAGTTCACAGGGCTGGACGAGGCTGAGCCTGGATTAATACCTGACGTGGTAGCAGTCGCAGTTCCATTAATGGAATAGCTGGAAACCGCCTGAGAAACAGAAGATCCGTTATAGACCAACACCTCGACGCCGTTGGTCCCATCAGTGGCAGCGAAATACAAATTGTTGTTAAAGGATGTCAGTGAAGACGGGCTCGACGAGCCGCTGGCATTCACATTAATGGCGGTGGGTGTGCCACTAGCGACTTTCACCAACTCAGCGTCCGTGCTGCTGCCCAAATTAGAAATATTAGCGGTTAAATAGAGTGTTCCGTTGACATTTATCAAGCTGGCCGGGCTCGAGAACATGCGTAACTGTTCCACCGTGCTACCGTTGGTACGGTAGAGATTCACTGGGTTCCCGGAAGAACCGTCAGTGGCGCTAAAATAAAGAGACGAGCTGTTATAAACGAACAAATTCGAAATACTGGAGCCGCCGCTCGTATTAATATTTGTCACCCTGGTGGTATTTCCCGCGGTACCATCGGTCTTCCACAACTCAGCGCCATTCGTGACATCATCTGCTACAAAGAAGAGTGTAGAACCAACCACAGTGAAATTGCTGATCCCAGTACTCGACACTCCAAAATCTTTCAAAGATGTAGTGGTCGAGCCATCCGCGGACGATTTCCAAAGCTGTTTGCTGCTGGACACCACCGCGGTAAAATAAAGTTCGTTATTGAAAGTTGCTATGGTTGTGCTGCTGGTGCCAATTACTTTAACCAGGGAGTTGCTTACCGCATAAGAACCGCTGGATTGGTGGAATTGATACAAAGCAAAACCGTTCGTTCCATCATTAGCCGTGAAGAATAATGTCTCGGTTGATCCAGTATCCAAAGCTGTTAATTGGCCGATTCCAGAGCCAGTTGATCCGCTTCGGATGTCCGATACAAGAGCCACTTGCGCTGTCGTGGTTGCAGTCCCAACCCGAACCACACCAGTCCCGGTTGTACTGGAGGAAGTGAACGGCATAGTGGTGGCATTGGCAGTATTTGCGGCATTGATCGCGCTCACAACCGCTGAAGCCAAGGTTGAACCATCCACCACCGTAATAGTTAAGACATCATCCGCTGTAGTTGTAGTGCTCTTATTGTCATAACTGACGGATAGTGAAGCACCGGTAACATACTTAATTGTAACGCCATTGTAATCAACTCCACCAACCGAGGGAGTCGTCGATTTAAATGTTATGTCATTGCTGGAAGTGCTTGCCCCAATAGTGGCTTGGGCTTGAACCGCGGTAACGCCGCCACTAGTTATCCCAGCGACAACTGGCGATGGTAATGTTACGGCCGTACTACCGCTTGTGCTGCTAGTGAAAGTGAAAGTCGATGAAGATGTGAAGGAGTTCGCGGCACTCAATATATTAGTTATGGTGCTGAATCCAGAATTAATCTTAATTAATAAAACCTTGTTCGTGGTGTCATAACTCGCTGACGCAGATGTCGAGGTGTCAGTAACCGTAGGATCGTCTACCAAGGCGAATTTGAATCCGTTGGCTGAAGAACCGTTGCTGCCGGCAGTGGCTGTGATGCTGTAATTAGAGGAATTGCTTACGGTGGCTGTCGCTGCGGCGGCGTTCACGCCTGTGACAGTCTGAGTGGTAGTGGCCGGACTGCCAGTTACATTGGAAGTAACTGAACCCGCAGTCGCAGTCCAAATTGTGGGCACTCCATTGGTGGCATTGTTCACCGCAGCCACGAAGTCAGCGGTCGTCGGAGTGGTTTCCTTCAAGGTTACGGTCAGAGTATTCGAATTATAAGTGGCGGTATCGTTACTAGCGCTGGTATTCAAAACAACGCTGACTGTTAAACCATTGTAAGCAGTGCCAACAGAAACTGCATTTAGAGTCACCTCGTCATTGGCGGTGGAGGTATTGAAATCCAATGAATATGCAGCTTTAGTGCCCGACGTGCCGCCAGTTGCGGTGGATGAATAGGTTGCGCCTGCAGTTACAGTGCTGCTTCCGTTCGAACTTGAAGCCGTATAGCTAGCATGGAAGTTAGAATTAGCGTTTAAGGCGCTTACTACTTGGGAAACAGTTGTCTGCCCATCAACAATTGCAACAGTGATTAAATTTCCATTAACACTGTCCCACGATGCAACAGGCAAACTTGGCGTGACCGTTGAGTCATTAACCAACACTACGGCCAAACCATTTAACGAGGCTCCTCCACTATTTGCAGTGATGACAAGGTTGAGGGTGCCGGAGAATAATGTCACAGCAGATTGCACCGGAATAACTCCGCCCGAGGTAGTTGCAATTGGTAGTTGAACGACCGCATCACCAGAAGATTCACTGGAAGACGCGGCCCCTGTGTAAGGCTGGGTCGTTGCAGTCAAAAGTGCGCTAGTAATGGTGGATCGCTTGGTCACTCCGCTCCTAATCGAAATTGTCAAGATATTGGAAGAGAACGAAATGGTAGCATGATCCGTATTGGTACCATCATCGACTACTTTTACTGCGATGCCAATATTGCTGGCGCTTGGCGCCCTCGATGTCAGGGTAATATCATTACTCGATCCATCAAATATCAAAGTGGCGGTCGTTTGTTCCGCATACAGTTCCAGCCCAGTGGTGGTGGTCGATGCGGCGAAATAAAGAGCATCGCCCAGAACAGTCAATGAGCTCGGCGATGTAATCGTTCCCGATGCTGGTATTTCAGTGGTGTTGGCAGAAGTGCCATCGGTTGTCTTCCACAAAGTTGAGTTGATCCCGTCACTGGCTGCAGTGAAATAAAGCGCAGAATTATACACCGTTAAGTTGGAAGGACTCGAGCTGCCCGAGGTGTTAATGTCCTTCACCATTACTGTGTTCGTTGAAGTTCCATCGCTGGTCCAAAGCTCAATTCCATTAGTCGCATCCGTAGCTGAGAAGTAGAGTTTCGAGTTGAATACCGTCAGATTTGAAGGGCTGGATGAACCAGAGCCGTTAATATCTTTGACTTGGCTGGTATTGCCGCTTGTGCCATCCGTTTTCCATAGCTCCGTTCCATGGATCGAATCCGTTGCGGTGAAATAAAGGTTCGAGCCGAGCGTGACAAAATTGGCGGGGTTCGAACTGCCGCTAGTATTTATATTTACCTTAGTTGCAGAGCTGCCAGCGCTAACCCACAGCTCAGTATCGGAAGATACAGTTGCGACAAAAACCAGATTCGAGCCGATCACTTGCATATTTTGCAAGGCCGTGCTCGATCCGATCGAGCTCACCAAACTCATGCTGTTTGAATCAATCTTCCAAAGATCATAATTGCCGGAGGAATTCTTGGCGCTAAAGTAAATTGCGCTATTTAGAGTGACAAAACCGGACGGGCTGGCATCCAAGGGCAGCACCAAACTTGGCGTGGTCCCAGAATAAAGCTGCCGTCCATGCACCCCGTCGGTGGCGGTGAAGTAAAGGGTGCTTCCGATCATGATCAAATCCTGCGGACTCGAATCACCACTTGTATTGATATTACTGAGGCGGCTGGCAAGGCTGCCGGTAGGCGTAAACTTCCAAAGCTCGACACCATTGCTGTCGCCGTTAGCTGCAAAATATAGAACAGTGCCATCGGTAACGATGTATTGCGGAGTCGAAGAACCAGTGCCACTCACGATGTCTTTGGCTACCGAGGTAGTTAACGTGTTCACGCTATGGCCGCTGATCACAGTTGTTGATGTGCTGCCGCTAGTGCTGAACAATTCCGTCCCGTTCGTGCTATCCATCGCCGCAAAGTACAACTTGGAACCTAATACCGTAAAATAAGGATTAGCAATTCCGGTAAGCAGGTTTGAGTACGACGTATTCAATATGGTTCCATCGGTGGTCCTGAACACTCTGGAGGTTCCGCCGAAATCGTCGCCCACGAAATAAAGGGCGTTATTCCAGAAAGTTAAGTCGTGCGGGTTGCGAATGGTGCGATTAGTAGTGCCGTCGTAGAAGTAAACTTTATCCGATCCAGTGGAGCTAACCCAATAAAGGATATCCTGGTTGGTCGGGTTCTTAGCTACATAGAATAAATAAGCAGCGTTGTTGGCCAGCGTAACGACCGTTAGATCATGCACACCGGTAGCGCTGCTGCTCTGGCTTAAGACACTGGCATGATCCACAGGCTGACCATTGGCAGGCTGACCAGGAGCGACCCACAAAGCGCGAACGTCCGTGTAATCGGCATTTAAGTAGAGGTCCGTGCCGAACACCGTCAAATCTGAGGGGTTGGTAATAATCGCACTCGGGTTAGCGTCATCCCGAACCGAACGGGTTCCAGAAGCACTGCCATCCGAACGCCAAAGCTCGTTAGCAGAAGTATTGTGGTAAATGAAGAACAATGTGTTGCCAGCGGCAGTGTAATTGGTGGTTTGATTGGCAAACTGGGAAACGAGCTCAACCGAGTTACCGTTCGTGCGCCAGAGTTCGTAAGGATTGGTTGATTGCTGGTTGTTGCCGCTGTTCTGGTTAAACAACTGGAAGAACAATGTGTTAGCGACACCTTTCAAATTACTGGGCACGCCGGATAAAGTAGCCACCTTGGTTGTCCCTGATGCCGTGCCATCACTCTTCCACAAGTCAAATACATTTGGTGAAGGTTGCGCCGTGAAATAGAGGAAGTTCCCTACAACTGTAATATTGGAAACATTCAGCGGCACATTTGCCCCGCTGGCGGTTGCGACATTGCCCAGGAACAAGCTGGCTCGGGAAATAAATTCGGGTGTGTCTTTGTAAGCAAGATACTTACTTAGATCGAATCTTTCCAGCACATTGGGATCCTAAGCTTAGAATTCCACGTGGACAAGTTGTCG